>VOFD01002475.1_pt1 | contig 295319 bp, 279 predicted proteins | sample 5384101 | NCBI WGS metagenome assembly VOFD01 (sample SAMN12384723, study PRJNA508395) | human gut metagenome | isolation source: healthy gut C | host: Homo sapiens
GGACTTCATTTTTTCGGCAATGCTCTTTTCCTCTGCAAAGAACAGTTCTACGTTTCTCTTTGCACGAAGAAGCTCCTGCATTTCTTCTTTCGCTTTGCGGTAGTCCGGGTAGAGTGCTTTCTTTTCTGTCAGCAGTTTGGAATATTCCGCGTCCAGCTCCTTGACCTTGGGGAGCATTTTCAAATTGGCTTCATCAAAGGCAGCTTTCGCTGCCTTGTGCAGTGTGATCTCCGTGCGGTGCGTTTCCAGAAAGCGCTTGCTATATCCGGTCTTGCGGTAGGCATCATAAACCGGTCGCGTTTTGGCGTAGTTGATGATATGCGCTTTCAGCACTGCAATTTCTGCCAACCGCTTCTCTGATGCTTTAATGGAATCGCCCAGTTCATGATAGCGAGCAGTGGAAGCATCCATACGCTCCTGCATTTCTTCGATGCTGCCGATTTTATTTTCCTGTAAGAAAATCAGGGTCTTGGACATCTCTTTCAGATTATAGTGCTTTGCCCACCGTGCGTAGCCTTCACCTTTGCCCTCGGAGAGTTTTGCCTGAATGTCCACCAACAGATGGAACGGCTGCTCTTTGGGCGGCTGCTTCTGGTACGGCTGGTGTTTCGCCTTGCCCTCCAGCACTGCCTTGATTTCATCTTCGCTGTATCCTGCGCCCAGTGTCCGAAAACGGATAAAGCGTTTCTGCCGTGTTCCTTTGACCGAAGTGTACTTTCCCCGTTTGATTTCGTAGCCCTGCTGTTCCAGCTTTTGAAGGAAGCCCTCGAAACTTGCAGGTTTCTCGTTCAGCAGGATGCCGTCGATTACAGAACACAGCTTGTCACGATTGCTTTCTTTGGGTGGATAAAGGGTGCGCTTCTGTCGCTCCCGGTAGGGCTTCTTTTCAATGACAGACAGCTGGTGTTCCAGACAAATCAAATCGCTCAGCCGTTGCACAGCCAGCCCGGACAATAGAAAATCACGGAATTTCCGGGTGCTGTCCAGCGCAGTGGAGTTATAAATAATGTGGTTGTGGATGTGCTCACGGTCCGTGTGGGTGGCAACGATAAACGCATACTTGCCTTTGGTGAAACGCATCGCCAGTTCGTAGCCCACCTTGTTGGCTTCTTCGGCGGTGATCTCTCCGGGTTTGAATGATTGACGAATCTGATAGGCGATCACGTCACTTTTTTGTCTGCGTCCAGTCATCAGCTCATACTGGCGTTTGGAGAGCATAAATTCTTCGTCTGCGGTCAATGGGCTGCACTCATAGCTGCTGACCAACTCTCCCTTGTTCGTTTTGTCAGGATTCTGCGCATAGTCCGTGCGGCTTTTCAGGCAGGCCGCAACCGACTTGCCCTTGTTTTTGTGCAGCGCGATCAAACGTGTTGCAGCCAATTCTACCACCTCCCGGCAAAAAGAAAATGCCGCACAATGGCGGCATAAAGATTTTATAATTCTGCAACCCAGCCGCTGAACCATTCCACGGCTTCTACAATGACTGTTCCGGCGGTGATGAGCAGGAAGCATCCAAACTCTGCCACCAGTAAAATCAAAAACTGCAGCCACTCCCGGCAGTACAGCGTATAAAGACCGCAGCCGAAAATATACAGCATGGGCAGAGCCAGCACAAACGCCGACAGGTTCAGCGTCCATTTCAGCATCAGCGCAAGGAAAGCAGTAATCAGCCAAAACGGGAAAACAATCATCTTAAAAACGAACCTCATATCTAGCACCCACCTTTCATCCCTATTATAAAGTCCTCAACCACCGCGATGCAAGGATGTCACCCCTATGTACCCCCCGTAGCCCTCCAACTACGGGGAAAATTTTAGAGTTCAGCCAGCCGGGAAAGAATCTGTCTGCCAATCTCAATCAATTCGTCCAGCCGCTGCCGCAGGTCCTCCATGTCCGCAGCATAGACCCGACCATTTTCATTGGCGGCTTTGGCGTACTGGTTCAGATTGTTGCTGCACATCTGCAAGAGATACGCCATGCGCCGCAGTTGCGGCAGGTCAAGGTTCAGGCAGTAGCCGTCCAGTGCCATTTTACGGATATAGGCACTCAGGCTGCGGATGCCTATGCCCAGCATTTTCTCATAGATGCGGTTTTTCTCCGACTTTGTTGTTCTCAGGATAATGATTTCATCCCGCTTTTCCTTCACCGGGCATCACCGTCCTTGTCGTAATAACTGCGGAAAGGTTTCACCGGCTCCGGCTTATCCGACTTTTCTTCCAGTGCCGCCAGCACCGAGGGGCGGCGGGATGCATCCTCGTCTGGTTCTTCCTCCTGTTCCGGCTCGTGGCTCTTTTCGTCCACGTCCAACTGGGCGTTCAGCTCTGCAAGCCGAGCGGACTTCTCTGCCAGTTCTTCCTCCTGTGGGAAGGGCTTTTCTACCTCAATCTGTGCCGCCGCCTGCTGCTGATGCAGGGTATCCAGTTCGTTTTCTGCGGCGGTGATGCGTTCCGGGAAGTTGTTCAGGGAGTTATCCAGACGGATGATGTTGCCCAGTGGGTCGGTGCCCAAAGGCACCGTGTACTTTCGCTGCCCATTCAAAAGTGCCTGATACTCCGTGCGGAAGGTGTCGAACCGCAGGGACAGCTCAAAGCCCCGGTAGCTGCCGATCACTTTTTCTTCGGCGTTGGGCAGTTCGGAACAGGCGAGCACCAGACGCTCACCGGCGGTCTTTTTCTCGTCGTAGGTCACGCCCCTGATGGTCATACCGCAGAACTCCTCCTTGCCCTGCGGGTGGGCGGCGGCAAGCTGCGCGTCCGCTTTCAGCCCGGCGATGTGGGCGTTCGTTTCCTGAATGTCAGCCGGGAATTTTGTCAGCAGCTTGTCTTGCAAGCGGAATTTCTGGCTCTGGTGGTCGGCTTTCAGAACCTTCAGTTTTGCGACCTGAACATCCAAATCCATCTTCTCCTTGATGAGCGGATTTCCGGCACACAGTGCCTTGATCTCCGCATAGGATAGCGCCTGCTCATCCACATCCTCGCAGGAGCGAACCGGGGATTTACTGGTCATAATCTGCGAGATAAATCGTTGTTTGTTCTCCAAAGTTTGCCAGAGGTAGGCGTCGAATGTCCCTTCCGTGACGTAATTGAACACCTTGACTTCCTTATTCATGTTGCCCTGCCGGATGATGCGACCATTGCGCTGGGTCATGTCGCTGGGCTTCCAGCCTACGTCCAAGTGGTGCACCGCCACAAGCCGGGACTGGACGTTGGTTCCGGCTCCCATTTTCGCCGTGCTTCCGAGCAAAACTCGCACATCGCCGGAGCGCACTTTGGAGAACAGCGCCGCTTTTTTCGCCTCGGTGTCGGCGTTGTGGATAAACTCGATCTCGTTTTCCGGCACACCGGCAGCAACCAGCTTTTTGCGAATGTCATCGTAGACGTTGAAATTGCCATCGTTCTTTGGTGTTGAGAGGTCACAGAACAAAAGTTGGGTCAACTTCTGGTCTTTGCCTTCCTCCCAGATCTTCAGCACGTTCTGCACACAGACGTTCAGCTTGCTGTTGGGGTCGTCTGGCAGCATGGGGTTCATCAGGCGAACGTCCAAGCCGATTTTTCTGCCATCGTTGGTGACGCAGAGCATATTGTCCTCGGAGGCATCCACGGTGCCGGAGTGGATCTTTGCAGCACGTTTGCTTAGTTCTTGCACCATTTCCTTTTGGATCTCTGAGGGTTTTGCCACCACCGTTTCAAACTTCGCTTCCGGCACCGGCAGATGGAGCTGGTCGCTGGTTTTAATGTCCGCAACCTCCTTGAACATGGACATCAGCTCCGGGAGGTTGAAGAACTTGGCAAATCTCGTCCTCGCCCGATACCCTGTACCTTCCGGGGCAAGCTCGATTGCAGTGGTGGTCTCTCCAAAAGTGGATGCCCAGCAGTCAAAGTGGGTCAGCTTTTTCTGCTGCAAGGTGCTGTACTGCAAATACCGCATGACCGTGTACAGCTCGGTCATGGAGTTAGACACCGGGGTGCCGGTCGCAAACACCACGCCACGTCCGCCGGTGATCTCGTCCAGATAGCGGCACTTGCCGAACATATCGCTGGATTTCTGTGCTTCGCTGGTGGATAATCCAGCGACATTTCGCATTTTTGTTGTGAGGAACAAATTTTTGAACGCGTGTGACTCGTCCACAAACAGCCTGTCAACGCCAAGCTGTTCAAAGGTGATCACATGGTCCTTGCGCTCATCGGAGCGCAGTTTTTTCAGCTTGGTTTCCAACGTTTTGCGGGTCTTTTCCATCTGCTTGATGGAGAAATTCTCACCTGCGTGGACTTTCAGCTCATTGATGGCGGCAAGCGTTTCATAAATTTGCTCCTGAATGATACGTTCCTGCCGCTCAAAGGACAGCGGGATGCGCTCAAACTGGCTATGCCCGATGATGACGGCATCGTAGTCCCCGGTGGCGATGCGGGCGCAGAATTTTTTGCGGTTGGCAGTCTCAAAGTCCTTGCGCCGTGCCACCAAAAGTTTGGCGTTGGGGTAGAGGTTCAGAAACTCCGATGCCCATTGCTCCGTCAAATGGTTGGGCACTACAAAGAGGGATTTCTGGCACAGCCCCAGCCGTTTTGCTTCCATGGCGGATGCCGCCATTTCGTAGGTCTTGCCCGCACCAACTTCGTGTGCAAGCAGCGTATTACCGCCATAAAGCACATGAGCGATGGCATTTCGCTGGTGTTCCCGGAGGGTGATCTCCGGGTTCATGCCGACAAAATGGATGTGGCTTCCGTCATACTCACGGGGGCGGGTAGAGTTAAACAGTTCGTTGTACTGCTTCACCAGTGCAATGCGCCGCTGAGGGTCTTGCCAGACCCAGTTGGCGAAAGCATCCTTGATGACCTGTTGTTTTTGCTGTGCCAGCATGGTTTCCCGCTTGTTCAGCACCCGTTTGGGCTTTCCCTCGGCATCCTCGATCGTGTCATAGATGCGGACATCTTTCAGGTTCAGTGTCTCCTCCAGAATCTTGTAGGCATTGGCACGGGATGTGCCGTAGGTCTCGGAGAAGATAATATCGCCCCGTCCCGTGGCGGTCTTGCCCTCCACGCGCCACTCTGCGGTATAGGGAGAATAACGCACTTTGACAGCATGGCGCAGATAGTAGGGGATCTGGAACGTCTCGGTCATAAACTTCTGGATAATGTCCGGGTCCAGCCATGTTGCACCCAACCGCACATCAATTTCAGATGCTTCCAGTTCTCTGGGCTGCGCCTTGGTCAGTGCATCCACGTTGACGGCAAACTCCGGGTTGGTTTCGGCGGCGAACTGTGCCATCCGCAGCTTTGCCCGGACATCGCCGGACAGGTACTCGTCTGCCATCTGCCAGCCCGCTTCCGGGTCGGTAGGGTCGGCGGCAGGGTCCTTGAAGATCACACCGGAAAGTTCAGTGGTAATGCGCCCGTACTCGCCGGGCGTGACCCAGCAGTTCTGCCATATAGGGCAAATCCACTTTGCCATGTTCACCGATGGACACCGCCAACGCTTCGCTGGGGGTATCCACGCTGGTGACGGTGCGCTCCGGGCGGATGGTGCGCTTGGTGAACATCGCCGCCTTGCTCTTGAGCTGCCCCTGCTCGTCCAGATTTTCCAGCGAACACAGCAGATAATACGAGGAATCCTGCTCAAACAGCCGCCCGTTTTTGCGGTCGTTCAGCAAGCCGTACTTTGCGGTAAAGGCATCGTAGGCGGCGTTCAAACGCTCCTGTGTTGCCTTGATATCCTCGTCCGGGTAGTCGTTCAACTGCTGGTCGATCAGGTCATTGACGGTCTGCCGCAGTTCCACCATGCCGATGACACGTCCCTTGGCGGTGTCGGACAGTTCCACCTGCGTCATCACGGAATTTTCCCGGTAGAAAACCTCGCCGTCCACCACGGTGTAGGAGAAGTTTTTTACATCCGGGTCAGCCGGGAGAATATGCTTCTCATTTTCGACATCCGCAATATCTGGTGTTTCTACCTCAACTTCGGCGTATTGCCCCTCAATATGCTGTACCGCTTCTGCAAGCTGGTCGGCAAGGCTTGCACCATCAATGGGCGCAACCGTCAATTCCTCTCGTCCATACTGGGTGCTTTCGGTGGAGAGTACGCCCAGAATCATCTCCGAGTGGTCTACGAAATACTGGTTGATGGCAAAGCCATCTTCTGTTTTGCCCAACTGCACCCATGCAGGCTCATGTCCGCGGGGCGGTCACGCTTTTGCAGGAAAGATAATGTCGCTGACAACATCCGTACCAGCGTTGGCGCGGAAAGCGTTGTTGGGCAGACGAATGGCCCCCAGCAGGTCAGCACGCTCTGCCATGTGCTTGCGAGCGGTGCTGTCCTTGCTGTCCATGGTGTAACGGCTGGTGACAAACGCCACGATGCCGCCCGGACGCACTTGGTCGATGGCTTTCGCAAAGAAATAATTGTGGATGGAGAATCCCAGCTTGTTATATGCCTTATCGTTGACCCTGTATTGACCAAAAGGCACGTTGCCAACAGCGAGGTCATAAAAATCACGGCGGTCGGTGGTTTCAAAACCGGCTACGGTAATGTCAGCCTGCGGGTACAGTTTTTTCGCAATGCGCCCGGTGATGCTGTCCAACTCCACGCCGTATAAGCGGCTGTCTGCCATGCTGTCCGGCAGCATTCCAAAGAAGTTGCCTACGCCCATGGACGGCTCCAGAATGTTGCCAGACTGGAAGCCCATGCGCTCCACGGCATCGTAGATGCCACGGATCACGGTGGGGCTAGTGTAGTGGGCGTTCAGGGTGCTGGAACGGGCAGCAGCGTACTCATCCTCGGAAAGCAGTCCTTTCAGTTCGGCGTACTCTTTTGCCCAGTTGCTCTTATCCGGGTCAAAGGCATCCGGCAGACCGCCCCAGCCCACATACTGCGAAAGCACTTGCTGCTCCTCGGCGGTGGCACCCCGGTGCTCCTCTTCCAGCTTGAACAGGGTACGGATGGCTTCGATGTTCCGGGCGAATTTCTGTTTGGGGCCTCCGACACCCAAATCATCATCCGTGATGTGGAAGTTCCCGGCAAGTTCAAGTGTGGATTGTTCCGGTTCAACTGCATCCAGAGTAGGTGATTTTGAGCCAATCGTCTGGATCACAATATCATAAGGCATACGGTTTTCTTCAGCAGGGTATATGGCAACCGTTTTTACAGTACTATCTGGCTGCGTAGTAACCTGTTCATTCTGCCGCAAGCCATCCTCGAATTGTTGCTTATTGATTACTTCGTTATCCCACGACTGTCCCTGTGCGCTGGTGTCAATGCGAACATCCGTTTCGCCTACATAGCCGATTTTGCCTTCGATGGTTCGGGTAGGAAGGTCAACGATAACATTGTCACCGACCTTGTAATCGGGTAGGGGGTGTTCCATCACTTCCTGTTCCTGCTCGTACAACTCCCGGACAAGAGCCAGCGGTTCCTCCCGGAAAACTGGCATCCGCATTTCTGCCAGTGCCACATCCTGCAGGGTAACGCTGCCCTTATCAAAATCCACTCCGTCAATCCGAAATTTCCGGCCATCCATATTGATGATGGAGCCGATGGGCAGATAGTCCTCTTTGTGCAGATGTTTAGTCTGGTGATGAGTCCCATCTTCGTTCAATCCGGCAAGGTAAACATCATTGCCCGCAGACCACAATTCTTTTGACTTTCTTACCCATAAGCTAGGTGGAAAGCCTGTGACCTGAACTTCGCCCAGTGCTGTTTCTCTCGTAAACAAAGCACTGTTGAGAACTTTTGCGACCTTGGCAGCATCTTCTCCATAGAACATAAAATTGCCGCCAGCTTCAAATCCAACCAGAGTATCCGGGTGCTGCGCCTTTAATGCAGTGTATTCGGCTGCACTGGCGGCGTTCAGTTCAAGGGGAAAGTCGATGGCTCTTCTTTCTTTGTCCGACAGGTAGCGGTCAGACTGAATCATCAGGTCAATATATTTTTCGACCCGATCCCAGCGGAGAAGCACTTTCTGATGGTCGGGATAATGCTCAAACGTCAGACCCTTGCTGTCATGGTCAAGCCAACCACTGCTTCCGTCCAGATAAGTGTGTGAAGAACCGCCGGGGCCATACGGTGCATATTCGTTGGCAAGAGCTTTTGCCCGGAGTTTTCGGTCAGGCTGCAACTGATAAATTTTCCATATCCGAAGTTTGCAGCCTTCAACATTGGAACCTCTCCGCAGCGCATTTTCAATCTCCGCCTGCGACAAAACAAAAGCGGAGGGCGATTTTTCGCTCTCCGCTTGGTCGATGGATTCAATTTGTTTGGCTTCAGTGGGAATGTGGGCATCGAAGAAACTTAACTGTAAATCAGTTCGTTCAGCACCAGTTCCTCTGCCTGTGCCCGCAGGCTGTTCATGTGCTGCACCCATGCCATCTGATTCTGCTCCTTGTCCGGGGCCGGGTTCTGTTTCAGAAGCTGCGCCATGGTCTGCTGCATCCGGTTCTCTGCCGTCTGCTCCACCTCCATCAGGTGCGGGTACAGGCTCCCGTTCAGGAGCATCGTGTTGTACAGCACCGGGCGTTGCTCCTTCAGGTACGTCCGGCGCAGCCTGCCGTACTTGCCCAGCGGCTTCCGGGGCTGGTTCAGGGTCAGGTTCGGGAGCTGGTAGTCCCCGACGGTCGAGTAGGTCACGTTCCTGCTGTTCGTATTCATATTGGCTCCTTTCTATATTGCGGCGGCGAATGGTGGTTTTTACGGTGCGCTCGATCTTCCGCAACACCTCTCGGCTCATGTCGCTGACTGCGGTGCCCAGCACATATACGGCGGCAGGCGTGGAAAAAGAGAAGATGGCCTGAAAATCGTCACGGTCAAAATGACCGTCCGGCTCAAGGCCGCAGCGTTCCAGAACCGTATACAGGATGCTGATTGCAGCGGCACTTTTGAACTGGAACTCCTGTCCGGCTTCATCATAATCCATCAGGAACGAACCGTCAACGATGTCGAGAATGTCATTGCTATTGTTGTCCCAATAGGAATCCACCAGCTTGCCCGTCAGGTCAGAAATCTGCTGGCTGAGCCTTTCATGGTAAACGCCGTACTCTCTGGCAATCATTTCCGACACAGGCTGCACCAGATCGGGGCCGAGCTGCCACACCTCCGGGTCACGAGAATTGCGGCGCACCCCGGTATCGCTCACATCAAAGACATAGTGCAGACGCGGGACACTGCTGGACTGGTCTAACAGGGCGATGCCCTTGGAGCCGCGCCGGACATAGCGGTTCATGCGGTTGTTCCAGATGTCGAAGCTGGCGCAGGCGGTGGCATCAGGCCGCTGGGCGTAGATCATGAGCTGGTCTGCATAGCTGTATTTATACAGCCGGGATGCAGTGGTCAGGTAGTCCGTCCAGTTTTCCCAATACCGGGTCAATTCTTTTGCCGTTTGCTGGGCAAGGTTCAGGCATTCTTGCGTTTTGTTTGGCATTGCGTTCCTCCTTCCGATTTCAGGATATAAAAAGAGCGGGTAACCATTTTATGGTTACCCGCAAAGAAATGCGTGTGTTTTTATTAGCAGAAACAATTTGCGAATTTACATTAGACAGCTGTTTTTAATGTCATTACACCAATGCTGTAAATTACTTTCTATATCAGTGCAGCCTTCCAAGTGAGATAGCAAATGCTTTTTATTCAGAAGGTAGATAAAGCAAAGAATTTCTTTTGCAGTTCGCTGCTTTTCAGAATCTGATATTACAGTGAAGAAATACATATCGGACATTGATTGGGTTTGTTCAAGGCGATGACTTCCATTGTTCAATATCAAACGGTACATTAAATTTTCAAAGTAGGTTTTATAAACATCTTCTGGCAACAAGGCCAATATGCTTTGGTCAGTTGAAATATCATCGAATCCTTTTTTGTACTGAAATGTAGAAAAAGCCTCCAACATCTGACGCATAATATTTCCAATAACTAATTCGTACTCGGTTGCATTTCCCAGTGCATAATTGTAGACGATTTTTATAAGTTCTGAATATTCCTGACGCTTATTGTAAGAAAATGTGACCAGTTTTTGATTTTTTAATTCATACAAGCGGTAAACCGGCTTTTCGCCACATATTGTTTCGCTCGCTGCAGTCAATTCTTTGAATATTTTTTCGGAGTCGTAATATGTGGGCAAATCATGAGTCATAATGATTGCGCGGGTATCTTTGTTTCCTAACAAAAATTTCCCAAGTTGATACCTCAAAAATGACATGATGCCCGTTTTGTTCTCTATATCAAAACTTGAAACAGGATCGTCAATTACTAATAGGTACTCTTTTGTATATCCAGAAGACTCCTCCTGATTTTGTAAAATACTGGCAAAAAAATAGCACAATCCAATTATATTTCGCTCGCCTTGCGATACTTGAGAGGGACGCACGGATTTTCCATTGGAAAGCAGTATATAATTTCCATTGCGATAGTCAATTTTGAATCTGGTGTTTGAGAAGAATATATAATTTAAGTTATTATTGATAATTGAAACAGCAACTTGAACATTCTTCTGCATGGCTTCCAACTCGTCTAAACGATGCTTTGTACGAGCAGAAGCATTTTGTAGCTCAACTAATTTTTCTTGTTCCTTTTTAGCTTGAGCAGCACATGCAAGATACCGCAAGTACGAATCTTGAATATCAAAATGCGCAATTTGATTATTGATTTTTGTTAAGTAATCAACAATTGGTTTTGTGGCAGTAATCTCTTTGTTGTATTCAATTCTCTCACATTCCAACTTGTCAAATGCGACATTTAGTCGAGTTAACAAAGTAGAGATGGGTTGTAATTGCTGCTCACAGGGGGTATAAGGATCATCTATTTTGCTTTGAATAACCAAGTTGTTATATTTAATTGCAGCATTGAATTCTAACAACAGCTTCGAACATAAGTCAGTATTTGCTAGTTTTATGAATGGTGAAAAGTTAAATTCGATTTCATCCATTATAAATTGGCGTAGAGATTCCTGATGTTCCTCAACAGCTTTGCTAAGTACCTTTTGAACACTTTGAACTAGATTTTGCTTATACTCTTCTGAAACTGGTTGCATACACACAGGGCAGGCACAAACATTTTTATTTGAGAAAATAGTAACCATTCTATTTAATTGAGAAGTATTTCCTGTTTGTGCTAGTTCGAGCAAATAATGTTCTCTTTCGGTCAACTCCGGCTTTTCAATTTTCATCTTTAGGAGCCGCATTATCTTCTCTTCATCATAATGGATATTAAATGTTGATATGCTACTTGAGATTGTCGCGTTACCTTGCTGAGCTTCTCGAAGTGATTTTAATGTCTCGTTAAACTCTACAATTAGCTGGTCACGCGTTTTTGATGTGGAGAAGGGGACAAGGTGCTTGTATGTATCATTATGAACGGAGGTGTTCTGTCGGTTGCCTTTTATCAATTTATCTCTACCTGCCCAACAGTCATCGCCTTGAAGTGCATAGCGCATTTTTTTCATATGATACTTAGGAGAAGTTTCGGTGTCATCTTTTTCATACGTCTGCACTATGGCTTCTTGTGCATCGCGTGCGGTCTTTAGTTCTTCTAAGTTCTTTTTCGTTCAGTTTGTATTTGCTCGGCAAGCTCTACTTGATGTCCTAACATTACAATTGTATTTAGCCCGGACTCTTGAATCTTTATATTTTTGTCAACATATTCTTCATCAAATACGAAAATGTGTGACTTATCTTCGGGCGTTAATTCAAATGGAGAATTGTTTGAATCCAAAAAGTCAGCTTGGATGATAGCCTCCTGAACTTCTCCCTTTGCACTTTTTACAGCCTTAGCCAGTGTGCTTTTTCCAGCACCGTTTCGGCCATAAAGTAAACTTCCTTTGACCTTTTTAATTTTGTTGCCGTAATGAGGATCGAGAAATAATATGTCTGACGAGTTTTCAAAGTTGGCACCACATACTCTTATGCCTGCAATATCCTTTAACATCTTATTATCCTCTCAAAATATATGAAATTCATCGAGTGCGACTTGTTAAGTAAAGTATACCATACTATTCGTTAACATAAAAGAGGATATGTATGCCGCCAAACGGCGGCAAAAATCAGTTGAGTGGAAATTCCAGTTCGGAAAACTCGGCATCGGTCATAAGTTTCAGCTTTTCAATGACCTGTTCGGACAGTTCCCGCAGGGCAGTTTCATCGGGCGTCAGGTAACATTGCATCAGGCGCAGTTCCTGCATCAACCCCAGTCGGGAGCCGGAATTGTAGAGCATCATCAGCGTCAATTCTTCGCCATTAAAGTTCATGAGCATCCCTCGCTTTCCGGCACCCAACAGGGCTGCACTCCGGGGCATCGCATTTTTCTTTTGCGCCAGCCAGTGAAGCCAGCTTTTCCAGCGTGGAAGGGTGGCTGTTCAGCCCCAGTTCTTCGGCTTCGGCGGCTCTGTCCATGATAAAATCGTAGTCCTGTATCAGCCGCCGACCTTTTTCCATGTGATGTGCTTCCAGAATTTCTTCCCGGACTTCCTGAATCGTCAGTTCCGGGGCATCCAACTGCCCACCGTCCATCACAGAATAATCGCTGTGGTAAATGGTGTAGTCCCATCCATCCTCACAGGACTGGATGGCAAGGTAGCCTTTGCCGCCCAGTTCCCATGCAGCCTGCTCGTCCTGTGTCTGAATCTCCGGGTAGAAGTCTGCATGGTTTCGTTCCATGACCTCGGCAAACTGGCAGATGTGGAACACATTGCCCAGACCGCCCATGTCAAAGTGATAATCATCCAGATGTTCCAGCCGTGCCGTAAAGCTGCGCCCATCCGGGTAATCCACCTGTACAACTCCGCCATCGGGAATGCGGTAGATGTCGTCATAGTGGCTGTTGATGAGACGAATATCCTTCGGCAGCGTTTCAGGCTCCCAGATGCGCCGTCTGCCGATACCAGCTTGCGGGATGTTTTCGAGGATCTTTACGCTTTCCTGTTGGATGACCTTGCGGTCATCGTCCGAAAGTTCAAACAGATACCAGTTCCGGGCGGCAGAAATGGCGTTCCTGCCATCGGGCGGCAGGTTCTTTTCCGAGATCTGCCCGCTTTCCAGCGGCTCACCAGTTACCTTGTTGTAGGTGGCAAAACCGACTCCTGCACCGTTTTCCCGGAGATGCAGATAGCGTTCATCGTTGATAAGGTAGACCGCTTCTTTTATCTGCTCCATCAGCACCCACCTTCAAATTCCAGCGAAAACTTGCTGCGGCCATCGGCTTCACAGGACAGCAGGACGGTGGCATTGTAGGTCTTGCCCTTGGCGCTCTTGCAGTCCTTCAGGCGGACCCGGCCGTCCCGCAGCAGCTTGTCCGCCACATGAGCGTCCAGCCGCTTGCCCAGACGCTTGAAGAACGCATTGTCCTTCCACAGCACGAAACGGCACTCCCTGTTCTCACAGAACCAGCCCTTTTCACGCTCCACAACATTTGCACCGCAGTTCGGACAGACACCAATGATTTTGTTTTTCATAAGCGCATTCGCTCCCTTCGTAGCCTCGGTGGTCGTTACCAGCGAGGAGATCATCTCTTTGATTTCAGTCATAAAAGTTTCCGGCTCCATTTCGCTGCGCTCGATTTGCAGCAGCTTTGTTTCCCAATCGGCGGTCATTTCCGGGGATTGGATTTCTTCGGGCATCACAGTGATGAGGGCTTTTCCCTTATCCGTGGGCAGCAGCACCTTGGTTTTCTTGGTGCCCTTGCGCTCCAGAAAGCCCTTCTGCACCAGCTTTTCGATGGTGGCGGCTCTGGTTGCCGGAGTGCCGATACCCTGACGCTCCACGCCCTCCGGCATACTGTCTGCACTGGCGGTTTCCATAGCGTGCAGCAGGGTGTCCTCGGTGAAATGCTTCGGCGGGGACGTTTGCCCCTCTTTCAGTTCGGCACCGGCAACGCTGCACTGGCTCTGTTCCTGCACATCCGGCAGAACAGCCGGTTCTTTCTGCTTGCCCAGCATTTTTCGCTCCACCGCTTTCCATCCCTCGGACAGCACCACCTTGCCCTTTGCGGAGAACTTCTCCCCGGCACAGATGGTAGAGAGCGTGGTTTCTGCATAGCGGTGCGGTTCGCCTACGGCACAGAGCAGCCGTGCAGCAATCAGCCGCAGGATCTTCCACTCCCCGGCAGGGAGTGCGGCAAGGTCTGCGTTTGCCATGCTTTTCGTAGGCAGCAGCGCATGGTGGTCGGTGACTTTGCTGCCATTGATGACCTGCTGCACATGGATGGGAAGCGGTTCCTCCACGGCAAACGCCCTGCCCGTGTCGTCAACCAGCCCCGGAAGGGATGCCGCCATATCCTCCGTCAAAAAGCGGCTGTCCGTGCGGGGGTAGGTGATGAGCCGTTTTTCGTAAAGACTTTGGGCATAATCCAAGGTCTGCTGCGCCGTAAATCCCAACAGACGGTTTGCATCCCGCTGCAATGCGGTAAGGTCATAGAGCTGCGGCGGGCTTTCGGCTTTTTCCTTGCGCTCCATCTTCTGCACCGTGACACGCCCCTCCTTTCGGCATTTGGAAAGCAGCAGTTCGGCATCCGCTTTCTGGGCAAACCGCTTGCTGGATGCGGTGCCGCCGTCTGCAAGGGTCAGGGCAACCGTGTAGAATTTCTCCGGCACAAAGGCGGCGATGGCGGCTTCCCGCACCACCGTCATGGCAAGCACCGGGGTCATAACACGCCCCACCGCCAAAGGCTGGTTGTACAGGCATGAAAAAAGCCGGGACGCATTGATGCCGACCATCCAGTCGGCACGTTCCCGGCAGAGTGCTGCATTGTACAGCGCATCGTATTCAGTTGACGGTTTGAGATGGGCAAAGCCCTCCCGGATGGCAGTTTCCTCCATGCTGGACAGCCACAGGCGGGAAAAGGGCTTTTTGCACCCTGCTTGCTGGTACACCAAGCGGAAGATCAGTTCTCCCTCGCGCCCGGAATCGCAACTGTTCACGATGCTATCCACATCCGGGCGGTGCATCAGCTTTTGCAGGATGCCGAACTGCTTTTTGGTGCCAGCAGACACCAGATACTGCCACTTTTGCGGCAGGATGGGCAGGTCTGCGATGCTCCACTTGACGTACTTGGCATCGTAGACATTGGGTGGAGCCAGTTCTACCAGATGCCCGATGCACCAGCTGACGAGATAACCGTTGCCCTCCCAATAACCATCCTGTCGATTGGTCGCACCGAGAACCTTTGCGTAAGCTGCCCCGACTGAGGGTTTCTCGCTGACCACAAGCTGATAAGACAATAAGCATCAACTCCTGTTCTTTTCAGATTTAGATATGTAAGGCGGCAAATGCCGCCTTAAAATCAGATGGGTTCGGTATCCTCCTCGCCGGTGTCCTCCGGCTCGTCCTCGGTGGGAATCTCAAAATCGCCCTTGTCCTCGGTATAACCTGCATCGGGGTCGAGGGCTTCTTTTTCTGCCTGCTTTTTCTGCTTCTGCTTTGTGAAAGCGTAGAAGCCGCCGCCTGCCGCCAGCGCAATCAGCACGACCACACCCAGAAAGCCGGATGCAATCTTTGTGACCTTATTTTCCGTGGGCTGCTCCGTACCAGATGCCGCCGCTTCTTCGGCGGCTTTTTTCGCTTCCTCCTCGGCTTTCAGCCTGTCCTGTTCCGCCTTCGCTGCCGCTTCCTTTTCGGCGGTATAAGCATCGGCAGCATCTTCCTCCATAAGAGCCAACAGGTCGGCTTCATCCACAAGATTCATAAAGTGAACGGTCTGCTGCCCTTTGGCGTTGCGGTCAATGACCAGATAGAAAGTCGCACCCGACTTCGACACCAGCGTAATGAACTGCTGTCCGCTGCCATCGGAATAGTTGGTGTGGTAGTCGTCCACCAGCGTCAGGTTGCCCTCCGGGGTCAGGGCACCAGAGGTTTCGTCCGTGACGGTGACAACATCTTCCTCCACCACTTCCGGCAGAACAGGCTGCTCCACGGGGGGCGGCTTCGCCCTCAAAGGCAAAAGCGGGAGCCGCCATGCCAGCGCACAGCGCCGCCGATACCAGCAGCGCGCCCAGTTTCTTAATCTTCATCTGCATCGACCTCCTTCTCGAAAGTTGCACCCACGGCAGACAGCGCAGCCGGGTTCGGGGTGGCGGTAGCCGACTGCCGCAGCAGGGCGGCGAGCTGTTCCGGCGTGACCTTTGCAGTCCGCACCATCTCGTTGACCTCGGCGGAATCCTCCTCCTGAATGCGCCGCTCCAGAATCTCGATGCGGTTGTTCAGCTTGATGCGGCGTTCCTTTTCTTTTTCCAGCATCGCCCGCAGCTTATCCGATTTTTCGCTCATAAAACTCCTCCAATCATTTTGAAAGCCGTCCGAACCCGGCGAGATGCTTCTCCCAGTAGGACGAGTGAATGTTTGCGTACTTGATGGGGTCTCCGGCCGACACCATCATGCCGTTGCCCAGATAGATTCCGGTATGGCTCATGCCGGGTGTCGTAGGTTCCTTTGAAAAAAGACCAGATCACCGGGCTTTGCTTCGGCCTCGCTGATGTGCTGGCTCTTATTCCACAAGCCGTTGGCGGTGGTGCGCCCCACATCGTAGCCGTTCTGGTTGTATACCCAGCAGACGTAGCCGGAGCAGTCAAAGCCTGTTTCCGGGGTGGAACCGCCCCAGACGTAAGGTGTGCCCACATACTTTTGGGCTTCCTTGTAGATGGCGGCAAATTCATCATCCGTCAGGGCTTCTGCCGGAACCTGATAATCAATGCCCGGCGCGCCAGAGCCATCGGAGCCACCGGGCGGCAGACCGCCGTTAAACAGGTAGGGTCTGCCGCCCAAGGTATCTTGGAAAATCTCGTACCGTTTCCATTGGTCAGCATCCAATTCTTCCCGGATAACGACTTCCAGCCCTTTATTCACCAATTTGGTGTGGAAGATTTTGTACTCGTAGGGCACCTGCGTGGGTACCGGGATTCCTGCTGGGCTGATGACCCACACGGTCTTATACCGTATCTGTACCTCCACCCATGTGGTCAGTTTGTACTGCTTTTTGAAGGTCTCCTTCAGCTTGCCCTGTACCTCTGACCGGGTGTAATCGTCGTAGAGGGTGGTCAAATACGAAGTCAACTGCCACGGGTCATGCTCGATGGGGTCGAGATGGTACTGATACTCGTTGTAGCCGGGGTGGTCGGTGGGGGTGCGCTTGATTTTTTTATCCAGTTCCTTTTCCAGCTTCTTGTAGTCCTGTTCTGCGCCCCGGATGTCCCGATCCTCTGCGGTGTAGATGGTCTGCCCGGATACCTGCGTGCCGCCGGAAAAGAGGATGCCACAGGAGGAAAAGCCAGACATCACCATAAGAATGAGCAAAAGAAAAACGCCCACGATCACCAGAACGTGTGCGTTGCCCTTGGCGGCATTCACCAGCCCCTTCACAGCGGTGCTGACGGCAGTTTTGCCTTTCTCCACCGCCTGTTCCATGCCGGAACGAGCGGCAGATGCACCGTTGGATGCCGCTTTACCGCCTGCGGTCTGCGCCGCAGTGCCCGACCGGGCGGCGGCATAGTAGCTCTGCCGGATGTCCTGCTTCTGCCGCCACCGGGAAAGCCAGTTGGAGCCGCCCTCGCCGGTGCTGGATGCTCCTACATCTTGTGCCGCAGTCGGCTTCTGTGCAGAAGATTTTGCGGTTTTGGCTCCTTTCTTGCCCTGCATTTTGGCTTTCTTCTTGAGTTTGCGGGCGTATCTGCTCTTGGAAATATCCCGGACATTGCCAGCCGCTTTTTTTCGCCCTCGCTCAGAGCCTGTGTGCCCACATTGTCGTCCTCGTACTGGTCGATTTCCCGGTGCACCGCAGACCGGGCGGTATGGGCGGCGTACATCTCCCGTTTCTGCGCCTTGCTCAAACGGCTCAGTTCGTCCGGGGTCAGTTCCGCCTTGCCAAACCGCAGATGCTGGGCTTTTTCGGCTGTCTTTTCTGCATCAGTTTTCAGCTTCTTCTTTTTGGGCACCGACTGCTCCACCTTGGCTTTCTTCGGGGGAGAACGGGTCTTTTTGGCGGACGATTCCTCTTTGGGATTCAGCTTCGGATTGCTCATTTCTGCGCACCCTCCGAAACCTCACCTAACTTGGTGGTCATTATTTTATACAGTTCCAGATCGGTGGGGAAACGGTCCACAAACGGCAGAATGACATTGCCGAAAAACAGCAGCCCTTCGCCCTCGCCGGAGTGGGTCACATAGGAAAGCTGGTGGGGCGAGATGTTGAGCTGCTTTGCAAGAATCTGCCGATCGCCATTTGCCTGATTGAGCATATAAACAAAGTCCGAATTCTCAAAAATGTTTGATACTTCGGGACTTGCCAGCAGATCTTTGACGTTCTGGGTCAGGGCTGTCGGGATGCCGCCCCACTTGCGGAAACGCTTCCAAATTTCAACGCTGTATGCCGCAGTCTGCTCCTCTTTCAGCAAAAGGTGGAATTCGTCTGCATAGTACCGGGTGGATTTTCCGGCACTGCGGTTGGCGGTCACACGCCCCCATACGGCATCCTGCACGATGAGCATTCCCAGCTTTTTCAGCTGCTTGCCCAGCTGCTTGATGTCGAAGCAGACGATGCGGTTGTGGATGTCCACGTTGGTGTGGTGGTTGAAGATGTTCAAAGAACCTTTGACGTAAATCTCCAATGCCGCCGCCACATGTCGGGCTTCCGGTTCGTCCTGCGTCAGCAGAGCGTTGTACAGATCTTCCAGCAGGGGCATATTCTCCGGGCAGGGGTCCGCAAAATATTTGCGGTAGATCAGATGCACACAGCGGTCGATGACGGTTTTCTCCACCGGCAGCAGCCCTTCCTTGCCGCCCACCACCAGTTCGCACAGCGAAAGGATAAAGTCAGCTTTCAGGGAAAGCGGGTTATCTTCCTCGGAGTAGTTGGCGTTAATGTCCATGGGGTTGATGAACTGGGTACTGTTGGGGCTGATTTTGATGACCTGACCCTTCAAACGATTCACCAGCGGAGAATACTCTCCCTCAGGATCGTTCACAATAATATCATCGTCCGTCACCAGAAACGCATTGGCAATCTCACGCTTTGCCGAGAAACTTTTGCCAGAGCCGGGAGTGCCCAAAATCAAGCCATTCGGGTTTTTCAGCTTTTTGCGGTCCACCATGATAAGGTTGTTGGACAGGGCATTCAGCCCGTAGTACAGGCTTTCTTTGCCGGACTGGTAAAGTTCCTGCGTGGTGAACGGAATGAAGATGGCCGTGCTGCTGGTGGTCAGTCCTCGCTGAATTTCGATCTGACAGTCTGCCAGCGGCAGGCTGCTCATCAGACCCTGCTCCTGCTGGAAGTCCAGTCGGCACAGGTTGCAGTTGTGCTTCTGTGCAATGCTGGATGCCTGAAAAACATTGTTTTCCAGTTCCTGTTCCGTGCGCCCGGTGTTCAGCACCAGAAAGGTAGCAAGGAACATTCGCTCGTTCTGGCTCTGCAATTCCTTCAGCAGAGCTTTTGCATCTCTGCCATAGGTTGCCAAATCCGACGGAATGATGTCAATGTCATACCCGGCACGGATGGCTTTTTTCTGGTGGAGTAGGGAGCTGCCGCCTTACTATCTTGCAATAGCAGGTTTGCATCACCCTCTCCGGGAACCGTACTTACCTCTCTCGAAGTATACGGCTCTGTCATTGTTCGGTCAGAAAAACTCATTGATTGTGAATTAGATGGTGGCAGTGCTCACACACTACAAGTGTCTTTCGCCGTTTTGCTAACATTGCGATTTCCCACGGTTCTTTTCCTTTAAGGTTTTTCAGTTTATTGATATGGTGGATTTCGTAACGTTCGCTTTCCGTTGTGCCACAAAGTTCACAAATTCTTGCTTTCAAACGCTTCTCAAGCGGTGTTACCGACTGACCATAAATAATTGCGGCATTGCTAATGCAGTCTGTTGAAATTTTCGCATCTTTACAGTCCATATAGTTGGCGAAATAGCGGCGCTTGGCTTTCTTTTTCGTTTCGTAGGGGGGGATACCCCATTCGCCAGTTCCGTCTTTATACATAGCAACAACTTTTGAGATTTTGCTTTTGTGTTTTGCCGCAAGCGTTTTTAGGCAGCTGTATTCCATAAGGTAAGACAGATATTTCAGTTTACAGAAGTTGCTGGCTATTCCGTAATAATTACAAATACCTCTCAACTCATCGTTGTAAACTGTGACTATCTCAAGGTCTGTCAGCCGTAGCAGGGAATTTCTGTGAACGGGAAATAGCTTTCCGTCCTTTTTCTGTATCGCTATACCCTTTGAGAAAATAAAGTTGTGGATTTTGTCATCGAATGGCACTAGCAGCTCAACATGGTTGTTGAGAGTTCTCGCTTTTGTGCCTTTCTTGTTCCGCTTTACTTTCTCACATCTTCTGACACGAACATCAAAACCTAAGAACCGGGCACATTCACTGCTGTGGGTAATAAGTGTCTTTTCTTCGCTGAGTTCCATCTTGAGTGTTTGCCCAATAAACTCAGAGAGTTTGCTCTTAATCCACTGGCAATCCTCTTTACTGCCCTTTACACCAATAATAAAATCATCTGCATAGCGGATATATTTGAGCTTTTTATCCGTCTGTGCTGTGCATGGAGTTTTCAAAAGTTGTTTGCGGAGTGTTTTACACTCTGCAATCATGTTTTCTCTTTCTACTCCATTCTTTCTGTCGATGTGGTAGCAAAGATTTTTGATTCTATTGTGCAGTTCACGGTATTCCGGGGTGATTTTCCCTTTTTCAGGAGTATCAAATTCGTCTTTTAGCTGCATGACGAATTTATCAAGTTCGTGCAGATAGATGTTTGCCAGCAACGGTGAAAGAATACCGCCTTGCGGTGTGCCGCTGTAGGTTTTGTGGTAAACCCAATCTTCCAAATATCCTGCTTTTAGAAATTTGTAGACCAGTTTTACGATGCGTGCATCTTTGACCTTGCTGCCGATAAATCCAACCAGTGCATCGTGATTTATATTGTCAAAGCACCCTTTAATATCCCCCTCAACAAACCAACGCACACCACCAAATTGGTACTTCAATTTGTCTAATGCGGTGTGACAGCTTCTTTTCGGGCGGAATCCATGCGAGCAGTCCAGAAAGAGCGGTTCATAAATTGCTTCCAATATCATACGGAGTGCTTCTTGAACCAATTTGTCCGTAAAGGTCGGAATACCTAATGGACGCTTCTTCTTCGGATTGCTTTTCTTTGCAATATAAGTTCGTCGTACTGGCGTGGGCTGATAGGTTTCATCTGCCAAGGACTGAATGATTTTTTCAATCTTAGCTTCGCTGAAACCGTCTGCTGTGTCTTGATTGATACCTTTTGTCGATGCACCCTTGTTCGTGTACAGACGCTGGTATGCCTGATAGTAAATATCTGGGCGCAGCAGATAGCGATACAATCTAGTAAATACTTCTTCCTTATGGGTTAATGAGTCTTTGCTGATTCTTTCTAAAATTTCGGTTGTTGGTTGCAATGAGGTTTTCCTCCCTAATCAACGTTCTATTTTAGTACACAATAACTACGCTCCTTCGCCATGTAAGGGTCATTATCCCTCTCGGACTACTATGAGCGTTCCGTACCCATGCAGGATTTTCAGGCTCTACAGCCATAGCCTTTTCAGGCGTTCCTGTGTAGGGTATCCCCAGTTAACATTGTGTGTAGGGAAATGCGGATTGTCGGTATGCGCTTTCGTTTCCTTGCCATAGGTTCTCCTACAGATTCCATGAACATTGAGATAACCGATGGATGGAAGAGCATCATCCATCGCGTTCATGACAGAGGTTTCAGACATTTTCCTCCGCCTGAAAATAACAGAAATTAGAAACTTGCGTATCAGTAAACCCAACTTCATCCTCGTATCCGCTTAACATGGCGGTTCAGTCGCACAATACTGTCTTTCAGTGACTTACCGCTTTCCTGCCGTGCTCTGTTCCCGTTTCAGCTTTCGCCTTTCGGTTAGGCAGGTTGTTTCCCGCGTTATCCTACGGGGTAGTCCCTTATGCTACACTACACAATGCCCTATCTGGGCGCACCTCCTCAATCTTACTGCGATCCAGTTCCGTGATGGTGCGCTTGACGGTCTTGATGGCACGGTTCTGATCGACACTCTGAATGTGCATGGTGACGATTTGAGACGAATCCATGTCCAGAAAGTCCTTCAAAAGCTGGTCGGACAGGTCGGATGCCGTGATGCTCAAAAAACTGGCAGCGCAGTAGATGCCGCCCATCTGGAACGTCCGGGAGTTTTTGAAGGCAAAGGCGGTAGGCGCAATGGCATCCTTCACGGAAAGGCCGCTTTTCACAAGGTCTTTCCAGTCAAAATGAAACTTGGATGCGCCGTCCATGTTGAACATATCGTGCATGAGTTTCAGCCGCTGGGCACCATTCAAGGGCTTTGCCTGCACCCCTAACCGATGAAAATTATTGAGCAGGTCATTCTGGATGTGGTCGAGCCGGGGCTTGACCTGCGCCATGCTTTCGCCCTCCACGCCAAAGGTGATGAATTTGGTCTTGGTCAGACCATTATTGCCCTTGGCAAGCTGCTGGCGCAGCATCTGGGAATACTCCGCACGAACATCATCGAAACCATCTCGCTGGTACGGGATACGGATGCTTTTCTCAAACTCGGTGCTGTCGGTTGCCATGTTCACAAAGGACAGCTCAAATTTGATGCTGGAATCAAAGAAGTTCAGAAAACTGCACCATTCCTCAAAAATCGCAGTCTTATCCTCCTGCTGTGCGAGCTGATAATTGATGTCCTGATACTGGATTGTACGGGTATAATAGTTTGCTTTCACCCGGCAGGTGCCATCCTCGAACATCCGCTGCATGGGGATGGACTGCTGGGCGGTCCGGGGCACAGCAGCCTTTGCGTTCTGCCTGCGCTTCTGCGCAGACTGCGGCTTGCTGTGCTTACCGGTCTTTTCCAAAACGGGATCATGGGTCATGCCTCCTTTCATCAAAATTGCATAGTAGTTGTTGGTCTTGTAGGGGCGAATCTTCGGGCGGAGAAACCGGGACTGCACATAGTACGACAGCAGCTTTTCCAAAGGCTGACCGTTTTTCTCGTACATTCCAAGAAAGAACGCCGGCAGCATCACCGCCATCATGCCGAGGGTGGCGGCAGTGTTGCCGCCGGAGTCCCGGAGAACAAAAAACAGCGGCACTCCAATGAGAGCCGCTGTGCCAAAGCAGACAAGCTGCCGTTTGGTCAGGTTGAAAGCCACTTTAGACTTAACCTTGGTCAAATCACGGGGCACAGAGATATACGCAGCCAATCAAACACCTCCTTTAATGCGCTCCGAGGACGGATTTTGTCACGGAGCTGGTCTTGAACAGGCTGAAACAGAGCAGAACGGTGTAGCCGACAATGCTCCAGATGGAGTTGATGGCATCCCCGGAAATCGCTACCGACTGTATCAGCACAGCGTAAATGGCAACACAAATCAAGATCAAGAAACCCTGAAAGCCCAATGCGAACAGGCATTTCAGGTAGTTCTGCCCCATGTGGCTCTGCTCGTGATTGCCGAAAGTCGCCATGGGGATGGGCGCAAGGCTTACCATGCAGTAGATTTCAATCATACGCCCGTAGACGATCACAAAAATGATGATGCTCAAGATCCGCATGGTGATGCCGATGAAGAAACTTTGCAGGAATAGCCCGAACAGGGGGCCTACGTCCATCTGCATCAGGCTGGCTTCCAGCATCGACAGGCCAATGTCGTTGACACGGGTGTTTCCGGCAATGATGCCGCTGGAATCGGACACCACCTTCTGTGTCAGGTCAAAGACCGCCATCACAATATCGAAGGTGTTGCTGATGAGCCACACCGAAACAGCGGTCTTAAAAATCCAGCGCATGATGAGGGCAGGCTCAAACTGCGCCATGTTGTTGTGCTGGGTGATCATCTCTATCAACTCGTAACAGGCGATGAAGGTCAGGATGATGCCTGCAATGGGCAGCACCACATTCCGGGAGAGGGCTTCAATCATCGCAAAAACGCGCGGCTCAAAACTGGAGGGCTTGGTGCCCACCTGCTGGGCGATGTTTCCCACCTGCGTGTTCACATCGTCGAACAAACCGGAAAGGTTTGACATAATGCCTGCCGTCAGGATGCCTTTGATCCAGTCGGCAATGGCTTTAAGAACGGTTTCCATTCAGCAGTCACCGTCCTTAGCTGAAGTGGTTGATAAGGGTCTTGAGCAGGTTCAGAAGAAAAATAATGTGGGCGGAATGTTGAACCAATCAATCAGTTCTTCCGACACCTGTTCAAAGGATAAGCAGTGGTTTACCTCAGCAGCATAGAGCTGGTGTTCAATATCCTTTTTGGAGAAGCAGCGTATCACATCCTGCCGATGGTTCTTTGTCTTGCGGGCAATGTATTCGATCAGGCTGCATACATAAAAAATATCATTCATCTGTTTTTCCGTCATGAATGTGTTCACTCCTCTCGAATGTTAGGCAGCGCAGAGCATTGGCAGTGTGAAAACTAATCTGGTGTGTCGGGTGTTTGAATTTTGCCAATGCCCAAAATGCTTCGCGGCTGATTTGACCGGAAGTAAAGCCGTTGACATAATCCCAAATCGTATCATCGGCCATCGGCCCCTCTACAATATCATAGGGGTGCATTTCTCCTGCACGGCATTTTGCAATAAAGTCCAGCCATTCATCTGACATTTCCGGGAAGCGCAGAATCTTCAGCTCAGGATTCTCTACATAGCGGTAAATGTTCACAATACCATCTGCGGAGCGGCGGTCTGCCCAGCGGTAGGCTTGCTGATAGTTATTCGTGCAATAGAATCCCCATGAAAAGTCTTTTGTATACCGTGTGATACGGATTTCGGGATAGACAACTTCCTCTTTGCTACCGTGATACAGTAAAATCTCGCTCATCTGCTTCACCTTTTATAGATAAGATGGTGACTATGGTGCTTCTTATTATAATATGTACCGGGCGGCAACCGCCGCCCGCTGTTCTTAACCGAACAGGCCGCTCAGCAGGGGAATCAGGGTGATGCCGACCAGCGCAACGCCGCCGCCAGCCATGAGCTGCTTCATACCCTGCGACTTCGAGCCGGGGTTGTCGTTACCATAACCTTCCAGCAGGTTGATGGCACCCCAAACGCCGAGGCCAGCACCCAGAGCGACAACCAGAGTCTGAAGAACTTCGATAGCACTGTTGAAGAATTCCATAGTCTTTTCTCCTTTATTATAAAGCGTTTTTGGTCATTTGTACACACCTGAAATCCTATCATTTTATGCCGCATAGCCGCAGCAAAGTTGATTTTCTTGTGTACTTATCAGACCAATGATAAAAATAACCGCCTACCGGGTCAGGCAGACGGGAGCGAATCAGCGTCCACCACGATGAACTCATCACCGGGGTGGATTTTTTCTTTTCGGTTCACGAACTTCTCAATGTCCAAAGCGTTCTTGGGGTCATAGTCCGAGGTGAGCTTGTAGTTGGGGTGCTGGGTCAGATCGTACTTGTCAGAAAGAAACGGTCTGACACCACGCAGCTGCAAAATGCACTTGCCGCCGTCCAGCACCGCCAGCTCGTCCCGGCTCAATAATTCGTGCCCCATCTTCTGGAACGTGGTGCCATAGCTGGGGCTGTTGCCACGGGTGTCCGAGGTGTTGAACGCATCAATGGTCTCCTTGCCCAGCATTTCCGACAGGTCTTTCAGGGTGGTCGGCTCACTGCCGCCGAGGAAAATCTGGCTGTCCATGTTGCCTACGATGGTGTCCGCATTGTCTTTGTAGATGGCTTTCAACTGGCTTCTCGCCTGCAAAACAAGGCAGGCAGAGATTTCACGGCTGCGGATGGTAGCCACCAGTTTTTCCAGTTGTGGAATCTGACCGATGTTAGCACACTCATCAATGAGACACCGCACATGGATGGGCAGTTTGCCGCCGTACACATCATCTGCTTTATCGCAAAGCAGATTGAAAAGCTGCGTGTAGACCATGCTGATGAGGAAATTAAAGGTGGAATCCGTGTCCGACATAATGAGGAACAGAGCTGTTTTCTTATCACCCAGCGTGTCCAGTTGCAGTTCATCGTACATGGTGAGGTCCCGCAGTTCTTGGATGTCGAAGGGGGCGAGCCTAGCACCGCAGGAAATAAGGATGGATTTTGCGGTCTTGCCGGCAGCCAGCTTGTAAAGTTTGTACTGCCGCCCGGCAAAGCTGTTTGGCTTCTTTTTTGCCAGTTCCTCAAACAGCAGATCCACCGGGTTCTGATATTCCTCATCGTCCTCCAGCACCTGCATGGTGTTGAGCATTTCAAGCAGGGTAGCAAAGTTTTGTTCCTCTACCGGGGCTTCATAATGCAGATAAGCGATAAGTGCTGTCAACAAAAGACGTTCGCTTTTTTCCCAGAATGGATCGCCGCCGCTGCCTTCACCCTTTGTGTTGGTCATAAGGGTAGTGACCAGTTTCAGAATGTCTTTTTCGCTGTGGACATAGCTGAACGGATTATAGTGCATCGACTTTTTGAAGTTGATGGTGTTCAGGATTTTCACCTTATAGCCGTTCTTCAGCATGGCCTGTCCACATTCAAGCACGATAGTACCTTTTGGATCGGTGACCACATAGGAGCTGTGGCATTGCAGGAGGTTCGGCTTCAGCCAAAATCTCGTTTTGCCAGAGCCGGAGCCGCCGACCACCAGCACGTTTTTGTTTCGGGCGTTCTTGGGGTCGGGGGGACGATTGCTCATCATCAACCGCTCTGTTTTGGTTAAAATGATATTGTCGGAAAATTTGGGAGCCATGAACGGCTCGATGTCCTTGGCATTGCCCCACCGGGCAGAGCCGTACTCCATGCCGTGTCGGTACTTCTTTGCATTTTTGCTCCGCAAATATACGGCAAGCCGTAGTCCTGCGCCGCAGGAAAAGCCAATAAGCAAATCCAGCGGATGCAGACTGGGCAGCGGGTTCACAAATGCCACCGGGAAAGTTCCCATCATCGCCATGATTTTATCGCCCAACTCTTTGCCCTCGGCAAGCCGCCATGCTTCACCAAGGTTCGTTGCCACCAGCCCCAGCAGGATATAGGGCAGATACAGCGCAATCAGCTTCGTCAGCTTTTTCGTGGTCATAAGCCGCGTTCCTCCTGCTTGTGCCGGACTTTGCCGGGAAGTTCCGCTGCGGCCTGCACCAGTTCGTGCAGCTTTTCCAGCACGGAGGGACGCTTGGTTTTGCTCAGCAGGGATGCCGAATATTCTTTGAAAGCGGCATTGAACGCTTCCACATCCGGGGCTTTGAAAAAGACCAGATACCGGGGCGGCACTTCGGAACTGTCCTTACGGATGGCGTAGTCGATGCCGTACTTTTTGGCGTACCGCTCAAAGCCCTTAATGTTGGTTTTGTCGATTTCCACGCTGGAAACACCCCGGTTCTGCCGCAGAAGCATACGGACACTCTGCTTGCCGCTGGATTTATCGGCCAGTAATTTTGACTGATACTGCTGAAGTGCCGTTCGTCCAGCGTTCAGAATTGTCCGGGCGGTCAGCTTCGTGGTGGACACCACGATGTTGAATGTTTTCTGCTCGACTTCTTCCTGCAATTTCACCACCATCCCTTGCCGCCTGCATCAGCGCAGCCACGAAGAAGCCGCAGAGTGCGCCGAACTCAAAAAATGCGAAACCGATGAAAAAATTCAGCATAACACACCTCAGACGATGCAAATGCAGGGCAGCTTCTGATCGTCTGCCATGAGTGTAACGCTGTGGCTCGCCAGAAACTTCTGGAAACGGTACACGTCATCAATGGTAAGCGAAATGAAGTTCCCGTCCATGTTGGTGCGTACCAGAATGACCGGGCCAGTCAGGTAACGCTTGCCCGCCATCTTCAGAACCTGTGCCGGATTGTAGCAGAGCAGCAGCGAAGTGTCGGGAAGATGGATGCTGGCATCGCTTTCATCGAAGCAGGGCAGAATGTCAGGGGCTTCATCCAGAGTAATAACCGTCAGTTCCATATCTGGCGCAATGGCGGCAAAGTAGACTTCACCGGGCTTCTTGCCACCTGCCAGAATGGTGCAGATGCGCATATCAATGGTGATCTCCTCGGAACGAATCATACGAGTAGCGGTGTTGTTCATAGGCTTTTTCCTCCATGTTTGCAAAAGAAAAAGACCCAAAGTGGGTCTTGCGTTTTATCTGATCGTCAGCGTTCAGCTTCATGCTTGCGCTTTTTCATGCGCTGGTCGAGCATCTTGAGAATTGAATTTTCGATTTGTTCTGACGAATAGTTGCTCGGAAAATATTTTTTGATAGAATCGCTCCTGAATACAACTTTTTCGGTTTTACTTTCTTCCAAAAGCCCAATGATTTTTTCTTCCATCTCTCTCGGAGTAGAGCTTTCGGGGAAAATATTTCCGCAGGGTATCGTTTTTTATAACAACTTTGTCCAATTCGTCCTTTTTCGGTTCACCCATCACGGCAAAGGCAACGTCATACGAGAAATGACCTTCCTGCGCCAGCTTTTTGAGCCGTTGCGCCTGTGAAAGCGATGGGGCGTTTTGCGTGTCAGCCATAGCTTCAAGAAAATCTCGCTGCTGGCTTTCATCAAGATAAGAGAGTTCCACCGCAGGGTTAAATGAGATTTTCTTTTCGTCTACCATGTCCAGCAGTTCCGGGATAAGATTGGTTAAGCGGATAAAACGGTGTACTTGGTTGCGGCTATCACCAGCTTCTTGTCCAACAATATCAAGAGCTTGCAACTTCATCCCAACTTGGGATGAAGTTAAATCTGACCTAGCACCTTGCCTTTTCAGTGCATCCAGTTTCATCTTATAGGCAAATGCCCGCTCACTCGGCAAAATCTGTTCGCGCTGAAGATTGGAATCAACCATGAGCAGAACGGCGGCATCGTCCGACATATCACGGACGATAACCGGTAGGGTTTTCAGTCTAGCAAGCTGTGCAGCGTGTTGGCGGCGATGGCCGGAAATGATTTCGTAGCCACCATCCGGGCGCGGACGAGCAATCAGCGGATTTGTGACACCCAACTGCTTTATGCTTTCTACTGTGCGCTGCATAGCTTCATCATCAAGCACCTTAAAGGGATGGTCTTTGAACGGATACAACTCATCAATGGGAATTTGCTGTACCTGTTCGCGCTGTTCTTCCTGCCGCGTTTCTTCGGTGGAAAAAATATCATCGTAGCTGTTCAAACTGACGTTTAAGCCGTTTTTCGGCATCGGCCAACACCCCCTTTGCGATGGAATGATAGGCTTCTGCCACTTTGCCTTTCGGGTCATACTGGAAAATGCTTTTTCCGGTCGTGCTGGTTTCGGCAGCGCGGACAGAACGGGGAATTGTCTGGTCGAACACTTTCAAATGCTTTCCGTAGGCTTGCCGAATTAGATTGCTGATTTGCTGCCCATAGATGGTGCGGCTGTCCGTCATGGTGAGCAGGATGCCCTCAATTTTCAGTTTCGGGTTTATCTGCCGCCTTACTTTCTGCACTGTTTGAAGCAACTGCTCCAGCCCTTTTGCCGAAAGATATTGTGCTTGCACCGGAATCAGTGCGGAATCTGCCGCTGCCAGCGCATTGACCGTCAGCATACCGAGAGAGGGAGTGCAGTCAATCAGAATATAGTCGTACTCGCGTTTTGCGCTTTCCAACACCTGTTTCATCACTTTCTCCCGGCTCATGGTATTCACCAGAGCCACTTCCAGTCCGGCCAGTTCGATGTTGGCCGGGATAAGGTCAACGCCCTCCGCATGGTGCAGAATCCCTTCGCCGGGTGGAATACACTGGTCGTTCATGGCTTTCTGCATAAGAGTGGAGAGTGTAGTGGGCAGTGCATCCGGGTCTTGCCAGCCCATACTGACAGTAAGCGAACCCTGTGGGTCAGCGTCCACAAGCAGAACTTTCTTGCCCTCCATTGCAAGCCCTACGCCCAAATTTTCACAGGTGGTGGTTTTGCCCGTGCCGCCTTTCTGGTTGATAACGGCTATCGTTGTTGCCTTTTTGGAAATTTTCATCACCTCCGAGCTGCTAAATCATGGTTGACTTTGTTTTGATAATAGAGCTGTATTGTGGTTGGAGCATTGAATAGTGCGGCCAGAAGGTACTGCTTCATATTCCGTATCGGGGAAGTGTTCGCTGCCAGACAGTCCAGTACGAAGCGGATGTGGTCTGCATTCAACTTTTTTAGCCGACTGAGCACAACTTCGGCGGGCTTATCATCGCCAGCGATTCTTATGAGGTTACGCTTGCTGTCACAGGTGTCCACCAGCAAATCTACGATCTGATAGATGGTATCTTCATCATCCGGGTAAAGCCGGAGAAGAAGTTCTATCTCCAAAGAACGTGAAAAATATTCTTCGAGCAGTTTACGATTCTTCATTTTCTCCAATTCATCGGAAAGGATAGGATTCGTATTATTCCGCTCTGTCTTACTCTTTTTATTCTTATTACATCGTGATTTGGGCGGGTCTTGACAAGCGTTTTTAGGACTTCCAGATTCGTGATTTTCACGATTCTGGACACGCTCATTTGAAAGGTCTGACGAAAAGTTTTTCACATACACCAAACTCGGTTTGCCCAGTCCACGGCGTTTTCGTTCAATTAAACCAAAATTTTCAAGTTCCCGGAGTAGCTTGGTCGCTTTGTTGTCTGCGCAACACAAAGCCCTCTTGACATCCTCGATCGTGAAAATGATGAACACCCGGCTTTGCTTGTCGAACCATTCATTTTTAACAGAAAGGCTCATGCGGTCAAGCAGGATGCCGTAGAGTGTTTTGGCATCGGTTGACAGATTTTGAAACCGCTGCTCCTGAAACAGTGCTTTGGGGATGCGATAGAACGAAAAAAGTTTTCCGGCCTGTCCATAGAAGTAGTCGAGCGTCATACAGTTCTGTCAAGGATGAAAAAATGACGATGTTTCATTGACATGGTTGACAAATCCTCCTTATGAATAATTCGTGCAAACAAAAAAGCGCAATCTCGATTTTTGAAAATCGGAATTGCGCCATGTAACTTAGTAGGGGAGAATGGTCATTTGTCAGGGTCGGTTGACCACAATTTGACCACAAAAGAAACGAAACATCTTGACATCTAACGAAACAGAATGATAAAATAATTTTGAAATTTGATGATACTGCGTACAAGTGGTATCGGAGTGTCCATTGCGTTTTTGAGAGAAGCACAATGGGGTTCAAGAGGCCGTGAGTTCGATTCTCGCCACTCGGACCAAACAAAAATAATCCGAACTTGTTTCCGATAGGAGATGGGTTCGGATTATTTGTTTTCTTCGGAAAATTAGCGTTTGCGAAGCAATGAAAGCCCCAGTGGGGCTTTTAAGCGACGGAACGGTCTGCGTTAGCAGATGGAGGGGCTTTGCCCCGACAAGTTCCATGCAGGTGTCCGTGGAAGATGAAATCCGAAATCATAGATTGACCGACATAAGCCACAACATAATTTCAGGAGGACATGAATGTGAAGTACGATGCAAGAGCTTGTCATTTCAACATGGGCACCGGCTGCGTGGAGCTGCTCTCCGGGATGGAAAAAATATCTATTGACTGCACCGGGGTCGAGGATGCACTGGATGTAACCATGGCGCAGAGGTCGGAGTTACTACCTCATCTATAATGACCCGCTGGGCTATGCGGATTTGATTCTGAATGGCGATCCGAAGGAATATTTGAAGAATATGGCTGGAAGCCATGGACTAGAAATCTGAATGGAATCTTTTTGAGCTGGTGATGTCCGGCATTACAATTTTCAATTTTAATGGAATCTTTATACTTCTACAATTTTCTTCTATTCCATGCTAATCTTTATTCACACGGATAGGTAAAGGAGCTTTTATGATTCAATATCCTCGTTACAGGCGGCACCGTTTTTCTTCTTTTCAGGTCATTATTGCAGGTTTTGCGGCAGTTGATCTGGTGGGCGCATTGCTTCTGATGCTTCCGATCGCTGCACAGCAGCGGTGCGTCACACCGTTCCATGAGGCGCTGTTTACCTCCACCTCTGCCCTTTGCGTGACCGGGCTTGTGGTACAGGATACCGGCAGCTACTGGTCGGCATTCGGGCAGAGCGTGATCCTTCTTCTGATCCAGATCGGAGGATTGGGCGTCATTACAGTAGGTGCTGCCTTTGCGCTGCTTTCCGGGCGAAAGATCTCCCTCAAGCAACGCAGCACGATGCAGGAAGCTACTGCTGCCCCACAGATGGGCGGCATCGTGCGGCTGACAGGCTTTATTCTGCGGATCACCGCCCTGTTTGAATTGGTCGGTGCTGCATTGCTGCTGCCGACATTTTGCGCTGATTATGGTTTGCGTGGGATCTGGTATGCACTGTTTCATTCCATTTCGGCGTTCTGCAATGCCGGTTTTGACCTGCTGGGAACAGAGGGTGCAAAATTTGTTTCGCTGACACAGTATGCAGGAAACCCATTGCTTACCACAGTGATCGCGGCCCTGATCGTCTTTGGCGGCCTTGGCTTTCTGACATGGGAGGACATTTGTACATACCGCCTTGACTTTCACCGTTATCGGATGCAGAGCAAGGTGATCCTTGTCACAACGGCGTTTCTGCTGGTACTGCCGTCGCTGTACTTTTATTGCTTCGAGTTCACGGCAGGCTCTGCCCGGCAGCGCATTTTATTGTCGATGTTCCAATCCGTTACCCCTCGTACTGCCGGTTTTAACACCGCCGATCTTGCTGCGATGGGCAGCACTTCACAGGCATTGATGGTGGTTCTGATGCTGTTGGGCGGTTCGCCCGGCTCTACGGCAGGCGGCATGAAAACCACAACATTTGCCGTTCTGCTGGCCAATATGTGGGCGACCTTCCGCCGCAGAGGAGATGCGGAATTTTTCGGGCGGCGCATAGATGGTTCTGCGGTCAAGAATGCTGCCACGATTGCAGGGATGTATTTGACGCTGTTCTTCCTCGGAGCCTTTGTCATTGCTGCGACAGAGCAGCTGCCGATGTCAGTCTGTTTGTATGAGACTGCTTCGGCTGTGGCAACGGTAGGTCTGACATTGGGCATCACGCCGCAGTTGGGCATCCTTTCGCAGGGGGTGCTGATCGCACTGATGTTTTTGGGACGTGTTGGCGGATTGACGTTGATTTATGCGGCATTTGGCAGCAGCCCTGCCCACTCTCGTCTGCCGCAGGAGAAAATCGCGATCGGATAAAGGAGACAAGTATGAAATCGATTCTTTTGATTGGGCTTGGCCGTTTTGGCCGCCATATTGCGCAGGAACTGAATGAGCTGGGTCATCAGGTCATGGCAATCGACTGCAACGAAGACCGTGTGAATGCCGTGCTTTCCTATGTGACGAATGCACAGATCGGTGACAGCACCAGCGAATACTTTCTGCGCTCCCTTGGTGTCGGCAATTTTGATGTGTGCATCGTAACGATCGGCGGCAATTTTCAGAGTTCGTTGGAAACAACATCGCTGCTCAAAGAATTGGGAGCAAAGCTTGTGGTCTCTCGTGCAGAGCGGGATGTACAAGCCAAGTTTCTGCTACGCAACGGTGCGGATGAAGTGGTCTACCCGGAAAAGCAGCTGGCAAAGTGGGCAGCAATCCGATACAGCTCCGAACACATTCTGGATTATATCGAGCTGCAGGACGACCACGCCATCATGGAAGTGACCATTCCGCCGGAATGGATGGATCGCACGATCGGCGAGATCAATATCCGAAAAAAGTATAACATCAATATTCTTGCGCTGAAAAAAGACGGAAAGCTTGATATGAACATCACGCCGGATACGCAGCTGTGCCGGGATGAAAGCATGCTGGTTTTGGGGAAATACGCATCGATCCAAAAGTGTTTCCGGCTCTGAAAAAAGATAGGACGGATCATATGGATGTCGTTTTGTTGTTGATGGTTCTTGGAGTCATGTTGAGTGGATTTTGGGCAGCAGATGCGCTGGATCACATACGAAAGGAGATCATTCGACAAGAAGGAAAAAGACGTGGCTGGTGGTCGTAACCATCAAATTGTGCTATACTGTGGGCAAGGCAGGTGATCTTTATGAATCAAAACGACCCACCCACTGAACATATTCTGGCGTGTCTGTCGTCCTCTCCCTCCAATGCAAAGATCGTGCGGACGGCAGCAACGATGGCAAAGGCGTTCGGAGGGACCTTTACAGCTCTGTATGTCCGGACTCCGGATTCGGATCAGATGGGAAAAGAAGACTGTCGGCGCTTGCAGCAGCACATTCGTATGGCAGAGCAGGCAGGTGCCGACATTTCTACGATCTACGGGGATGACATTCCGCAGCAGATCGCAGAGTTTGCCCGCATCTCCGGCATTACAAAAATCGTGCTGGGCGCTCCAGCGTACATCGCCGCCATTTCTGGAGTGGACCGTCACTGACTGAAAAATTGACGATGACTGCGCCTAATCTGGATATTTATATCATCCCGGATGCTTCTGCAGAGAACGGCTACGATTCAGGACGGAAGCTGTTCATCCGTCCGTTTCTGCCGTCTGTCCGCGATTTACTGATCACCGCAGGCATTTTGAGCTGCATCACGCTCATCGGCTTTCTTTTTTTACAATTGGACTTTGCGCGCTATAACATTATTACGTTCTATATGCTGGGGGTGCTGTTCACCGCATTGTGTACCAGCGGTTACACCTGCGGTGTGCTGGGCTCCATTGCCAGTGTTGCGCTATACAATTTTTTCTTGACGGAACCGCGCCTGACATTCCATGCGTATGACCCCGGTTATCAGGTCACATTTGCCCTGATGCTGACCTCTGCGATCATTACCTGCACCCTGACAACGCGGCTGAAGGATCATGCAAAAATGTCTGCGCAGGCAGCGTTCCGTACAAAAATACTGTTTGATACAAATCAGCTTTTACAGAGAGCAAAAAGCGAGGAAGAAATCCTCTCTCAGACAGCGTCCCAGTTGATGAAGCTGCTGAACCGGAGCCTGATCGTTTACCCGGAACAAAACGGAGATCTTGGGTCAGAACAGGTTTTTGGGATTGATGGGGAAGTGCCGCGCAACATCTTTTCTGCACCGGAAGAACGGGATGCAGCAAACTGGACGTTTGCCAACAAAAAGCGTTCCGGCGCAGGCACGGATAGCTACCCGGATGCAAAGGGGCTTTATCTTGCGCTTCGGACCGGAGGCGGCGTGTTTGGAGTGATTGGGATCGACCTGTCTGAAAAACCGCTGGATGCCTTTGAAAACAGTGTGCTGCTTTCCATTCTGGGCGAAGGTGCGCTGGCCATCGAAAACCGCAGAAACGCGCTGGAAAAAGAGCAAGCTGCATTGCAGGCAAGGAATGAAGAACTGCGGGCAAACCTGCTGCGCACGATCTCCCATGACCTGCGCACCCCGCTGACCTCCATTTCCGGCAATGCCAGCAATCTGCTTTCCAACGGAGAAACGCTGGATACAGAGACCCGGAACAAGATCTGCACCGATATTTTTGACGATGCGCAATGGCTGATCGGTCTGGTGGAAAATCTGCTTTCCATCACCCGCATTGAAGATGGACGGATGAATCTGCAGATCTCACCGCAGCTGATGGACGAAATGATCGAAGAAGCACTGCATCATGTCAACCGGAAAAGCTGCGAACACACCATCACAACACAGTATGGGGACGAGATCCTCCTGGTCAATGTGGATGCACGGCTGATCATGCAGGTCGTTGTCAATCTGGTGGATAACGCCATCAAATACACCCCCGTGGGCTCGGTCATTCAGATTTCGGCTTACCGGAAAGACCATCAGGTCGTAGTGGAAGTTGCAGATAACGGTCCCGGCATTCCGGATCGCGCAAAAGCACAGGTGTTCGAGATGTTTTATACCGGGCAGAGCCGCATCGCAGACAGCCACCGCAGCCTTGGACTGGGCTTGCCCCTCTGCCGTGCAATCTTGACGGCTCACGGCGGAACATTGACCCTGCGTGACAACATTCCCAATGGCAGTGTCTTTTCCTTTGCATTGCCGCAAAGCGAGGTGAACATTCATGAATAAGCCGTCCATTCTGGTCGTAGAGGATGATATTCCTGTACGGTGTCTGATCACAACAACTCTGAAAACCCACGGCTATAAATATCTGACTGCTTCCAATGGGGAAACGGCGATCATGATGACTACCAGCCACAACCCGGACATCATGCTGCTGGATCTTGGGCTGCCCGATATAGACGGCATCGAGGTCATCCGCAGCGTCCGCACATGGTCGAACCTGCCCATCATCGTCCTGAGTGCCCGGAGCGAAGATTCTGATAAGATCGAGGCACTGGACAACGGCGCAGACGATTATCTGACAAAGCCGTTTTCCGTGGATGAGCTGCTGGCAAGACTGCGTGTAACGCAGCGCCGATTGAATCTGCTGGCTTCTGACGGCATAAATAGTCCGGTTTTTGTCAATGGTCCTTTGAAGATCGACTTCTCGGCAGGCTGCGTCTGGCTGAGCGAGAATGAATTGCATTTGACCCCCATCGAGTACAAACTGCTGTGTGTGCTGGCGCATAATGTGGGCAAAGTGCTGACGCATACCTCCCTCACGCAGAAAGTATGGGGCAGTACGCAGGAAAATGACATTGCCTCCTTGCGAGTTTACATGGCATCCCTGCGCAAAAAATTGGAACGATACCCGGATGCGCCGCATCTGATTCAGACCCATGTTGGTGTCGGATACCGGATGCTGCGCGCAGAAAACGATGAATCATCGTAAAAAAACAGGGTGTATCCCTAAATAGGACGCACCCTGCAAAAGACCACAGACGATAACGATATGTACAAAAGGGCGTTCCCCGTAGCAGAGTTCCCATAAAACAGTATTTGCAAATGGGGAAGATTTGGCGTGACTTCGGTCACGCCTTTTTTCTTTTGCTTCCAGTTCATCCAGAGGGATGTACCCCAGCCCATCGTACTTGATATGGATGTGCTGCACCCGCTTTCCGCTGGACTTATCCGGGGCATCCACATAGATGGCCGACACCAGTTCACGGAGAGCATAAGGGGTGAGTTCTTCAATATGAACGTACTTGTGCGCTTTCTGGACGAACTTTTCAATATTCTCGATCTGCTGTTCCTGTACTTCAATTTCCTGCTGGATGGAGAGAACTTCCTCTTCCAGCTGCTTCTGTTCGGCATCGTAGCTCTGACTCATCATGTCGAAGCGGTCATCGCTAAGCTTTCCGTTAACATTGTCCTCGTAAATCTTCATGAACAGCCGTTTGAGGTCTGCGATCCGCTTCTCATTCCGGGCAAGCTGCTTCTTCAGGACAGTCAGCTTTTCGGTGCTTTCCACCCGAAGCTGCTCCTCCATGACCTTGCGGAAGTAGTCCTCATGACGGAGAATGTAGTCCGTCACCCGCTGAACATGGCTTAGCACACGGCCCTCCAAAACCTTTACCCGGATGAAGTGTCCCTTGCACTTGCTCCCGTTCTTCTTGTGCAGAGAGCAATCAAAGAAGTCTTGACTGAAGTCCCTGTGATTGGACGAACCATATTGCATCTTGGAACCGCAGTCAGCGCAGTAGACCATACCGGAGAAAATGCTGCTCTTGCCTGTCCGGGTCATGCGGTGACGCTGGCTACGAATCTCCTGAACCTTTTCAAACACATCATCGTCAATAATGCGCTCATGTGTATCCGGGAAGATAGCCTGATTTTCCACGGGATTCAGATGTCTCTTTTTATCCCAGATAGAGTTAGTATAGGTCTTAAAGTTGACTGTGCAGCCAGTGTACTCCAGGCGTTCCAGAATCGAACTTACTGCTCTTTTATCCCAGCGATAAGGGTCTTCCGGGGCGGGTGAGTTCGTACTCAGGCCATGGCTCACTTATATAGGCGGTGGGAGTCAGAACTTTGTCCACCCACAGTTGGTTTGCAATTTGGGTCGGGCCACGGCCTTCCATGCACATGGAGAAGATGCGCTTCACGATTGCAGCCGCTTCTGGATCAACAAGCCAATGTTTCAGGTTCTCCGGGTCTTTCACATAGCCGTACGGCACATTGACCGTCAGCGGTACTCCACGCTCTCCCTTGGCCTTCTGAACAGCCCGAATCTTGCGGCTGGTATCGCGGGCGTAAAACTCGTTGAACCAGTTCTTAATGCCCGCAAAATCGTTGTTTACGCTGTTCGGGTCAATGGTGTCGTAGTTGTCGTTAATGGCAATGTAGCGAACGCCATACTGGGGAAAGGTGAAGTTGGTGTACAGACCTGTCAAGGCAGAATTACGCCCCAGTCGGGACAGGTCTTTCGTAATAACGATTCCTACACGTCCTGCTTCGATCTCGGCCAGCATACTCTGAAAGCCGGGACGGTCATAGTTCGTGCCGGAGTAGCCATCATCCACAAAGAACACCGGGTTCGGGAAGTGGTTCTTTTTGGCGTATTCCAGAAGGATAGCCTTCTGGTTCTCAATGGACAGGCTTTCGCCGAGCCGTGCGTCCTCTTGCGACAGTCGGCAGTAAAGTGCGGTGATTTTATTCGTTGCTCCAGACATTGTTGTGTCCTCCTTACTCTGTGGAGCAACTGTCAGTACAGGATTGGTTACCGGGTCAAGTATAGCAGAATTGGGCGCAGTTGTCATTCGTCTGCACCCTCATCTTCAAATTTTTGCTGGGCGTTCTTGGCAACAATGCGCTCCAGCTTCTTCAAAAAGGATTCCTTGCCCTCATAGCTGCCGGTCACGGTGTAGGTGGTGTGACCGACTTTCTCCGTGGTGGTCAGTTCCGGAATCCAGAAAGCGGACAGGTTCTTGACATGGAGGTTGCCGTTCTCGTCCACATAAGAGCCGTGTTTCTTCTGCTCTTCGGTCAAGGGCTTCCGCTTGAAGTAGATTTCATTTTCGGAGATGCTCACAGTCTCGCTGGTCTGCTCTTTCGGGGCATCGTCATACAGCTGGGCGAAAAATGCCAGTGCATCTTCGGGTGAGTCTTCCTCCATGAGTTGCTCGAAAACTCGCTGTTCCTCTGCCGAGAGGTTGTTCCATGCGGCTTCCAACTCCTGCTCGTTGGCTGCGTTGACAAAGGCTTCGATCTCTTTTTTCATGGTGCATCCTCCTTTGGCTGCGGAAAGCGTTTTTTCAAAAAATATGGGTTTTCGTGAGAGCAAGAATCGTCCCGTGGCCACAAATTTTCAATACTCGAAAATTTCCTGTCCCCTTTGGGACTGTTTCTTGTTGGGGCGTGCCTGCCCCAAACCCTGCTTAGAGCGAGTACGGCAAACTAGAAGTTTGGGTTACGAGTGTCCATTCTCATCGCTTTCGGGCGGACGAACATAACGCAACATTTCTTCTTCACAGGCGCCAAATTCCAAATAATTGGCTTTTGCTTCGTTTAGAGTTATTCCGTGGTTTGAGTCGCTGGGGTCATCATCAGAAGCAATAAATGGATCGTTTTCCCAAAAGCAAACGGGGCAAATATACCCGCAGTCTTCTTCCGGTGGAACAGTATAGGTAAAATGCCCACAACATGGACATTGATGTTTTTTCAAATATGCTCACCTCTGCAAGTACTATTTTATCGAGTTTAGCTAGTCGCGCTATTTGGTATATGGCTCTGTGTCTTTTCCATCATATACAACGACCCTAATGTCAGCAGCTACACCAACATCCGCATGAATACCCACCGTATATTCTTTATCCGTAACATTCGTAAAAAGAATAAAAACTGTTCGCCGGAATATTGTCAGATACGACTTCCTGTTCACCTTCGCAAAGCAAATGAACTACAATGTCAAAATCATTTTTATTTTGAATTGTTAGTGTACCTGTTTTGGATAAAACTTTTACATCAGAGTATGTGATTACATACTTAGCAGAAGTTGATTCTTCTGTACAGGTCACAGAGCAGTCCCACTGTATTGCTGCCTTTGCCTTTCTATAGGATTCCGAAGACCGGTATGCAGAAAATACAATAATTGCAGCTACAGCAAGAATCCCAATGATAACAGACACTATTGTTGCTTTTTTCTTCATAATCTTTGCCTCCGAAAATTTCGATTTACTGGGCTAAGCCGAGTATACCATACTCTCCGATGAAAGAACACCCCTATATAGGAGAACTTGGCCGTTTTATTGCGTACGTGCGTACCAACTTCTCCCGTACGCACGTACACAGCGATTTGCTCGAAACGCACCCTATACAGCCGTTCCCCCTCGGAGAGCCCACTACACTTTGCAGACCGCAGGGATGAAAGTGTCATAGTGGGTTATTACACTTCCGCAGAAGTGCCTTTTTCTCGCCGCAGACAACCGGGTATGCCTTTTGTGAGAGCTTTCTGTCCGGCGAATCCACATCGCCCACAGGCGATGTGAGCAGGGATTCCAAAGGGGCGCAGCACCCTTGGCACACGACTTTGGTACAAAGTCTAGTGTGTTACACCTTTCCAGAGGTGTATACGTTCCTGAAATGCAAAAAGCCCCATACCCAACACCTTAACGGTGCGGACATGGGACTTGATGCTTCCTCGGCCTAGCCGGGTACTCCGTAACCAATCCTGACAGGCAGTTGCCGTGTCATTTTTCGAAAACTGTTTTACGGATACCCAGCAGTCGGGAACGCTCTGTTTTTCTTTGTTGGCGGTGTGATGAGTCCTGTTCCGCCTGCCATAGGCAAGCTCGCGTTTGCGCAGCAATGAAAGCCCCAGTGGGGCTTTTAAGCGGCAGCGCGGTCTTGCGTTAGCAAGATGGAGGGGCCTCTGCCCCGACAAGTGACCGCTGGCCTTCCTCGCTGTTCCAGCAGGCAAGGATGGCCGGGTAGAATGCCCGTGCCAGACGGTCGATGACTTCATCGGGATAAGGGGAAGTGTTTGTGGACTTTTTCTGTTCCTGCCCCTGTTTGTGCAGCGGCGTTGTCCGGCTCGCTCACGGAAAGTGTGAAGTCATGGCACGGTAATTTGCTGCAGCGCATCATGTCCTCGACGCTCCCAGCGTCCTCAAAGGACGATTTGATGGGTGTGTAGGGATAAGCTGTAAAAAGAAGCATGGACGCCCTCCGAAAAGGAGAGCGTCCATGCTTCTTGCTGTATCCGAATGGAGGAGATTGCGAAATCAGTGATTGTCCGGGCAGACGATTTCCAGCATCTGATCGAAAACCTCTTCCATCTGCCGCACCAGCGTGAACTGGGTGCGGGCGCGGTCGAGGTTGTGATCCGGGCGGGCAATATGGAAATAATGGTCGCCCTCCAGATAGTCAGTCAGAAAACGGATGCCGCATTCCAGCGTCATGAGCCTTGCACCCCATGCAAGGCTCTTTTTTTCTGCCATGCTCATGGATGCCCCGGCAGTGGAAAGATAGCCTTTGGCAAACACTTCATACAGATGCAGGTCAAAGTGGACTTTGCTCTGGTCGGGTTCATCCTCGGCGCAGTCGTTGGCACCGGTGCGGATGGAATCACCGAAATCATAAGCCGAAAGACCCGGCATCACGGTGTCGAGGTCAATGACACAGATGCCTTTGCCAGTGGCTTCATCGAGCAGAACATTGTTGATTTTGGTATCATTATGGGTGACACGCAGCGGGATCTCACCAGCGGCCAGCTGATCCAGCAGAACGTGGCAGTCCTTTTCCCGTGCATGGATAAATGCAATCTCCGGCGCAATGGTTTTGGCTCGACCCAGTGCATCGGCGGCAAGGGCTTTTTCAAAGTTTGCGTAACGGTTGGGCGTATCGTGAAAACGTGCAATGGTTTCGTGGAGGGTAGAAGCAGGATAATCGGCCAGCTGGTTCTGGAATTTACCCAGTGTTTCTGCCACAGTGCGGAAGTCTGCCTCACAGCCGACCTGTTGCAGACAGACGGTATTCTCTACAAAATCATAGGCTCTCCAGGCATTGCCTTCCGTGTCGATATAGTAGGATGCGCCGGACAGAGTGGGAATGACATTCAGGCATTCTCGGCCAGGATCGCCGCCCTCTGCCTGGATCTTTGCCCGTAAATGCTGGGTCACGCCACAGATGTTTTCCATCAGTCCTGCTGGATCGGTGAATGTAGCGGTGTTGATGCGCTGTAAGATAAAGCGTTTGGTATGATCTGCCCGCCAGACCACAAAGGTGTCATTGATGTGGCCCTCACCATAGTGGTGTGGATCGCAGACCATCGGCCCACCAAAATCAAAGGCGGATGCAGCGGCGCAGAGAATGGGTTCGGTGACAGGTTTCATTTGAAGTTCCTCGTTTCTTTTTATCTTTCATGCCGTTTTGCCGGGGCAGGGCGTTTTCCCTGCCGCGTCTGACGGCGGTATTCGTTGGGAGTCAGCCCCTCCGCTTTGCGGAAGCACTGGGAAAAATAGCTGGGGGACGAAAAGCCCATCAGTTCGCTGATCTGAGCCAAGCTGTAACCTGTATTGCCCAGCATATATTTGCTTTCCTCAATGCGGCGGCAATTCAGATAGGTGATGGGAGAGATGCCGTACTCTTTTGAAAGGTGTGGGCCAGATAATACTTATTGATGTGTGCGATCTCTGCCAGACGGTCAAGTGAGATGTCCTCCCGGAAGTTGCTGTCCAGATATCGCTTGATCTCTACACACTCCCGGCTGTCAGACCGTGGCGTTTCTTCCACCTGCAAAGAGAGCGTTGTGCAGCGTACCAGCCAGATCAGCAGCACCTCCAGCAAGTCCTGACAGACGGTTTCGCAGCCATCCAGACTGCGGTCGGCTTCGGCAAGCAGCATATGCAGCAGAGTGACCATCCGTTCCCGGTTTTCACGGCAGTTGAAGATAGCATAAGAAGAATCAGCCTTGCCGAATAAGATCTCAATGCCAGCCACACCCAGAACGATATATTCAAGCGGTGAAGCGTTCAGACTCAATTCCGTGTGCTCCACCTGTGGATTGACGATGACCATATCATCCGGCTTGACCGGGGATAGCTGCCCGCTCAGGTAGAACTGTCCTTCTCCGCTCAGGCAGTAGAACAGCTCCGTGCAGGAATGGGTGTGAGCCGTGCTGTTCCAGTCGCCGCCGAATTTGCTTTTGCTGATGTACAGCAAGCGAAAGGACTCACGGGGAGCGGGAGCATGACGGATATCAAAGCGTTCGGTGCTCATAACAGGCTCCTTTACAGCGAAACGCAATAAACATAAAAATAAAAACAAGAGACTAAAAATATAATCGCAAAAACCGATGCGTTGAATCGTGCGTTTTTCTCATTATAGGGGCAAAGAAGAAAAAATGCAAGCCCTGATTTTGGACAGGATAAATATTTTTGATGCCGTTAAAGAATAAAAATATGTCAAACCGGTTACAAACGGGAAGAATGTACCAAAACAGACGGGACGAATTTAGTGCTTTTGCTGAAAGAAAATTCTAAAAAGCAAGATTTATAAAAAACGAAACAACAAACATCTTGTTGCAAAGGGTGAAAACCTCTATATTGAAATCAATAAATCACACGACCCTCTCGGACAAAACCTGTTTGTCCCGGTTGTGGTTTTGAACGGAACTTTATGATGGAGGATACACTATGAAACGCATTTCTCGTCGCAATTTTCTGAAAGCGGCTGGCGTGGGTGCCGCTGCACTGGGCCTGGCTGCCTGTGGCGGTTCTTCCAGCTCTACCGCATCCAGCACGGCATCTTCTGCCGCTGCTTCTTCCGCAGCTGCGGACGTGACCATCAAGGTAGCTGCCATCGAGACCGGCTATGGCGCTGAGATGTGGAAAAAGGTCGCCGAGGCCTTTACCGCACAGACCGGCATCAAGGTGGAACTGACCACCGACAAGAAGCTGGAGGACGTCATCGGCCCCTCCATGCAGGGCGGCGACTACCCCGACGTGGTCCATCTGGCCACCGGCCGTGAGGCTGCCCTGACCGAGCAGTTCATCAAGGGCAACCTGATCGCCGACATCACCGATGTGCTGAGCATGACCGTGCCCGGCGAGAGCAAGAAGGTGAGCGAGAAGATCGCCGGCGGCTTTACCGACACCTCCCTGACCAACCCCTACGGCGACGGCAAAACCTATCTGGCCCCCATGTTCTACAGCCCCTGCGGCCTGTTCTACAACGCCGGTTTCCTGAAGGAAAAGGGCTGGGACGTGCCCAAGACCTGGGACGAGATGTGGGCGCTGGGCGACAAGGCTGCCGCTGAGGGCACCTACCTGTTCACCTACCCCACCACCGGCTACTTCGACGCCTTCTTCTATGCGCTGATGTACGCTGCCGGCGGCCCGGAGTTCTTCAACAAGGCCACCCACTACGAAGAAGGCATCTGGGACACCCCCGAGGCAAAGACCTGCTTTGATATCGTGGCAAAGCTGGCTTCCTACACCAACCCCATCACCCCCGCACAGGCCAACGATCAGGACTTTACCCAGAACCAGCAGCTGGTGCTGGACAACAAGGCCCTGTTCATGCCCAACGGCACCTGGATCGTGGGCGAGATGGCCGAGGCTCCCCGTGCAGACGGCTTTGAGTGGGGCATGACCGCCCTGCCCGCTGTCAAGGCCGGCGGCGATGGTTACAGCTACACCTGGTTCGAGCAGGCATGGATCCCGGCGGGTGCTGAGCATCTGGATGCAGCCAAGCAGTTCGTGGCTTACCTGTACAGCGACGAAGCCTGCAAGCTGTTCGCCGAGAGCGGCGCTATCCAGCCTGTGCTGGGCATTGCCGATGATCTGGACGGCGACAACAAGATGTTCTACTCCATCTACGACAACGGCGCAAAGGCCGCTATGGGCAACTTTGCAGCCTTCAGCGCCATCCCCGGCGTGGAAGTCCGCACCGTGTTCTTCGACCCTGTCAACTCTCTGGTGTCCGGCAGCATGACCGAGCAGCAGTGGATCGACGGCATCAAGTCCGCCAGCGACCAGATGCGCGCCAACATCATCGAGTAAGAACGAAGCTGCATCCGAAAACAGCTTCCAAGGCCCTGCCCAGCGGGGGCGGTTTTTACCGCCTCCGCTTTTTTGGGTTTCTGGATTCCAGTAGAAAGGAACGGTTTGTCTATGAAATCTGACAAAAGCCGCAAACGGTTCGTGTTCCTCTGTGTGGCACCGGCCACCATCCTGTTTTTCATTTTTATGATCCTGCCCACCCTCAACGTGTTCCGCATGAGTTTGTATGAGCGGGGTGCCTATTCTCCCAACGAGACCTTTGTGGGGCTGAAAAACTTCCAGCATCTGCTGAAGGACACCCAGTTCATCCGCTCCATGCAGAATATGATCCTGCTGGTGGTGGTGGTCACCATCGTCACCTTTGCGTTTGCGCTGGTGTTTGCAGCCATCCTGACCCGCGAAAAGATCAAAGGGCAGAACTTCTTCCGCATCATCTTCTACATCCCCAACATCCTGTCGGTGGTCGTCATCGCCGGTATCTTCTCTGCCATCTATAAGCCGGAGAACGGCATGCTGAACAGCATCATCGGCCTGTTCCGGGATATGACTGACCCTATCCTCTGGAAAGGCGAAAAGCTGGTCATTCCGTCCATCATCATTGCCATGGTGTGGCAGGCTGTGGGCTACTACATGGTGATGTATATGGCCTCCATGTCCTCGGTGCCTGCCAGCTTGTACGAGAGTGCCAATCTGGACGGAGCGGGCCGTCTGACCCAGTTCTTCCAGATCACCATCCCCCTGATCTGGACGAATATCCGCACCACTCTGACCTTCTTTATCATCTCTACCATCAACATGGCGTTCCTCTTCGTCAAGGCCATGACCAGCGGCGGGCCGAACGGTGCCTCGGATGTGGCGCTGAGCTATATGTACAGCCAGAAAGATGCAGGTCTGTACGGTTACAGCATGGCAATCGGTGTGGTTATCTTCCTGTTCTCGTTTGCCTTGTCCGCCTGTGTCAATCGTGCCACCAGCCGTGAACCGCTGGAGTTTTAAGGAGGAAAACTATGAAGAAAACGGAAGAAAAATCTTCCCGCTCTGCGGAAGGTCTGTACAAGTTTTTCATCTATTTTGTGCTGGTCCTGCTGGCCGTTACCATCATCGTGCCGGTGGCATGGGTGTTTATGGCCTCCATCAAGCAGAATGCAGAGTTCTACGGCAACCCGTGGGCACTGCCCGCCGGGTTCTACTGGCAGAACTTCGTCAACGCATGGAATGGCGCCAAGATGGGCGAATATATGCTCAACTCCGTTCTGGTCACAGCACTGGCTCTGGTGCTGCTGCTGGTGATTGCGCTTCCGGCAGCTTACTGCCTGTCCCGTTTCCGGTTCAAGGGGTGCAAGCTGCTGAACACCCTGTTCATGGCGGGCTTGTTCATCAACGTGAACTACATCGTGGTGCCCATCTTCCTGATGCTGCGGGACGGCGATGTGTGGCTGAAAAGCCATTTTGGCAGCGGCTTTCTGCTGAACAACCTGTTCGTTCTGGCGGTCGTGTATGCAGCTACGGCGCTGCCCTTTACCATCTACCTGCTGTCGGGCTACTTTGCTACTTTGCCTCACGACTTTGAAGAAGCAGCCTATATCGACGGTGCAAGCTATTTTTCCACCATGACCCGCATCATCTTCCCCATGGCAAAGCCGTCCATCATCACCATTATCCTGTTCAACTTCCTGTCCTTCTGGAACGAGTATATCATCTCCATGACCCTGATGAGTTCCACCAACGCACCCCGCACCCTGCCGGTCGGTCTTTTGAACCTGATGCAGGCGCAGCAGAGCGCCGCCCAGTACGGCACGATGTATGCAGGTCTTGTGCTGGTAATGCTGCCCACCCTGATTTTGTACATCTGCGTGCAGCGGCAGCTGACGCAGGGCATGACCGTGGGCGGCCTGAAAGGTTAAGGTGACAAACGATGAAAGCATACTGGAAAAACCATCCTGCCCTGCGCATCGTGCTGATGATCGTGCTGTTTATGCTGTCCATTGCACTGGTGGTGTCCGGCTGGAAAATGACCGGACAGCTGGCAGGGCTTGGCATCATGCTGGTGGGCGTAGCGCTGCTGCTGGCAGTACTGGCCATTTACAACGCAACCTATCAGGATTGAGGATAAGAGAGGAAAACTATGGAAGATAAGTGCAAGACCGGGCGTGTTACCATTCCGACTGACCTGGATGTGGTGCCCGAAACGCTGGAGATCTTAAAAAAGTGGGGTGCCGATGCCATCCGTGACTGTGATGGTACGGATTTTCCGCAGGAACTGAAAAACGCCGATGCAAAGATCTACTCTACCTATTATACCACCCGCAAGGACAACGCATGGGCAAAGGCAAACCCGGACGAGGTACAGCAGTGCTACATCATGACCGGCTTTTACACCGCCCCCGGCGACACCGTCACCATCCCGCTGATGAAGGGCATCAGCCCGGAGCTGATGCAGGTGAACGATCAACGACGACATCACCCGCTGGTGGGAGGTCATGGATCGAACCACCGGTCAGCCTGTGCCGCCGGAACAGTGGAGCTATGCGGATGGCAGCGTGACCGTGCAGGCCGTACCGTTCCATGAGTATACCGTCAGTTTTCTGGCTTACCTCATCTGGGACCCGGTGCATATGTACAACGCTACCACCAACGGCTGGACGAATTTTGAGCACCAGATCACCTTTGACGTGCGTCAGCCCAAGACCCACAAGTATTCCATGGAGCGCCTGCGCAAGTTCATTGCAGAGCATCCCTATGTGAACGTCATCCGCTACACCACCTTCTTCCACCAGTTCACCCTGATCTTCGACGAGCTGAAGCGGGAGAAGTTCGTGGACTGGTATGGCTATTCTGCTTCCGTCAGCCCTTATATCCTCAACCAGTTTGAGCAGGAAGTGGGCTACAAGTTCCGCCCGGAGTACATCATCGACCAGGGCTACTACAACAACCAGTATCGTGTGCCCAGCAAGGAATTCCGGGATTTTCAGGCGTTCCAGCGGCGCGAAGTGGCAAAGCTGGCCAAGGAGATGGTAGACATCACCCACGCGTGCGGGTGCGAAGCCATGATGTTCCTCGGCGATCACTGGATCGGCACCGAACCCTTCATGCCGGAGTTCAAGACCATCGGACTGGACGCCGTAGTGGGCAGCGTGGGCAACGGCTCCACCCTGCGCCTGATCTCTGACATTGAGGGCGTGAAGTACACCGAGGGCCGCTTCCTGCCGTACTTCTTCCCCGACACCTTCCACGAGGGCGGCGATCCGGTGCGGGAAGCCAAGGAGAACTGGGTCACGGCCCGCCGCGCCATCCTGCGCAAGCCCATCGACCGCATCGGCTATGGCGGCTATCTGAAACTGGCCTTGCAGTTCCCGGAGTTCGTGGACTACGTGGAGAGCGTCTGCAACGAGTTCCGCGAACTGTACGAGAACATCAAGGGCACCACACCCTACTGTGTCAAGCGGGTGGCCGTGCTGAACTGTTGGGGTAAAATGCGGGCTTGGGGCTGTCACATGGTGCATCACGCCCTCTATTACAAGCAGAACTATAGCTATGCCGGTGTCATTGAGATGCTGTCCGGTGCGCCCTTTGATGTGAAGTTTATCAGCTTTGAGGATATCAAGAACGACCCGCATCTGCTGGATTCGTTGGATGTCATTATCAATGTCGGCGATGCCGACACCGCCCACACCGGCGGTATCTGGTGGGAAGACCCGGAAATCTCCTCCGCCATTCGCCGGTTCGTCTGGAACGGCGGCGGCTTCATTGGCGTTGGAGAGCCGTCCGGTCATCCATATCAGGGCCACATTCTCCAGCTGGCCAGCGTTTTGGGCGTGGAGGAAGAAAACGGCTTCACCCTGAACTACGACAAATACAACTGGGAAGAGCACCCGGACCACTTCATCCTGCAGGACGCCGACCAGCCCGTGGACTTTGGCGAGGGCAAAAAGAACATCTACGCCCTCGAGGGCACCGAGGTGCTGGTGCAGCGGAACAAGGAAGTGCAGATGGCGGCACACGACTTCGGCAAGGGGCGCGCCGTGTACATCAGCGGCGTGCCGTACAGCTTTGCCAACAGCCGCACCCTTTACCGCGCTATCCTGTGGAGTGCCCACAGCGAGGAGGAACTGCATACATGGTTCAGCTCCAACTACAACGTGGAAGTTCATGCCTACGTCAAGAACGGCAAGTATTGTGTGGTGAACAACACGTACGAGCCGCAGGACACCACCGTTTACACCACAGACGGCAGCAGCTTTGCTCTGCATCTGGATGCCAATGAAATCAGATGGTATGAGATCTAAGTTCTCCTTCTTATCAATCTGTGCAGTGAACGATCACTGCACAGCATAAGAGAAAACGGTGACTTTCCACAATGCGGAAAGTCACCGTTTTTCTTAAATTTCCCATGAGGCAACAATGCTTCTTTCGGGTTTTTGGGGGTCAATGGTTACTTCGATAGGCGTTCCTTTGGATAGGAGAGGATTGAACCAGAACCAATGGGATTGTCCATAGTAAACATCTTTTCCGACTTTATATTGATACCAAATCACCCACGGATAAATTACATCTTCATCGGCAAGATGATATGTACTCATGTGAAACTTTATATGAACCCGTTTTACGGAATCAACCTTTCCAGAAACAACGATACCATGTTTCAACAGATCTGCTTTGCGACTATCTGCAATCAACGCTGCTCCAATTATTGCAGCAGCAATAAGCCATGCGGTTATAAGTGCCCCAACGCCAACTTGCTTATAGGCGATAGAAATTAAGAATGCCACAAAAATCCCGATGCTTCCCAAAACATGAAGCAAATCTTTGCAAAAGAAGCTATGGATTCTTTTCATGGATAAGACACTCCTTTTCGTATATACCGTTTTGCTATAAAAAGGTTCTTCTTTGACAGAAGTTAGAACGAAGCCTTATACCAGTACCAATTGTTACAAATCTTTTCGATATACTGGAAATTGTCGCCGTTTGGCTCTTTCCAGCTCCAACCATTTCCATCCGGGGATAGCAGGACATCGCTGCCGTCAATGCCAATTGGAACATCATCAGGCGTATAGTAAATCCTCAATAGGTGGAAGAGGGCGCAAGGCCGAAGCCGCCAACAAAAAAGTCGATCTGCTGTGTCCCAAAGTCGTAGGTGACTTTCCAACCGTTGTAAGTGCCCTGTTTGATTGGTCGGTCTTTTAGAACTTGTTCAACGTAGGAGTTCAGCTCCAGCTGATGTTTTTGTACATACCGTGTGACAGATGCCTGGGTGAAAGGTCATTTGTCAGGGTCGTTTGACCACAATGCCCGCCGATCACGAACAAGGTCCCGCCCTGCGCCGCACGGGAAATGTGTGCGATGCAGGGCGGGGCTTGCTGCTCGTTAAGCTTCCGGTTCCGCCTTGGCGGCGTCGAGGAAGGCTTTGATCTTGTCGATCTGGATCTGTGCCACGGCGCGGCCGGTCTCGTAGACGCGGCGGAGCTGATCGGGGTCACGCTCCATGGCGCCGATCTCCAGCGGGATGGGCGGGCGGATGACGTAATCGGCACCGGCCTGTTCCAGCATGGAGATGTAGCTCAGCGTCTCGTTGTAGCGCTCGTGGCGGTCGGCCACGGCCTCCACAAAGGCCGGATAGCGCAGATACCGCGCCCGGATGGCGGGCAGCAGGGGGTTCTTCTTCTTGACGAAGCTCTTGGGCTGGGTCAGGATGATGAGGTTGCGCTTGTAGCCGATGGACTCAAAAAAGCGGATGGGGATGGAGTCGGCGACGCCGCCGTCCAGCAGGCCGTAGTGGCCGATCTGGACGATCCTGGCGGCCAGCGGCATGGAAGCCGATGCCTCCATCCAGCGGACATCCTCGGCGTCACCCGTGCGGCATTTGTGGTAAATGGGTTCACCGGTCTTCACGTCCGTGCAGACGACGAAGAAATCCATGGGCGAGGCCGCAAAGGCCGTTTCGTCAAACGGGTCCAGCTTTTCGGGGACATCGTGATAGCAGAACTGTTCGCTGTACAGATTGCCGGTGCGCAGCAGATTCTTGAAGCTGGCATAGCGCCGGTCGTTGCAGTACTGGGTGTTGTAGCGGATGGTGCGGCCGATCTGATGCGACTTGTAATTGCAGCCGAACACGGCACCGGCCGACACGCCGATGGCACCGTCTACCGTGATGTCATGTTCCATCAGCACATCCAGAACGCCTGCGGTGAACATGCCCCGCATCGCGCCGCCTTCCAAGACCAATCCTGTTTTCATATGGTGTTGCTCCTTCTTGTCCTTCGTATCCCACAGTGCGGGAGGCTCTCCACAACCTCCGCAGCTCCTCGGCCTCGTATTCCGAGGATTACCTTCAGTATACTCGAATTTTTGGAGAAAACAAGAGAGAAATTGCCCAAAAGACCTTGAAATCTGGTAGGGGAATCCGGTATACTAGGTGAAATCGAAATGCTGTATCAAAAGCTTGGAGGAAGAGACTGAAATGAAACTGCTGGAAGATCGGATTCGCAAGGACGGCATCGTGCGCGAGGGCAACGTGCTGAAGGTGGACAGCTTCATCAACCACCAGATGGACATCCCGCTGTTCCGCGAGATGGCAAAAGAGTGGAAGCGCCTGTTTGCAGGCAAGCCCATCAACAAAGTGCTGACCATTGAAGCCAGCGGCATCGGCATTGCAGCAGTGGTCGCCAGCGAGTTCAATGTGCCGGTGGTCTTTGCCAAAAAGTCCATGAGCATCAATCTGGACTACAACAATTACGAGACCAAGATCCAGTCCTTCACCCACAAAAAGATCTATAACGTCATCGTCTCCAAAAAGTTCCTCACCCCGGAAGACCATGTCCTCATCATCGACGATTTCCTGGCCAACGGCTGCGCCCTGATGGGCCTGCTGGAACTGGCCAATGAGGCCGGGGCCACCGTCGAGGGCATCGGCATCGCCGTCGAGAAGGGCTTCCAGCAGGGCGGCGAGCTGATCCGCAGCAAGGGCATCCAGCTGGAGAGCCTCGCCATCGTCGAGTCCATGGATGCGGCCACCGGTGAGATCCGGTTCCGCGAGCAGCCGCAGCAAAATTAACCACGAACCTTTCAGACCGCTTCGGCGGTCTTTTTTGTTAGGCACCATCGAAGCTGTCGCCGTCGGCGGGGAGGTCGGCGGCGGTGGGCTCGGAGGCAGCTGCATCCGGCACAGCGGCGCGGGGGATGCCCTTGTAAACGAGAGTCTGTTCCAGCACCTCGGCGCAGACGGGGGCCGAGAGGCTTCCGCCGGCTGTGGTCCAGCTGTGGGGCTCATCGAGGCAGACGAGGCAGAGGAACTGCGGGTCGTCGATGGGTGCCACGGCCACAAAGCTGGCGATGCGGGCTTTTTCGTCGGCACTGTCCAGCTTCTGGCTGGTGCCGCTCTTGCCGCCCACCCGGTAGCCCGCGATCTGTGCATTCCGTCCGCCGCCGTAGAGGACGACGGCCTCCATCATCTCCCGCATGACGGCGCTGGTCTCGGCCTTGAGCACCTGCCGGGTGCAGGCGGGGCCGATGTGTTCAATGAGGCTCCCATCCGGCGCAAGGATGTCGGAAACCACGTAGGGCCGCATCAGCTTTCCGCCGTTGACTACGGCGCAGACGGCCGCTGCCATTTCAAGGTAGGAGATCTTGCTGCTCTGCCCGAAGGCACAGGAGGCCAGCTCCACCGGGCCCATCCGGTCGGCGGTGTAGTACAGGCTCTTTTTCGGCTCCGCGGGCAGGTCGATGCCGGTGGGCTCCCGGAGGCCGAAGGCGGCGAAGTAGCTGCAGAAAGCCTCCCTGCCCAGCCGGGCACCGATCTGGATGAAGCTCTGGTTGCAGGAGTTTTCGAGCGCCTGGGTCACAGTCTGGGCCCCGTGGCGCTTGTGGTTGGCGCAGTGGAACCGCGTCCCGGCCACCGAGATGGACTCGCCGCAGTAGAAACTGGAATGCCGGGTGATGGCCCCGGCATCCAGCGCGGCGGCGCAGGTGATGAGCTTGAAGACGCTGCCCGGCTCGTAGAGGTCGCTGACGGCCTTGTTCCGCCACTGGGTCTGCTGGGCCAGCTGCAGGGCGGCACGGCGCGCCTCGCCGGAAAGGCTCTCCACCTGATTCCGGACAGCCTCGTCCGCGATGACGCGGGGCTCGTTGGGGTCGTAGGAGGGGGTGGTGGACATGGCCAGAACGGCCCCGGTGTTCACGTCCATCACGATGCCCACGGCCCGCGCGGCCACATGGTGTTCCTGCACCGCGTACCCCAGTGCGTTTTCCAGATAGTGCTGGATCTGGGTGTCGATGGTCAGCCGCAGGCCGTCGCCCTCGGTGGGAAAACGCTCGGTCTCGTAGCTCTGTTCCAGCGTGTAGCCCCAGGCGTTGACCGCAGTCAGCACCACGCCGTTCTCGCCGGTGAGCAGGCCGTCGTACTGCAGCTCCAGCCCGGAGACCCCGGCGTTGTCCACATTGGTGAACCCCAGCACCGACGCGAGGAACTGCCCCTGCGGATACCACCGTTTGGAGTCCTGATTGATGCGGATGCCGGTGATGCCGTTGGCCTCACAGAACGCCCGCACCCGGTCGGCGGTGGTGCGGTCCGCCCGGTAGCGGAGCAGGCAGTCGTTGGAGCGGCGGTCGCGGAATGATTCCAGCAAGTTGGCCGCGTCGAGGTCCAGGATGTCTGCAAGGCCCTCGGCGGCAAGGGAGAGCTTGTCGTCTGGCATCTCGCGGGGCGAGGCGCGGAGCGTCCAGCAGCTGCTGTTCGCCGCCAGCAGAACGCCGTCGGCGCTGTAGATTTTGCCCCGGTCCGCGGGCACGACGGTGTCCCGCAATTGCTGGCCGAGGGCGCGGTCGGTGTACCAGCGGCTGGTGCGCAGCTGCAAATAAAACAGCCGCGCCGCCAGCCCCAGGCAGACGGCGCAGAATACCACGGCCACCATCCGCGCCCGGCGGCGGAAGGCCTGCTCCGGGAGGGTGCGGAGAGGCATGACATCATCTCCCTTCGCCGCTATTTTATGTACCGGCGGCTCCAAAAGACTAACGCCCCGGCCTCCGGCGTACAATAAGAGGACAGGGGGGTGAACGGATGAAAGAAACTGCTGCGGCCCGGCCCGGCGGGCGGCACCGGGTCGGGCTGCGGGCGTTGCCTGCGCCGGACCTGCCGTTTCTGGTGCTGGTGCTCACGCTGGTGGGCTTTGGGCTGGTGATGCTGGGCAGCGCATCGGGGGCTGTGGCGCTCTATCGGCGGGGCGATGCTTTCGCCTATCTCCGCCCGCAGCTGCTCTATGCGGCGCTGGGCATCGCCGGGATGGGCCTTGCCAGCCGGGTGGATTACCACATCTTCCACAAACTGGCGTGGCCGCTGCTGGGCGTTTCGCTGCTCTTATTGACGGCGGTGCTGTTCATGCCGGAGTACAACGGCTGCAAGCGGTGGCTGGTGCTGCCGGGGCTGGGCACCCTGCAGCCCAGCGAGATCGCAAAATTTGCGGTAGTGCTGGTGTTTGCCCACATCATCTCGCTCAACCACGACCGGATGCAGAGCTTTGCCGTGGGGGTGCTGCCCTTTGCGCTGGTGCTGGGCGTGGTGGCAGCGCTGATGCTGCTGGAGCCGCATCTTTCGGGCACACTGCTCATTCTGGGCATCGGTGCCGTGCTGATGTTCGTGGGCGGCACCGGGCTGCGGTGGTTCGTGCTGGCGGGCGTGGGCGGTGCCGGGGCCATCGCGGCGGCGGTGGTCATCATGCCGGATCTGGTGCCCTATGCGGCAGACCGCCTCCGCTCCTGGCAGGACCCCTTTGCAGACCCGCTGGGCGACGGGCACCAGACCATCCAGAGCCTGTATGCCATCGGGTCGGGCGGGGCAGCCGGGCTGGGGCTGGGCAACAGCCGCCAGAAGCACCTTTTCGTGCCCGAACCGCAGAACGACTTCATCTTTTCCATCGTCTGCGAGGAGCTGGGCTTCATCGGGGCCTGTGCAGTGGTGGGGCTGTTCGTGCTGTTGCTGTGGCGGGGCATCACCATCGCAGCCAGAGCGCCCGACCGGTTCGGGGCGCTGCTGGTGGTGGGCTTCGTGGTGCAGGTGGCGCTGCAGGCCGTGCTGAATGTGGCCGTCGTCACCAATACCATTCCAAACACCGGCATCAGCCTGCCCTTCTTTTCCTCCGGCGGCACCAGCCTGATGATGCTTCTGGGCGAAATGGGCATTGTTTTGTCCGTTTCGAGGGGCGAGACGTAAAAAGAGTGCAGGGCCCGCCTGTTTCCGGAAACCACGCTGCGCTTCCAGCCTGCCAAAGGCTCCCCCTTTGGGGGGCGCTGGTACGCGAAGCGGGACGAAGAAGGACAAACAAAACGACAAATTCCAATGCACATGCAGCCCTCATTTCGCATACCGTGGGGTATCTTTTGCGAAATGGGGGCTGCATTTATGGAAAACCGGATCGTGGTGATGGGCGGCCGCCCGCTGAACGGTGCAGTGCGCATCCCGGCGGCGAAAAACAGCGTGCTGCCGCTGCTTGCGGCGTCGATGCTCTGCGGCGATGTGCGCCTGCGGGCCGTGCCGCGACTTTCGGATGTGGCGGCGAGCCTGGCGCTTTTGCGGGGCGCAGGCTGTGCGGCCCGGTGGGAAGGGGAGGATATCCTTGTCTCTGGTGCCCCGCAGAACAGCAGCCTTCCGGGGCAAACTGCCGAACAAATGCGGGCGTCCATCCTCTTCTGTGCGCCGCTGCTGGCAAAGCTGGGCCGTGCCGAGACGAACTTGCCCGGCGGGTGCAACATCGGGGCGCGGCCCATCGACCTGCATCTGGCCGGGCTGCGCCAGATGGGGGCGGTAGAGTGGGAGGCAGGCCCCGGCCGGCTGGTGCTGACGGCTCCGTCCGGCCTGCACGGGGCAGAGATCACTGCGCTTCCCCAGCGTGGGGGCCACGGAGACGCTCGTGCTGGCAGCGGCCTGCGCCAGAGGCACCACCGTGCTGCGGGGTGCGGCGCGGGAGCCGGAGATTGCAGACCTGGCCGCATTTCTGAACCGCTGCGGCGCACACATCCAGGGGGGCGGGAAGCTCCACCCTCTGCATCGAGGGGCGGCGGAACCTTTCCGGCTGCGTGTTTTCGCCGCTGCCGGACCGCATTTTTGCCTCCACGCTGGCCTGCGCGGTGGCAGCAGCGGGCGGGCGCGCCGAACTGAGCGGCTGCCCGGCTTCGCTCTATGCGCCGGTGCTGGAAATTCTGGAACAAATGGGGTGCCGGGTGGAGAAGGGCGGCGACAGCGTCCGACTCTCCCGCTTCGGGCGGCTGTATGGGGCCGGGCGGGTGTTCACGGGCGTTTATCCGGCCCTTGCCACGGATGCGGCCCCGCTGCTGGCGGCGGCTATGCTCTGCGCCGAGGGGAGAGCAGCATCGAAGACGTCATCTTTGAGCGGCGGTTCGGCTGCGCGGCCGGTTTTGAACGTCTTGGCGCGAAGGTGCAGGTCAATGGACGAACATTGTGCATCCGGCCGGGCGGGACGTTGCGGGGCACAGAGCTGGCTGCGCCGGATCTGCGGGGCGGGGCTGCACTGGTGGTGGCGGCGCTGGCCGCGTCCGGGACCAGCGTGATCGGCCACCCGGAACATATCGACCGGGGGTATGCCGCTTTTACGGAGATTTTGTCATCTTTGGGGGCACAAATTCGCCGTGAAGAGCGCTCTCGAAAACCATCTGCGAAAAAAACCTCTTCAAAAAAGCAAAATTATCTTGCAATCGGAACAGAAAGATGGTACGATACAGTTATATAAATGTAGGTTTGATATAATTCTGTGCGAAATGCTCAGGTCTACGATAACATCCGCAATGGAGGACAAAAGTTATGGCACTCATGCTCGACGAAGAAATGGACGAAAATGTTACGACGATCAAGGTCATCGGCGTAGGCGGCGGCGGCGGCAACGCAGTCAACCGCATGGTGAGCGACGGTCTGCAGGGCGTCGAATTCATCGCAATGAACACCGACCAGCAGGCGCTGGCCAAGAACCATGCTGCCACCAAGGTGCAGCTGGGCTCCAAGCTCACCAAGGGCCGCGGCGCAGGTGCAGACCCGGAGATCGGCCAGCGTGCGGCCGAGGAGAGCAAGGACGAGATCGCAAATGCCCTCAAGGGCTCGCAGATGGTCTTCATCACCGCCGGTATGGGCGGCGGCACCGGCACCGGTGCGGCTCCCGTTGTGGCGGAGGTCGCCCATGACCTGGGCATCCTGACCGTCGGCATCGTCACCAAGCCCTTCTCGTTTGAGGGCAAGCGGAAGATGGGTCTGGCCGAGCAGGGCATCGCAAATCTGCTGATGCACGTGGACAGCCTGATCGTCATCCCCAATGAGCGCCTGAAGATGATCAGCCAGGAGAAGATCACCCTGATGAATGCCTTCCAGGCCGCCGACAACGTGCTGCGCCAGGGCGTGGAATCCATCTCCGCCCTGATCAACGTGCCCGCCTTCATCAACCTGGACTTCGCCGACGTGCGCTCCATCATGAAGGATGCAGGTTACGCACACATGGGCGTGGGCAGCGCAAAGGGTGCCGGCAAGGCAGAGAACGCCGCCAAGGCTGCCATTTCCTCTCCGCTGCTGGAGACCAGCATCGCCGGTGCACACGGCGTTATCATCAACATCACTTCCAGCCCGGACATCGGCCTGGAGGATGTCGAGACCGCTGCCGGTCTCATCACCCAGAGCGCACATCCCGATGCGAACATCATCTGGGGTACTGCGTTCGACGAGAACCTGTCCGATGAGATGCGCGTGACCGTCGTTGCCACCGGCTTCGACAACAAGATCCCCGAAGGCCTGCGCAGCACCCTGAACGGTGCCGCCGCTTCCGTCAGCTCTGCTCCGTCGGCTGTGTTCAGCTCGGATGTGGCGGCAGCCAAGAACAGCGCAGCCGCCGCTTCGGCTCCCGCTGCCGGTGCTGCAAAGCCCGTGGAAGAGGAGAGCAGCGACAACCGTTATTATGACGAGCTGCTGGCGATCCTGAACAAGCGCAAGTAAAAACAGCAAATGGCGTGAGCTCTTTGCACGGAGGTGTGAGGAGGGCAGGAGGATGCTACCGCAGGACGTATGGCTGCGCACCGAATGGCTGAGCTGCCGCAGGAACAGCGTGTTGCGCTGTGTGGAGCGGTACAGTGCCGCTGCGGCCAGCGAATACCGCCGCGCTCTGCGCAAGGTGCAGGAAGTGGAGGAAACTATGGCGCAGGTTGGAACAGAGACCGGGCCCCATGGCACGGCCTCTCAGCCCGCTGCACGGCTGCAGTCGGGTGAAGTGGAAGCCTTGAACCGCCGCCTGTCGGCAGCAAATGCCGAGATCCGGCGTTATCAGACCCGCCTTTTTGCCTGTGAGCGCGAAGTGGTCGCGCTGCGGCAGGAGAATGCGGAACTGGAAGCACTCTGCGATCAGGCGCGCAAAAATGAGCTGCTGCCGCCCAAGACGCCTCAGCCCCCGGTGCTGGACCAGCCCGGCCTGCCGGTGATCGTGTTCCCCGGCCAGGCAGCGCAGGAAACGGCTCTCCCGGAAGCGGTTCCGCAGAGCACCCCCGCCCCGCAGGCGGCAGAGCCTGCACCGGCTCCCAAAGCTGCCGAAGTGCCCGAACCGGAAGAAGTGCGGGAATCTCCCTTTGCACAGAAGGACTGGAAACCCACCACCCGGCTGGACTACCTTTCGGTGGACATCGTGCATCAGCTGGAAGCACTGATGGGATAATACAAAACACAAAGACGACCGGAAACGCATTGCGCTTCCGGTCGTCTTTTGTCGTGTCTGTTATCTTACGCTGCTGGTCCGGTGTTCCATGAGATAGGTGGCCTCCAGGTCTGCGATGTGCAGTTTGACGGCCAGCGGATATTTGTCGTAGGCCTCCGAGATGGCGAAGCAGCCGCCCTTGGCCGCATCGTCGAAGCCGCCCATGTGCCAGCGGATGGCCACGGCCTCCTCGACCTTCAGCTTCATGAACCGCTCGATGAGGAAGACGCTCTTCTCGCCGTGGCCGTAGGGGAACAGGTCCTCGACACTGTAGAAGGGGACTTTCTCCCACTGGCCGGTGGCGTCGTTTTTCACGTTGCGGGTGCCGACCTTGTAGTAGTTGGCCTTGCACAGGTCGTGTAGGAGCGCGCAGATGGCAAAGGTCTCCTCGCTGTCACCCTCGGTGAAAAAGGTGTCGTGCAGCGCATGGTAGACGTTGAGGCTGTGCATGCACAGCCCGCCCTCGCAGGCCCCGTGGAAGCGGGTGGAAGCCGGTGCAGTGAAGAAATCCGTCTTCTTGTCCAGCCATTCCAGCAGCTTTTCGCTGCCGGGGCGGGTGACGTGCTGGTGCCAGAGGGCCAAAAACTCTTCGCGGTCGCCCATCTTACAGCTCCAGATCGTCCAGGATGCCCTTGAGGATGGCCAGCTCGTCGTGGCTCAGGGAGATGCCCTTGCCCATGCGGGTGCCGTCCGGGGACCAGTCACGGATGTCGTACTTGGGGTCGCCGTCGTTCCAGCTGATGAGGTTGAGCTGACGCTCCCAGCCGCGGGGCCGCTGAGAAAGCACCGCGATGCGCTGAACGACTTCGTATTTGATTTCTGCCATAGTTCCTTTACCTGCCTTTGCTTTGTTTGCTACCATAATAAAAGAACATGGCGCAGATTTCAACCACTAATTGAAAATTCTTTGAAAAATTTACAGTCGCTTAACCGTAGGGGGCGTCTTCCCGCCAGTCGACAAGGTCCTGAACGCCCTCGGAGTCGTCCGGGGCGGGCTGGCGGCTGTGGAGCCGCTGCTCGGTGGAGAACAGCCCCGGCGCGTATTCGGCCATCACGCCGGGCACCTGCCCTTTGAGGAACGCCGCCGCATTCTTCTGGCGGCAGGCCACGGGGGTGCCGTCGGTAATGGGCACTCCGGACGGCTCGTTGGGCGGGATCTCCGGCGGCGGGAGCTGTACGTCCGGGCCGTCGGGCGGGCTGGGCGGCTGGACTGGGTCCGGCTCTTTGCCCAGCGGCGGGGAAGACCGGCTGCATGCGGTCTCCGGGGCTGCCGAAGCGCCGGGCCTGTCTTCCAGCTCATGCCGGATGAAGGGCGTCAGAGAATCCATAAAAAACACCTCCAACGGTAGGGTGCCCGTTGGAGGTGCAGATATGCGCGGAACCTCCGCGCACTAACAAAAGCCCCACTGGGGCTTTTGTTGCCCCTGCCTGCGGCAGGGCCGTGCTGTTCAAGTCCTCTTATCCGCATAGAAGAGTGTTTTCAAAAGGACGGATGCAAAAGAAAAACGACAGCCTTTTTGAAAGCTGTCGTTTGAGAGTGCAGGAATGCAATCCAAATCCGAACCATTTCCCTTTGATGCGACTTCTGTCGCTTCTCCAAAGGTGACGGTCTGTGTTCCTTCTTTATAATTAAAGGTTATCAAAACCTTATCATCATACAGGTAAATCGAATTGATGAAGGTATCCACCAACGCCTGCCGCTGGTCTTTCAGGCTCATATCCAGCTTACGGAACCGCAGCAACCAAAAGCGGATGAACTCCTCCGTGACCTTGGGCTTTGCCAGCTTCTCTTCCGCAATGCGGGCTTCAAGCTCACGCTTGGTTTCTTCCAGCTGCTCCAGCCGCTCCTTGGTGGAACTGGTCAGGATTCCAGCCTGAATCGCATTGAGCATATTCTGGATACCCGATTCCGCATCTCGAAGCTGCTTTTCATAAAGGGGAATGTTGGTGTCCTTATTTTGCAGTTCCATCACCTTGGCGATGATGGACTCCATAGCGGCATCGTCTTTCACAAGCTGCATGGTCTGGTTGACCACCAGATCTTCCAGCCACTGTTTGCGGACGGTTTTCCTTTTTGCAACCCTTCTTCTTTTTGGCGGTGGCACATTTATAATAGCGGTGGACTTCTCCCGTCCGGCTTGTGCCGCTTTCGCCAAACATCAACGCCCCACAGTAGCCGCAGAACAGCTTGGTGGTGAGCAGGTAGTCATCCTCTGCCTTTCTACGGGCAGGGGCTTTCTTATTTTTGGCGATCTTTTCCTGCACATCCTCAAACAGTTCCAGCGGGATGATGGGCGGGATAGCATCCGGTACGACCACATCCCGGAATTTCAGTTCCCCGATGTACCGCCGATTCTTGAGCATATGTTCAACGCTGTTATAGGTAAACGCACCGCCCACCGGGTTCTTGATGCCGTTTTCGTTCAGCCAGTCCCGGATTTCCTTCATGGTGGAGCCTTCATTGTACTTCTTGAACGATTCCAGAACAAAAGGCGAGGTGAGAGGGTCGATGTGGAACTTCCGCTCGGAATCCAGCGTGTAGCCAAAGGTTCCACGACCACCGTTGCAGCGGCCTTTCAGGATGTTCTCGGTCTGTCCACGCACGACCTTTTCGGCAAGGTCTGCCGAATAATACTCGGCATAGCCTTCCAGCACCGATTCCAGAATGATGCCCTCCGGCCCCTCGGAGATGATCTCGGTAGCAGACATGAGCTTGACACCGTTTTTCTTCAGTTGGGTCTTGTACCGGGCACTGTCGTAGCGATTCCGGGCAAAGCGGTCAAGTTTCCAGACCAGCACGATGTCAAACAGCTTTTTGTCGCTGTCCTTGATCATCTGCTGGAACTCCGGGCGGTTGTCCGTCTTGGCAGAGATGGCACGGTCAATGTAGTGCTTGACGATGGTGATGCCGTTCTTCTCCGCATAGGCGGTGCATTCCCGGATCTGACCTTCAATGGATTCTTCGCGCTGACTATCAGTAGAATAGCGGGCATAGATCACGGCGGTCATGGCAAGCACCTCTCATTCTACATCATTGAACGGTGGAGCGTTCTTTCAAAATGCAGTTTCGTATAATATATACCATATTTTACAACGGTTTGCAATGGGAAAATCAGCGAACAGCATTTAATTCTTTTCGTAAATCAGATGCCCACCGACCTATGGTTTTCGCCATAAGCTGGTGGGCATCTGTTGTTCTGGCTTATAATTCACTGATGGTTGCAGTAATGGGCTGCATGAGGATTCGCCTGACCGGGTTATATACTGCCAGCACCACAGCCGCCAGCACGACTACGACAATCACGGCAAGACAGCCCCATGGCACCTGCCACGCTGCACCGAAATAATGGGTGATGAGCAGGATATACAGCTTCCGATTCAGCACAAGACCCAGCGCAATGCCCACCACAAGACCGGATACCGCATAGGTGCCAGCTTCGGCAGAGATCATGCGTTTCAGCTGTGCATCATCCATCCCGATGGCACGCAGGATGCCATACTGCTTCATTCGTGCCGACACGCTCATGGAAATGCTGTTGATGATGTTCAGAATGGTGATTCCTGCAATCACGATGAGAAACGCATAGACCACCAGATGGAACGCCCAGTAGGTGCTTTGTATCATCCGATTTCCTTCGATTCGGTTGGAAAAAACAACCTGCTTGTTTAACGTGTCGCTCAGCAGGGTGTGTATTTGTGCAATGGCTGCGTCTGCTGTGGTATCTTTTAGTTGAATATCGATCACCGCATAGCGGTTTTGCCCGGTCAGCTGATGGAAAGTTTCTTCGGTGCAGATAACAATCGGGGAATCGGTACTACTGAACGGGCTGTCGTTCAATACACCCACGACTGTGAGCTTTGCATCCTCCAGCTGAATGGTATCACCCACGGTCAGGGAGTTGCTTTTGTCGAATACCGTCAGCACAGGGTATGTGCCATCCTCCGGCTCCTGCGGAAGGGTTCCGCCAATCAGGTCTTTTTTCGCCCAGCCAAACTGTATCGTATCGTATGAAATCAGGTCGATGGATCCCTGTTTTCCCTGATATTCCGCCGGGAGCGGGCAATACATCCGCCCGAATGCGTGTTTGACTTCCGGCAGAGCATCCAGCTGCTCCACCAGCACCGGGTCAAGGACATTTTGCCCGGATGTTTCAGCCACCGATAAGTCCGGTGCGTAGGACTGCAACGGATTCAGCGCAAATCCAACCCATCGAAGCAAAACCGAAAAGCTCAAAAACAGGAGAATGCTTAACGCAAAGGAACCTGTCATCAGAAGCAAGTTCTTTTTGGACGAGGTTGCATGGCTCACGCCCAAAGAAAGCTCTGCACGACTTCCAAACAACCGAGCATGACACGGAGAATCCGCTGCATTTTCCACCGCATTCCCAGTTGCTGCTGTGATCGGAGAAGCTTTTGCCGCCCGCCGTGCCGGAGAAGATGCCGCGAACCAAACCGTGATAAGTCCCAGCGCGGAACCACAGATAATACCGACCGGGCTGATGCCAAGCACTGGTAAAGAGCTGAACTCCTCGCCGATAAATCCACGCAGAAAGGAACACAATCCCCATGTGGAAACGATTCCCAGCACACATCCTGCTGGAACAGCAGTTTTACACCAGAAAAGAGCTTCCAGCCGGACAAGCATCCGAACCTGATTTTTTCCTGCCCCAAGACAACGCAGCATTCCATAATAGCTGGTACGCTGCGCTACATTGCTGTTGATGCTGCCTGTGATCATAAAAATTCCGGCAAGGACGACCATGCCAGCCAACACAGCCGCTACCGCATATAAGCCTACAATATAATCGTTGTTGCTGCTTGCGTTCAACGCCATCAGGTAAGTATTTTCGGAGATTTTTTCTTCTGAAATTCCGTACTTGTTTTCGATGTTCACAATGGACTGCCGCAAATTGGTACGTGGCTTGAACTGGATGAAATACTGTGTTTCAAAGGATTCTTCTACCTGTGCGGCAATCTGAGAAAATGTACTGCGGTTCATCACCAGCACAACAGCATCATACTGGTTCGCATCGGAGGTATCCTCATTGAAACCTGCGACAGTAAGCGAAATGGTCTGTCCATCCGGGAGCGTCAGCGGAATCGCTGTACCGACCGTAACATCCAGCCAATCCCGGATGTTTGCTGTCACGAGCACTTCGCCATCCGCCGGAGCAGTGCTACACTGCATTCCTGGAAAGATTTGAAGAATCGCATCATCTGCTCCTACCAGTGCGGCACGTTTATCTCCGGCAAAGTAGTTTTCCGTAAGGGAAGCGTTGATGTCGCTATACGCCGAAAATGCAGAAACATCCTCCTGTGCGGCAAGCTCTGCGGCTGTTTCAGGGGAGATGTCCTTTACCATGATATGCCAGTTTCCGTTTTTGTTCAGCTGGTTTGAGGTTTCCATCCGAATCGCCATATCTGCCATACTGAACACCGCCGTGACCAGAAACACCGCAAGGACGATGCACAAAATCGTCATGCGGTTCTGCCGTCTGCGTACCTTGGCAGAAATCGGGATCAGGCTCAGATAGCTTTTCATTTCTGTGCTGCTCATTCCCGGCACCTCCCAAAATCGGTCAGGCAGCCGTCCGATACCTGCAACACCCGGTCTGCCGTCTGCGCAATGCTGCGGTTGTGGGTGATCATCAGGATGGTCTGCTCGTATTTCCGGGATGTTTCTTTTAGCAGGGCAATGACCTCGCTGCTGTTCTGGGTGTCCAGATTGCCGGTCGGCTCATCCGCCAAAATCAGTGAAGGGCGGGTCATCAGGGCGCGGCCAATGGCTACCCGTTGCTGCTGCCCACCGGAAAGCTGGCTTGGCAGATGCTTCCGACGGTCTTTCAGATTCAGCACGGTCAGCAGTTCTTCCAGATATGCCCTGTCCGGCTTTTGGTAGTCCAGCAGCACCGGGAACAGGATGTTCTGTTCTACGGTCAGTTCCGGGATGAGGTTGAATGCCTGAAAGATAAAGCCGATATTGCGGCGGCGGAAGATCGTCAGCTCCCGGTCTTTCATGGCAAAAACATCCTTGCCATCAATCAGCACCTTGCCGGAAGTCGGCGTATCCAGTCCACCAATCAGGTTGAGCAGGGTGCTTTTGCCGGAGCCGGATTCGCCAACGACCGCCACATATTCGCCTTTCGGCACGGAAAAGCTGACATCTTTCAGCGCATGGACAGCAGTTTCTCCGCTGCCGTAGGTCTTACAGAGGTGGTTGACTTCTAAAAGTTCCATAGTGTATCCCTCACTTTGCAGGTTCCTTCGATTCAGACGGATTTTCTCTGTCTGTGCAGAAAAGGATAACACGTCAACCTTACTGCAAGCCTACACCCAGCCTACAATTTTGTAGGAATCGGAAAATTCAGAGTAAAGGTCGTGCCCTTTCCCAGCTCGCTGTCTACTTCAATGGTTCCGTGATGGGCTTCCACAATGGCTTTTGCCAGCGGCAGACCCAGCCCGATGCCCTGTGTATCCTGTGAAAAGCGGCTGCGATAAAACCGTTTGAAGATATGGTATAGATCCTCCGGGTGGATGCCGCTGCCGTTGTCGCGTACTTTGATTTGAACCATGGACGGCAGTGCATTCCACTCTACCTGAATCGTATCTCCGCTCTTTGTGTGGTCAAGGGCATTCTTTACAAGATTGTCCACAGCTTCCTGCATCCAGTCACGGTCGCACCAAAGTGTAACCGCCCCTGAGCCGGACAGAACGAGCTTTTTCTGTTCCCGCTCTGCACGATAGTGATACTGCCGCGCGATGTCCTGCACCATTTCAGCAACATTTTCGTTTTTCTTCTCCAATACGACCGAACCGGCATCCAGCCGGGTGATTTTGAGCAGATTCTGCACCAGCGTTTCGATGCGGTCCAACTCCTGTTCGGACAGGTCTGCAAACTCTTTGACCTCCGATGGCGAAACCGCTTCGTCCTGAAGCAGACCGTTGTAGATATTCAACGCCGCCAGCGGTGTTTTGAGCTGGTGCGAAATATCTGCAATGGTATTTTTCAAAAAACGCTTCTCCCGCTGCTCGTTGTCTGCGTGTGCGCTCAGAACTGCCGCCAATGCATTAACGGAGTGAAACAGACGGTAAAGTTCTCCCTCCCGGTCGCAGTCCAGTCGTGCATCCGGGTTGCCATCCAGACAGCTTTGGATTTGCTGGACTGCCTGTTCCAGAAGCGCGCTCTGCCTTTGGAAATAACGAAAAAGCACGCCCCAGAGACAGCCGCCCAGCAGCAGAAAAACCAACAGTAATCCAAAAGAGAATGCGTGCGCTGTATGCCATGCAACGCCCTGCGTGAGAGCCAATGCCACCGCCCAGACCGCCAGCACTGTCCGGAACAAAATCCGGATCTCCCGATTTGCGAATACTTTCATACGGCACCTTTACCCATTCCATTTATAGCCCATGCCGCGGACAGTCAGCAGCATCTGCGGTTTGCCGGGGTCGTCCTCAATCTTCATCCGCAGCCGCCGGATATACACTGTTAAGGCACTGCTGTCAATGTAATCCCCATCGCAGTCCCACAGTGCATCCAGAATTTGTTCCTTGGATAGCACGGCATTCGGATGCTGCATAAAGAAGCAGAGCAGCTTGTACTCTGCGCCGGTCAGTTCCAGCAAGATTCCGTTTTTGTACGCCTGCCCCTGCAACAGCCGGACGGTGATGCTGCCCGATTCCAGTACGGGTTCTCCTGCGCTGGACGCATTTGCACGGCGAAGCAGTGCATTGACCCGCGACAACAGGACACCCAGCTTGAACGGCTTGGTCAGGTAATCATCCCCTCCCAGTTCCAGCCCCATGATGATATTCATTTCCTCATCCGAAGCGGTCAGGAACAAAATCGGCACATTGGATGTGCGCCGCACCTTCTGGCAGAAATCGAAGCCAGAGCCATCCGGCAGGGAAACATCCAGCACCAATAGGTCATATTTTCCGTCTGACCACAGCGCATCGGCTTCTGCCAGCGTCCGGGCGGTATCCAGTGCAAAGCCCTGCTTCCTGAATGCAAAGGTCAGCCCACTGACCAGGCTCAAATCATCTTCCAAAAGGAACAGTTTTCTCATGATTCCCTCTCTTTTCTGCGTTTTGTGTGTCCTACAGGTTCAAAAGCATTATAAGTTTTTTCTGCGAACATTACAATGCGCGAAACGGAAATTGTTTCTTGCCGTGTGTTAAATATAAGTCCTACTATTACCGCTTTACTGCAATAAAATTTGCAAAACCATCTTGACGCTCGCTGCAATCCATGATACCCCTTATCGCAAATCCCACCGAGCTTGTCGGGGCAATGCCCCTCCATCTTGCTTGCGCAAGATCGTTCGGTCGCTCAAAAGCCCCACTGGGGCTTTTTTTGTTGCTGCGCAAACGCGAGCTTGCCTATGGCAGGCAGAGCAGGCTCATCATGCCCCCAGCAAAGAAAAACAGAGCGTTCCCGACGGGGAACGCCCTGTTGTACAGATCGCTATTGTCTGTGGTCTTTGGCAGGGTGCGTCCGGGTGGGCGTACCCTGTTTTTTTAGTGTGTGTTTAACAAATAATCATTGCGTAGCTTTGACGAGCAAAGACAGCAGTTTTTAATGACTTTGATAAGAATAGTAGCCATTTCTTACAGATGTCATTTTGAATGTCTTGGTGTGTCTGATGTTACACGTTTATAGGTAAAGGATGAACCTGTCGTTTCATGTAATTTTTTCTTGCACAAGACGATATGGTCTTTTTATATCACCCGCTGTATGATAGAAATATCAAAAGAAAGGACGTCTTTCACTATGAAAAAATTCTTCTCGCTTTTGGCCTCCATTGTTTTCTGTACAGCAATTTTACTAGGGACACCCATTGCTATTCATTCACCGACTGAACTCGAACCTTCCTCATCTGATTTGGCCGATTCATCTGAAAGCAGTTCTAGTAGTGAACCAGAATACCCCACTACACCAGCAGATGCCGCTACACCACAGGACGATATTACCTAACATTTAGAAAATAATGTCCAGATATTTTTGGGCCTCATTACGAATAATCTGCAAGTCATCCTCGTATCTCATAACTTTGCAAATGTAAAAGGCCTCACGATATCGCTCTGCACTCTCTTCTTTTTTTGCCAAGGAAGAAATCACACTCAGCTTCGATTTCCAGGCAAGAGTGAAGTACTTGATAATGTCCATATTTAATGCAAGCTTCTTTTCCATTTCTTGCAACTCTTGCGCTTTCTTCATATCTTTCCAACAAGTCCAGAGATCTGGCAAAATTGTAGAGAACCAAAGGAAGCATCTTGTTTGATGTGATCATTTCTTGGAGATGGCGTCTCATATACTGAAGCAACCGATAAAAAATATCGGCTGCTTTTTTTCATTATCACCAGCCAAGGAATAAGCATTTCCAATTTGATTGACTAGCTTCATTTCGTCCAACGTGTAAAGATAGTCTTCAATTTTACTCAGTCGAAAATTTGGTATCGTCATTTGAATAGCTTGCATAAGCATTTGGATTCGCTCGTCACTTGAATACCTTTTATCCAGCCCACCAAGAAGAACCTTTGATCGGAGAATAAATTACTGTGTAATTTGATCATCTGGCTTTACAATTTTTTCAAGCTGACTGATTTTATCAAAGCCTTCATTAACGTGTTTCAGCGCATTGCATGCCACGATTTCCTTTTCCAATGCCTCAATTTCCAGCTCCTCTGGTGTTACAAGTGCATAATACCGATCATCTGGAAAGCCAAGGCGTTGTAGAATAGCATTGATCCTTGTACGACTGGGGGTCTGCCTTCCATTTTCAAATCTGGAGAGAGCAACAGGCTCGCAAATGCCTGCACAGACTTGCTCCTGCGTCAAATTCAACTCCTGCCGTCGCTGGCGGATATAATCACCAAGCCTATAGTTCTGCATTCTTCCGTACCTCAAATAATCAATATTATCATTATTATAGTACGCCTTATGCCATCACACAAGCACTTCTCTCGTTGACTTGTCGTCTTATAAAATTATTTATTACACCAGACGATATGGTCAACCGGCTTTTTACTGTGATAAGATGTAGACACCGCAAAACTCACGGCTTAACCTACAAAGTCAGGGAGAGGAGACTCCAAATGAAACAATATCTTGAAAAACGTGGAATCTACATTACTTGGTCTCAGCTGGCTGTGCGAATCATTTTTGACTTGGTGGGCTTTTTGCTTGCCTTGTTGCCTGCTGGCCTGACTCTGTATCTTACAGATGTCTGGATCACCTCAGGCACTCATATGCCACTCTCGTGGATTTGTGGAATTATTGTTTGTGTTTTTTTGATTCATTCTTACCAGTTTTATTTCGTCAACTATAATTCTCAGATGAATGCAGATCGCATGGCGGGTAATTACCGCCAACATCTGGCGCAAAAGATTTTGAGTAGCAGTATCCCTGCCTATGAGAGCCAGAACAAAGCCCGTATTCAAAATATGGCGAACGATGTCAGTGCGATATATACTGTAAGTAGCTATTTGGTCACAGTACCTGCAAATTTAGTGAAAGTAATGATCATCATTGGACTTCTGCTTTTCTATGCCAGCCCATCTGTTGCACTGACGGCAATCATTTTGATTCCGCTCTACATGGTTCCCAGTTTTCTTAACAAAAGCAAACTGGAAAGACTCGTAGCCAAGGAGAGGGAAGCTGGAGATTTATGGTTTCAGGAATTTGATGTAATTCTCAACGGCAAGGTCAGCATCACTCTAAACAAGGTCGAAAATTATATGCAGAACCGCTATCATGAGGCTCTGAAGGCATATCTTGATGCTCGCAATCGTCAACACTTTCTTCTGCTGATCGTACAAGAATTTCCTCTTTTTGTCACCACATTGGCACCTCTGCTTATTTTAATCATTGGTGGAAACCAAGTGGTGTTGCAAAACATGACCATCGGTCAGCTGTTATTCTCTATTCAGATCATTGCTTACCTGTTCAATCCTCTGTCAGAAATTTCTCAACTTCATGCCCAGATTATCAGCCAGAAGCCATCCTTCGATCGTGTGGCAGACTTTCTTGCCATGCCAGATCAGCAAAAGAATACAGAAACTGTAGCCCCTCCAAAAATCGAGGCTCATAATATCGACCTGATGCGATCGGAGAGTGAGTCGCTTTTCCATGTGAACGACTTTACTGTCCATGAGAAAGGTTTGGTGCTGATCCATGGAGAGAATGGCTGCGGCAAGTCATCGCTGTTCAATATAATCTCTGGTGTGTTTGCCCCGGACGCAAAGCATCTCCGTTTCAATGAAAACGGAAGATTTAACTGCGACAAATCAGAGCTAAGTTATCTTTTCTATCCTAACTTCATTTTTCCAGGTACAGTCCGAGAAAACATTGTTTGTGGACGAAAGATTTCCAATACACAGTATCAAGAACTTGAAACTGTTCTTCAGCTGCCTCCCGCTGACAAGCAGGTGACTATCAAGCCTGAGAATCTTTCTCTGGGCGAAAAGCAAAAGATTTATCTAGCACGTACCCTTTTGGGTAACTCTTCTTGCATCTTGCTGGATGAACCCGGAAGCAACCTTGACGAAAAAACTGAACATAGTCTGATCCATTACTTGTTAAAGCTCCGGGAAAAAAAGTTAATTCTCGTTATCAGTCACAATGCCTACTATGATGCCGTAGCAGATAAAACTTACGAGATTTGTAAAGGAATGATGTATCAGGTACAATCACATTAAGCTGTCTACGGATCGTCAAAGGATTGGGCGTTTGAACAAAAAGAAAAAAGTCCACAAACATTTCCCCTTACCCCGATGAAGCCAGCAAAGAAAAACAGAGCGTTCCCGACGGGGAGCGCCCTGTTGTACATATCGCTATCGCATGTGGATCTTGGCAGGGTGCGTCTGGGTGGCGCACCCTGTTTTTGTTTTACCTTTAATCTTCTAACCCATGGTTCCCGGCCACCGGCCTGTATGATTTGCTACAGGTCGGTGGCCGGTTCTGTTATTTTTCGATTTCTTCCAATGTAGGCATAGCAGGGATAGCACCGTGGCGGCTGGTGGTGATGCTGGCAGCTTTATTAGCAAAGGCCAGAATGCCTTTCAGCTTGTCCACAGTCAGGGTGTCCAGCTCCTCCTTGCAGAGCTTGGACAGAGCCGCCCCAAAGAAGGTATCGCCTGCGCCGTTGGTGTCGCCTACCTTGCAGGGAGCGCCAGCCACATGGCCGGTCTTGTCCCCAAAGCGGTAGAATACGCCGTTTGCACCCAAGGTGACGAAAATCAGCCGGATGCCGTTCTGGTCAAGCTGGGCTGTGCCCTCGGCACAGTCGGTGGTGCCGGTGAGCAGGGGCAGTTCTTCATCGGACACTTTCAAGATATCCACCAGCGGCAGGGGTGCTTTCATCTGAGCAATGGCATCCTCTTTGTTCTTCCAGAGGTTGGCACAGTAATTCGGGTCATAAGTAATGACAGCACCCAGCTTTTTGGCGCGGGCAGCAGCATCCAGCGTAGCGGTGCGGGAGGGGCAAGGTCGATCGAAACTTCACCAATCGTTACAATATCCATGGCTGCTCCTTATTATCTTGACTTGTCATCTTTCTTTATCCTTTTCGTGTAAGATGAAGCTGCACGCTGGGGTAATCGCCAAACAGCTGCGGCAGGACAAGTCCCGCATACAGCAGGGTGCTGCCGCTGAACCGCATCCCCTTGTGAATGCCGTCCTCTACGTCGTGGGCATACTGGGAGCCGAAATAGTCGATGCCATCCAGTTCATACACAGCAGCTTCTTCCAGCCCGCGGAAGCACAGGTGGATGGGCAAGGGATTCGCCTGCGGATGGGTCACCACCAGATTCAGCAGTGCCTCGCTGCCGTCCTCTGCGGCAAACTGCCATGCCGTGAAATATGCGTTTTCTGCCGGGTCGGTCAGCCGGTAATAATCGCCGGTGCGGATCAGGTCGTTCAGCCGCTTGAACCGCTTGATCTGGTTTTTCACTGCGGTGCACTCGGTGCGCTTCAATTTGCCCAGATCCAGCTCGTAGCCAAAGGTGCCGCTCATCGCCACCACGGCGCGGGTGTCGATGGGGGTCGTGCGGCCGGTCTGGTGGTTGGGGCAGGCAGAAACATGGGCACCCATGGTGCAGACCGGATAGCCAAAGGAGGTGCCGTGCTGGATCGTCAACCGTTCAATGGCATCGGTATCATCACTGCACCAGATCTGGGGATAGTAGCACAGCATTCCGGCATCAAAGCGTCCGCCGCCGCCTGCGCAGCCCTCGAACAGCACCTCCGGGAAGCCCTGCGTCAGCCGCTCTGCCAACGCATAAACGCCCAGCATATAGCGGTGCATGATCTCGCCCTGCTGCTCGGCGGGGAAGGCACGGCTGTACACATCGCTCATGCTGCGGTTCATATCCCACTTGATATACTCGATGTGATGCTCCCGCAGCAACTTGCCGATGGCTTCTGCCAGATAGTCCACCACCTCCGGGCGGGAAAGATCCAGCACCAGCTGGTTGCGCCCCATGGCAGGCTTGCGTCCGGGCAGGGTCAGCGCCCAGTCCGGATGGGTGCGGTACAAATTGGAGTTCTCGTTGACCATTTCCGGCTCGATCCACAGGCCGAATTTCATGCCCAGCGCATTGACTTGCCCAATCAGCGGGTCCAGTCCGCCGGGCAGTTTTTCGCAGTTCACGGTCCAGTCGCCCAGACCCTGATTGTCGTCATTCCGGGTGCCGAACCAGCCATCGTCCAGCACCATCATCTCCACGCCGAGAGAGGCCGCTTTTTCAGCGATCTTTACGATCTTTTCGGTGTTGAAATCAAAATAGGTGGCCTCCCAGTTGTTGATCAGCACCGGGCGGCGCTTGTCCTTCCATGGGCCGCGGCAGATGTTGCGCCGCAAAAAGCGGTGGTACTGCTGGGAAAGCGGGGTCAGACCCTCTGCCGCAAAGGAGAGGATCACCTCCGGGGTATCAAAGGTTTCGCCCGGCTTCAGGTTCCACGCAAAGCGTTCCTCCTGAATGCCGCTCACTACCCGGACAAGCCCGGTCTGAGAGCGCTCCACGTCCATCTGGTAGCTGCCGGAATAGACCATCATCACCCCGTAGCAGGCACCGCTGGTCTCCGTTGCATCCCGCTGGCAGAGGATCAGGAAGGGATTATTGTGGTGGCTGGAGCTGCCCCGCACCGAAGAAATGGTCTGGATATTGGTGCCCACAGCTTCCCGCTCCAGCTGCCGTTCCATGGCGTGTCTGCCGTGGAAATGCAGCAGATCCCATCTGCCAAAGGGCAGATCCAGACAGGCAGATGCCGCCTTGTCCAGCCGCAGCGTGGCATCGCCGTGGTTTGTCAGCCGCGCCGCGCGGGTGATGACATCCTGCTGTGCAAACACGCCGTACAGCAGCTCCAGCGTCAGACCGGTGGTCTCGTCCTGCATTCGGACGATCAGGGTCTCGGCATCGTTTTCCTCTGCATGGGCACAGGGTAGACCGGTCAGCTGATATTTGCCCGCCTCCACCGTGTGGCTCACATAGGTGAAGTCTGCGCCAAAGGCGCCACGGCTGTCGGCCACCGTCAGGCAGGAGAGACGGAAATCGCCTACGTTGCAGCCGGTATACTCCTGCGGGAGCAGATCCGGGGAAACGCCCCGGTGGGTGCGGTAAGCGTAGTAATCCGGCGAAAATCCCCGGTCTGTGCGGGGATACAGCTGCATCAGATCGCCTGCGCCGATTTTTTTACCATAATACAGGTGCAGCAGGTGCCCCAGCGCATCCACCTTCATGTGGTAGCTGGTATGGGCGGTCTCCAATGCAAAAACGCGGGTCTCGGAATCAAATCGAATGCTCATTGGTTCAACACCTCAAAGAATTATTTCCAACAAAAATGCCGACAGGCAGGCGGTCGTGTTGGAACGGCTACCCGCCTGTCGGCTATGATGAAGGAGAAATGTGAATTGCTTATTTACCGCCGGTCATGGCAATGCCCTGAATAAACTGCTTTTGGAAGATCAGGTACAAGATCACCATGGGGATCATGGCCAGCAGGCTGCCTGCCATCAGCACCGGGAAGTTGGTGGTGTACTGACCGTTCAGGGTGGAAAGGCCGGCAGACAGGGTCATCATGTTCAGATCGGTGTTGCAGATCAGCGGCCACATCAGGTCGGCATAAGCGAACACCGCCGTAAAGATGGCCAGTGCCGCCATGCTGGGGCCGGTCAGCGGCAGCATGACCTTGACAAAGGTCTGCCACTTGTTGCAGCCGTCCAGATACGCCGCCTCTGCGATCTCGTTGGGGATGCCCAGATACGCCTGCCGCAGAAAGAAGGTACCGAAGGCGCTGACCAGACCGGGGAACACCAGCGCGAAGATGGAGTTGGTGGCTCCCATCTTTGCCAGCATCTGGTACTGCGGAATAATGAAGATCTGGCTCGGCAGCATCATCTGGATCAGCACCAGACCGAACAGCAGCTTTTTGCAGGGAAATTCCAGCTTGGCAAAGGCATAGCCTGCCATGGAGCTGAACACCACCGCAAAGATCACACGGAACAGGATCAACAGACCCGTATTGATGTAGAGGTTGGTAAAGGGCAGGCTCTGCAATGCCTTGACAAAGCTGTCCAGATTCCAATGGGAGGGCAGGATCTGCGGCGGGATCGCCATAGACTCGGCCTGCGTCTTGAAGCTGGTGAGCACCATCCATACAAAGGGGAAGATCATGCTGATGCTGCCGAGGATCAAGACCAGATAGGTAAAGAACGTTACGACATTCTTTCTGGTTTTCAGACTGGCATTCATAGTTTACACCTCGTAATTGACCCACTTCTTCTGACCGATGAACTGCACCAGCGTGACCAGACCGATCAGCAGTACGGTCCACACCACAATGGCCGATGCGTAGCCCTTATTGCCGGCAACAAAGCTCTCGCGGTAGAACAGGTACATCAGGCTCTGTGCGCTGGTCAGCGCAGGGTTCGTCTGCTCCACCATCATGTAGATCAGATCGTAGACCTTCAGGGAAGCCATCAGCCGCATGATGAGCACCACAAACAGGGTGGGCGACACCATGGGCAGCGTAATGCTGAAGAACTGGCGAATCTTGGATGCACCGTCCAGCTCGGCGGCTTCGTACAGGGACTGGGAAATGTTCTGGATACCGGACAGCAGCAGCACGGCATCGTAGCCGATGGAGCTCCAGATGGAAACGATGGCACAGGTGACCAGAACGATCTTGGAATCAGTCAGCCAGCGGATGTTCGTGCCAAGGACCTGATTCAGAATGCCATACTCCGCATTGAAGATCCACTTCCAGACCATTGCAACCGCAGCAGGAGCCACCACCATGGGCAGGAAGAAGATGGCGCGGAAGGCGGTCTTGCCCTTGATCTTTGCGTTCAGCAGCACTGCTACGATCAGCGCCAGAAAAACGCCCACCGGCACAGTGAGGATGCAGAAGTAGATAGAGTTCCAGTTTGCCTTCCAGAATTCCGCATTGCGGAACATTTCAAGGTAGTTTTCCAGACCGCAGAACTGATAGGCTCCAAAGGCTTTCGTCTTGGAAAAACTCATGTAGATGGTCTGGAAGAACGGGATAATATTCAGGATCATCAGACCGAGGATGGTGGGAGCTATCATCAAAAGTCCCCAGAAACGTCCATCACGGCCCAGTTTGGATGTACTTTTCATTTGGTTCCTCCCAAGCTGCATTTTCAGCCCGCGCTCGCCTGATCCACAATGTCCTGCATCTTCTGCAGGCCGGTTTCGATATCCTCGGTACCTGCGTAGATCTTCAGCAGCTCATCATTGACCTTGCTCTTCCACTCCGGGCGAGAGGCGTTGTTGACGCTCTGAATGCTGTACTCAAACATCTCAATGAAGCACTGGATATTGATGGGATACTCTGCAAAGCAGCCTGCCCAGGTATCCTCCAGACCCTGATAGGCAGGGATGGCCGCACCGCTTTCGCCCTGAATGCGCTGACCCTCCTCGCTGCCGAAGAACTTCAGGATATCCTTCACGGTATCCAGATTCTTGTTGCTGGCAGCCGTCGCGTAGCACAGACCGTTGGAGATGGTAGCACGGCCGTCTCCGCTTTCCGGGTCGGGGCACTTGGGCAGAACCGCCACATCCCACTTGCCCACCATTTCGGGGTAGTTCTGCAGCTCGGCAAGGATGTTCCAGTCGCCTTCCAGGAACATTGCGCCCTTCTCGGAGAAGAAGGCAGTGCCGGGAGCGGTCTCGGCAAAGTAGGTCTGGTCCGGGCACCAGTCGTTCTGCTGGAGACCGATGTAGAACTTCATTGCCTTTTCGGTGGCAGGCTGGGTAAAGCCCGCCTTAGTCTTGTCCTCGTTCAGGATGTAGCCGCCGGCCTGATACACAAAGTTCCAGTAGCCAAGCTGGTCATCGGCGTATGCCATATAGCCGTACTTGCCGGTGGCAGCGTAGATCTTCTCGGATGCGCTGACCAGATCGTCCCAAGTCCAGTTCTCGTCCGGGTAAACAACACCGGCAGCATCGAACATCTCCTTGTTATACACCAGACCGACCGTGTCCTTGTCCTTGGGGACTGCATACAGGGTACCGTTGGAGCCCATGGCGTTGGACAGCGAGATCTCCGAGAACTTGTCCTTTTCCACAATGTCGGTGCAGTCTGCCAGCATCCCGTTGTCGGCATACTTCAGCAGCTCGTTGGTGTGCATCCAGAAAATATCCGGCATCTGGTTGCTGGTGGCTGCAGCCTCCAGCTTGGTCCAGTATTCGTTCCAGCTGGTGACCTGCACCTCAATGCTGACATCCGGGTGCTGCTGGGTGTAGGCCGCACACATAGCCTCCATGCCTTCCTTCTGTGCAACGTCCCAGATCTGGAAGGTCAGTGCCTTCTTGCCGCCGGAAGAACCGCTGCCGCTGTTGCCGCCGCAGGCTGCCAGCATGGATGCGGCGCTCATTGCCGCCATTGCCTTTACGAATTGTCTGCGAGAGATCTTCATTTTTGTTCTCCTCCAAAGTCCTTATTCCGTAGGGTGATCTTCGTACTGTGTCGCACCGGCCGGGTCGATTTTCTTGCTTTTGTCAGCTCTTACAAAAGCAGCGAGAAAATTTTGTGCATCATCACATTGCACAGTTTCTTTTCTCTTGTTGTGTCATTATTATACTATCTGCCAGCAGTTTCGTAAATGCAAAAATGCGACTTGTTATATCTCAATTTGAAGGAATACTGCGAATTATGTTGAAGTCATAACGCATTTTGGTATATAATAAGAAAAAGTGGACAGGAGGCATCTTGTATGCAAGAATGTATAAAAAGAAACGTATCAACGGAAACAAAATGCAGGTTCCATGTGTTTCAGGATGAGCGATTCGTCGATCTCAACTTATACCAATATGGCTGGGAGCAGACAGAGCCTCTACACTCCTATGGTCCCTATGCCCGCAACCACTATCTGTTCCACTATGTCATCTCCGGCAAAGGGCTTCTGCTTGCAAACGAGCAGGAATACACCATCGAGGGCGGGCATGGTTTTCTGATTGCTCCCGGTCAGGTCACCACCTACCGTGCCGATGAACAGGAGCCGTGGGAATACACATGGATCGAGTTTGACGGTCTGCGTGCCCACGAAGCCCTGAACCTTGCAGGCATCAGCGGACAGAACCCGGTGTACTCGCCTGCGAGCACCAAAGCCGGACAGCTGCTGCAAGAGCAGATGCTCTTTCTGGTAAATCACAGTCAGGACAGCCCCATGCGTCAGATCGGCTACGGCTTTCTGTTTCTGGATCAGCTTGTACAGTCCTCTGCCTCCCATCAGGCACAAAGTCCCCGCCGCCTGCGGGACTTCTATATGAAGGAGGCTCTGTCTTTCATAGAGCAGCATTACAGCGAAGATATTTCCATCGAGGACATCTCCTCCTTCTGCGGACTGAACCGCAGCTATTTCAGCAAGGTGTTCCGGGATACCATGGGCGAAAGCCCGCAGGGGTTCCTGCTGCACTACCGCATGGCACGGGCGGCACAGCTGCTGACCGAAAGCCGCCTGCCCATCAGCACCATCAGCACCATGGTCAGCTATCCCAATCAGCTCCACTTTTCCCGTGCGTTCAAAAACGTGTATGGCATCAGCCCACGGGACTATCGTGCAAAGCATTTTGCACTATAAAAATTGGTCTCATTCTCCGCTATACGCCTTTCGTTTTTTCCGATATATAAAAATGCCCCATCCCGGAGCAGCAGCTCCACGCAGCCAGTGTCAATATTGAATTTGCAGGCTCTTGCATCGTACTTCATGTTTGTGTCCTTTCCGCCTTACGGCACCTTTACAGTTGTGACTTTTGTGATACGTCTTTTTTGATAAGGTTTTGGACACACAGCGGCTGGAAAAGAACCCTCGTTCTGCTTCCCGAAGAAAACAAAAAATCCGAACCTTTCTCCTATCGAGAAAAGGTTCGGATTTTCTGCTTTAGCGGCAGTCCTCCCGGTAGACATTCCTACGGGTCCAGGAACCGCGCACTAACAAAAGCCCCACTGGGGCTTTTGTTGCCCCGCCTGCGGCGGCAGGGCCGTGTTGTTCAAGTCCTCTTATCCGCATAGCAGAGCGTTTCCAAAAGGACGGATACAAAAAAGAAAAACGACAGCCTTTTTGAAAGCTGTCGTTTGAGAGTGCAGGAATGCAATCCAAATCCGAACCATTTCCCTCGGATGCGACTTCTGTCGCCTCTCCAAAGGTGACGGTCTGTGTTCCTTCTTTATAGTTGAAGGTTATCAAAACCTTATCATCATACAGGTAAATCGCATTGATGAACGTATCCACCAGTGCCTGCCGCTGGTCTTTCAGGCTCATGTCCAGCTTGCGAAACCGAAGGAGCCAGAACCGGATGAACTCTTCGGTTACTTTCGGGTTTGCCAGCTTTTCTTCCGCAATGCGGGCTTCAAGCTCACGCTTGGTTTCTTCGAGCTGCTCCAACCGTTCCTTGGTGGAACTGGTCAGGATGCCCGCCTGAATTGCATTGAGCATATTCTGGATACCCGATTCCGCATCCCGAAGCTGCTTCTCATAAAGGGGAATGTTGGTGTTCTCCTTATTTTGCAGTTCCATCACCTTGGCGATGATAGATTCCATGGCGGCATCGTCCTTGACAAGCTGCATGGTCTGGTTGACCACAAGATCTTCCAGCCACTGTTTACGGACAGTCTTTTTCTTGCAGCCCTTGTGCTTTTTGGCAGTAGCACATTTATAATAGCGGTGAACTTCACCCGTCCGGCTTGTGCCGCTTTCGCCAAACATCAACGCCCCGCAGTAACCACAGTGCAGCTTGGTGGTGAGCAGATAGTCGTCCTCTGCCTTTCTTCGGGCAGGGGCTTTCTTGTTTTTCAACATTTTCTCCTGCACATCATCGAAAAGTTCCACCGACACGATAGGTGGAATCGCATCGGGAATCAGGATATCACGGTATTTCAGCTCACCAATATAGCGGCGGTTGCTCAGCATATGTTGGATGGTGTTAAAGGACATCGGCCCGCCACGCTTGTTCTTGATGCCCTTTTCGTTCAGCCAGTCCCGGATCTCCCGCATGGTCTGACCATCGTTATACCGTTGAAACGTTTCCGCTACGAACGGCGCAGTCAGCGGGTCGATTTCAAAACGGCGGTCGGCATTGATGGTGTATCCAAAAGGGATTGCACCGCCGGTGAACTTGCCCTTGAGGGCATTCTCCGTCATGCCGCGAATCACTTTCTCCGACAGGTCGGCAGAGTAGTATTCCGCATAGCCCTCCAGCACCGATTCTAGAATGATGCCCTCCGGCCCTTCAGAGATGATTTCCGTTGCCGAAACGAGCTTGACGCCGTTCTTCTTCAGCTGGGTCTTATATCGGGCGCTGTCATAGCGGTTGCGGGCGAAGCGGTCCAGCTTCCAGACCAAAACGATGTCGAACAGCTTGCGCTCGCTGTCCTTGATCATCTGCTGAAACTGAGGCCGGTTGTCCGTTTTGGCCGAAATCGCCCGGTCAATGTAGTGCTTGACCACCGTGATACCATTCTTCTCGGCATAAGCGGTGCACTCGCGAATCTGACCTTCGATGGATTCTTCACGCTGGTTGTCGGAGGAATAACGGGCGTAGATGACGGCGGTCATAGCAGGACCTCCCTTCAGATAGGTTTGGCGGAATTTTATTTCGTATAATTTATATCATATTTTGTATTATTTTGCAAGAAGATCTTTAAAAGGTCGTTCTTTCGGTTTTGCTGTAGAGACGGATTGTTACATCCCAATTTTGCATTTATCACAAACTGTCCAGTCAGGCGATGTGCAACTTACCCAAAAAGATTCATCGGAAGAAGTCGATTTCCGCATAGATTGCGGCAAAACCATTCATGGACAATCCTTTGTAGAGCTGTTACACTAATATTGTCAAAAACGAAACGCCCGGAAAGGAGCGAAGCAACATGAAGATCATTTTTCGGGCCGATGACCTGGGCTTCAGCGAAGGGGTCAACTGCGGTATCTACCGTGCCGTCAAGGACGGCCCTATCACCTGCACCGGCCTGATGCCCAATATGCCTCAGGCGGCCGCCGGATATGAGATGGTTCGGGATACCGGCGTGGAGGTGGGCCAGCATACCAACATCTGCGTGGGCAGACCTTTGAGCGACCCGGCAAGGATCCCTCTTTGGTGGGGAGCGACGGTAACTTCTGCACCAGCCGTGAGATACGCGCCCGCAAACAGGACACCATTGTCTTGGAGGAGGTGGAGCTGGAGATTCAGGCACAGCTGGACCGGTTCCGCGCGATCACCGGCAAGGACCCCGCCTATTTTGAGGGGCACGCCGTCATGTCCCCCAACTTCTTTCAGGGGCTGAAAAATGTAGCGGCCCGCAATGGCCTGCTCTACTGTGACCCGGTGGATCCCCAGTGGTCGAAAGAGCACGGCATCCAGTGCGCATCCTTCTACCACCTGGATGAAAAGGGACTCTATGATCCGTGCAAGTATATCTTCGGGGATGAAGCCAAACTGACGGACAAAGAGTGCTCCGTGCTGGTGTTCCACCCTGGTTATCTGGACCAGTACCTGCTGGACCATTCCTCCTACACCCTCATCCGGCCCATGGAGACGGCCTTCCTGTGCAGCGACGCCCTCAGGGATTGGATGCGGCAAAACCAGGTGGAGCCCATGACATTTACGGGCCGGGTCAGGGAATTTTTGGGAAAGGACGGTCAGTGATACGCTATGCTGGACGCCAAGTTGGCCGATTTGCTGGAAGGCCTGTCAGAAAGTGAATATGTGCCCTCCCAGGCATTGGCCGGCCACTGTGGGATCAGCGACCGTACCGTCCGAACACGGGTCCAGGAGCTGCGGGAGGAACTGGAGCGCAACGGCGCGACCATCGAATCTCGGCAGCGCTATGGTTACTGTCTGGTGGTGCAGGACAGACAGAAGTACCAGATTTGGCTGAAGGATGAGCACGCCCGGATGCAGGAGGCCGTCCCCAACACGGTGGAGGACCGTTTCCACTACCTGCTGGCGCTGTTCCTGCGGGACGAAAACTATCACAAGATCGAAACGCTAAGTGAAACTCTCTGGGTCTCCACTAAAACCCTCTCCAATGAGCTGCGGCAGGTGGAATTTGCCCTCGGGCACTATAACCTGACCATCGAGCGCAAGCCCCACTATGGGATGCGAGTCACCGGCAGCGAGTTTGATAAACGCAAGTGCTGCATGGACTACCTGATGCAATCCTGCTACGCTGAAGAAAGGGCAAAGACCAAACTGACCCCGCGCATCGGCGAAGTGCTGTTGGATGTGATACTGCGGCAGAGGATCAAATTCTCCGAAGCCGCTTTCCAGAACATCGTCTCCTATCTGTATATCGCCTGCCTGCGGGGAAGGGAAGGCAATGTGATCCGGCAAGCGCCGGAAAACCAACAGCTGCGGGTCCGAAACACCCAGGAGTACAGCGTGGCACAAACGCTGGTGCAAAAGCTCCGGGAAGTGGAGGTCGAAATCGCAGACACACAGGCTGAGATGATGTACATTGCCGTTTTTATTGCGGGGCGGCGCATTTTGGGGGACGAATCCAAATTGCAGGCCAACCCCGTGGTGATGAAAGCGGTCAATGAGCTCAGTGCTTTGCTGCTGGACTGCATTCAGCGGGTATACAACCTGAACTTCAGAGAGAATCTGAATGTCCGCATTGCGCTGTACAACCACCTGGCCACCTTTCATATCCGCATGATGTACGGCATCCCGATGCCAAACCCCATTTTGGATGAAGTCAAGCAAAACTATCCCTTTGCTTTTGCCATAGCCCAGCGGGCGATGGTGGAGTTGGAGCAGTTTTATCAGCGCAAAATTCCTGAAGATGAGACCGGCTACTTTGCTATCATTCTGGAAATGGCGCTGGAATCCCTCAAGGAAAACATCGAAAAGAAAAACATCCTGCTGGTCTGCATGACAGGCAAATCCAGCAGCCGGTTTCTGGCCTTTCGGTTCCGCAATGAATTTGAGGTCTATATCAACCGGTTGGATGTATGCAGTATGTATGAATTTGAACAGTACGACCTGCACGACACCGACTATGTATTCACGACGGTGCCGCTGCACACCGCGGCCAAGATCCCTATTTACGAGATCAGCAACTTTTTGGATGAGAGCGATATCCTCCAAGTGCGCCGAAAGCTGGAACAAGGCAGCGTGGACTTTCTCCGTCGGTATTACCGGCAGGAACTGTTCTTCCCCCATATCCAGGCCGGGACCCGGGAGGAAGCGCTGCGCCAGATCTGTCACCAGATGGCGCAGGTCTACCCCGTGCCGGAGGAAGAGTTCTGCGCTTCGGTACTGGGCCCGGGAGCAGATGGGCGGCACCGATTTTGGCAACAACGTGGCCATCCCACACCCGGAGGAGTGCTTCGTAAAAGAGAATGTGGTCTGTGTGGCCATCCTGGACAAACCCATCCGCTGGTCCGCCAATACGGTACAGCTGGTGATCTTAGCGGCCATTTACGATTCCGCTTCAGCCCAGGCCCAAAAGTTTTACCAGCTGACCAGCTCGCTGATCAGCGACCGGGTACGGGTCAAGCGCATCATCGCCAAACAGGAGTACGAACATTTCATGAAACTGCTTTTAGAGTAAAAGGAGGAATCCAAATGGCTTTGCCCGACAACTTTCTATGGGGCGGCGCAGTAGCCGCCAACCAGTGCGAGGGCGCTTACAATGAAGACGGCAAGGGCCTGAGCGTGGCGGATGTGATGACGGCGGGTGACGCCCACACCAAGCGCCGGATCACCGATGGCGTCATCCCCGGCGAATACTACCCCAACCACATGGGCATCGACTTCTACCACCGCTATAAAGAGGACGTCAAACTTTTTGCCGAGATGGGCTTCAAGTGCTTCCGCACGTCCATCGCCTGGAGCCGCCTCTTTCCCCAGGGGGACGAGTCCGAACCTAACCCAGCGGGGGTGCGGTTCTATCACGACCTGTTTGACGAGCTGCACAAATACGGCATCGAGCCGGTGGTGACCATCAGCCATTACGAAATGCCCTACGGTCTGGTGAAAAAATACGGTGCCTGGCGGGACCGGCGGCTAGTGGATTTCTTCGAGAACTATTGCCGGGTCATCTTCAACGAATACAAGGGTAAGGTCAAATACTGGATGACCTTCAACGAGATCAACGCCATCGAGTTCGGCCCTTGGAACCCGGCGGGTCTGGACATTCGCCCGGACGAAAACCGGATGCAGGTGATCTACCAGGCGGCCCATCACCAGTTTGTAGCCAGCGCCAAAGCGGTGCTGCTGGGCCACAAGATTGACCCCGAGAACAAAATCGGCTGCATGACCCTCTTTGGAGTGGTCTACCCCGAGACCTGCCACCCCCTGGACGCCAAGGCCGCCGACGATATGATGGCCACCATGCTGGCCTTCGCCGACGTGCAGTCCCGCGGGGAATATCCCCAGCGCCTGCTGAAAAAGCTGGAGCGCGCCGGGATCACCATCCAGAAAGAGCCAGGGGATGACGACCTGCTGCGCAGGGGGACGGTGGATTACATCGGGTTCAGCTATTATATGTCGATGGTCCAGGCCGGCCGCCCCACCGAGGCGGGCAGGGCCAAGGGCAATGTGGTGGCCGGGGTGGTCAACCCCTACCTGCCCTCCAGTGAGTGGGGCTGGCAGGTGGATCCCATGGGCCTGCGGCTGACCATGCGGCTGCTCTACGAGCGCTACCAGAAGCCCCTCTTTATTGTGGAAAACGGCTTGGGCGCTACGGACACGGTGGAAGCGGACGGAAGCATCCACGACAGCTACCGCATTGACTACCTGCGCCAGCACATCCAGGCCTTCAAGGCCGCGGTGGAGGAGGACGGCATCCCCCTGATGGGCTACACCCCCTGGGGCTGCATCGACCTGATCAGCGCCGGCACCGGCGAGATGAAAAAGCGGTACGGCTTCATCTATGTAGACCGGGACAATGACGGCAGCGGCACTTTGGAGCGCCGGCGTAAGGATTCGTTTTACTGGTACAAAAAGGTCATCGCCTCGAACGGCGAGGACCTGGATTAAAAGGAGGAACCACCTATGGCTGAAATGACCGAACAGGAAGAAATGCAGGTGTTTGAGCTGATCACCGCCGCCGGCGGTGCCAAGAGCACCTTTATGGAGGCCCTCTACAAAGCAAAAGAGGGCAAGTACGACGAAGCTGAAAAGCTGTTCAAGGAGGCGGACGGGTATTTCATCCAGGGGCACCATGCCCACGCCGCCATGATCGAGGCCGAGGGCCAGGGCGTTGAGACCACCGTCCGGCTGGTGCTGGCCCACGCCGAGGATCAGCTGATGAGCGCCGAGCTCACCAAAACAATGGTGGAGGAGATGATCGCACTCTACAAGCGGATCGACGCGCTGGAAGAGGCGCTGGAGCAAAAAAAGCAGTAAAGAGGAAAATCGCCAGCCATTCCGGTCTGGTAAAAATAAGGAGGAATTTTGTATGAAAAAGATTGTTTTGATGTGCAGCAATGGGATGTCCACCAGCTTGATGGTGGCTAAGATGCGGGAGGCCGCCGCCAAGGCAGGCTATGAATGCACCATCAACGCCTATTCTCTGGCAGCCGCCAAGGAAGTGGGCACCGATGCTGACTGCATCCTGATTGGGCCCCAGGTTAAGCACAAGCTGCCCCAGGTGCAGAAGGATTGTCCCGACGTGCCAGTAGCCGCCATTGAGATGAAGGACTATGGAATGATGAACGGTGCCGCCGTTCTAAAAGCTGCCCGCAAATTGATGGGCGAGGAGGTGTAAGCCATGGCAGAGAAAAAGAGCATGACCGACCGGATGGCGGCATTCAGCGACGTCGTCAACGGGAATATCTACCTGCAAAGCATTTCACAGGGCATCATGACGTTTCTGCCGGTAATCATCATCGGTTCCTTCGCCAGTCTGTTTTCAGGCCTGCCGGTGGATTTTTGGCAGAACTTTATCCAATCTACCGGTATCAGCACCCTGCTGACTGCGTTGGTGGGAGCTACAACCAATATGCTGGGCCTCTACTTTACCTATGGCGTCGCCAGCGTCTTTGCCGACAAAAAGGAAGTCCACAGCAAGATCGCACCCATCCTTGCTCTGATTGTCTATGTGACGCTGCTGCCCACCGCTGTCGACGCCAACGGCACAGCGGTTCTTTCCTTCACTTACATGGGCACCCAGGGCATGATTCTGGGCATCCTCGTCGCTCTGCTGACCATCTCGGTCTATAAGGCAATTGTGGACGCCAAAATCGTTATCAAAATGCCAGCGGGCACGCCGGAATACGTTTCCAATACTTTTGTCTCTCTGATTCCCGGTCTGGTCATCGCATTGATGGCTCTGGTGCTGCGTGGTCTGTTTGCGCTGACCCCTTGGGGAAACGCCTTCGACTGCCTGTACAACATTCTGCAAATGCCCCTCAACGCCATCGTGGGCGAGAACCTCTTTACTTTGACTATCATCAACCTGTTGACCCAGGTGCTGTGGTTCTTCGGCATCCACCCTGGTTTCCTGTCTAGTATGACCGCCCCCATTATGTTTGGGCTGGATGGGGCTAACCAAGCTGCCTATGCTGCCGGGCAGGCTGTACCCAACATCATCGGTATGGCCTTTTCCTACAGCACCACCATTGCAACCGTTTATCCCGCTTTTGCCTTAGCCCTGCTACTGTTTGCCAAATCTGGCCAGCTTAAGACGGTGGGCAAGATTTCAGTAGCTCCTGCTTTCTTCGGCATCTCTGAGCCATTGATCTTCGGCGCTCCTGTTGTGCTCAACCCAACCATTGTGGTTCCCTGGGTGATTATCCCTGCGCTGAATTTCATCCTGGGCTATGCAGCCTGTGCCATTGGCATTGTGCCACACTATGCCGGCGTGACGGTATTCAACTTCCCCATGATTGCTACCGGCATCCTCAACGGCAGCGTAGCCATCGCAGCGATGGAAGTAGTCCTGTGCGTAATTGACCTACTGATTTTCATGCCCTTTGTTAAGATGCAGGACAAGAAGAATCTGGAAGCCGAAAAGCTCGCCATCGAATCTGAGCAGAACTGAACGTTCCCTCTTTTCCCCGCAGCTATACGGGCGACGCCATGCGCTGCCTGTATGGCTGCCTTTTAATAAGGAGATACACTATGTATTATCGTTCCCAGCCAGTTTCCGTCCATGTTCTTTGGATCGAAAGTCCCAGCAAAGAAAACCTCTACCTCGTCATTGGCCGACAGCGGGCCATCCTGATTGATGCGGGCTTGGGAGTAGGACATCTGCGGGCTTTTGTAGAAAATCTGACCAGCCTGCCCCTCACTGTCCTGCTGACCCATGGGCATATCGACCACGCCCCCGGCGCAACGGAGTTTGGCAAGGTCTATCTCAATAGCGCCGACCAGGCACTTTATCGCAGCCAGTGCAGTCTGGCTGACCGCCAGGGCTACCTGAAGGGCAATCTGAGGGATCGCTATGAGGAACTGACCGCTGGCAGCTTTGTGGAGGCTGACCCAAACAAGGACTTTGCCGAGCTGACCGACGGCATGATTTTTGATTTGGGCGAGGTGCATGTGCAGGCGGTGGCTTTCCCCGGGCACACCGCGGGCAGCACTGCTTTCCTTGTGGAGGAGGACAGGCTCCTGATTACGGGAGACTGCTGCAACAATTTTACTTTCCTCTTTGGACCGGAGGCCGCCCCAGTGGAGGCGTACAGGGAAACGGTCGTCCAAGTGCGGGACCGCCTGACAGGCCGGTACGATCGGATCTTTGTCTCCCATCATGGGCCCGAGCTGCCCGTTACCCTCCTAGATGAGATGATTGAGCTGTGTGATCAGGTATTGGCAGGCGATACCGATGACGTGCCCTTCTCTTTTATGGGAATGAAAGCAACTATCGCTAAAAAGATGGATACTACTTTCCGCCGCTCCGATGGCAAGGCCGCCAACCTGGTGTACAGCAAATCCAAAATCCACAAAGCCCTTGCCTGTACATTGTGATCAAAAAAGGAGAGCTTGTTTTTATGCACATCGCGTTTGTATCTTTGGGCGCTTTTGGCCACATCAACCCCACCCTGGCCCTGGTCACCGAACTGGTGAAGCGGGGAGTGCGGGTGACCTACTTCACCACCGAGGCCTTCCGCCGCATCATTGAGCCCACCGGGGCAAAGTTCGTCCCCGTCCCCTCCTGGATGGCGGAAAACGACAAGCATAATGAGGATGGCGAAAAGAAAGAGGATGACGGCGGAGTGGCCGCCGCGGTGCCCTTCCTGTTCTTAAACGAGGCAGGAGCCTACATCGACACGGTGCTGGACACCCTGAAAAACGACAAACCCGACGCTGTCGTCCACGACTTTGCGGGCATTGCCGGCACAATCGCGGCGGACAACCTCAAGGTTGCCAACGTCATGCTCTACACCAGCTACCCCTCCAACGACAGCTACTCGGTAGCCGCCGGGTTCGAGAACTGCCCGCCGGACCACCCTCTGCGCAAAGCCGCGGCGCAGTTGGCCCAGACCTATGCCGAAAAATATGGCTGCCGCCTGCTGACCGTCAAGGAAATCTTCGACGGCCACGGGGACTTCAACCTGGTCATGATGCAGAAAAAGTTGGTTCCCAATTACGAGACTTTCGATGACAGTTTCGTGTTCACCGGGGTACAGATCGGCAAGCGGACCGCCTTCGGCAGCTGGAAGGCCCCCGACAACGGCAAACCCCTGCTGTACTCTTCCCTGGGCACCGCCTTCAACAACTGGCCGGAGTATTACCCTATCCTGTTTGACGCAGTCCGGGACCTGGACATCAACGTCTTTGCCGCGCTCGGCTCCATCGACCCCGCCAGCCTGAAGGACATCCCCGCCAACGTGGAAGTAGGCCAGATGGTTCCCCAGCTGGATATCCTGTCCCAGGCATCGGTGTTCATCACCCACGCCGGCATGGGGGGCACCGGCGAGGCCATCTACTACGGCGTGCCCATGATCGCCATCCCCCAGATGGAGGAGCAGGCCATCACCGCCCGGCAGATCGAAAAGCTGGGGCTGGGCTGCGCCTTCCTGGACAAGAACGCCATCACCAGCGAAAGCCTGAAGGCTGCCATCGTCAAGCTGTTGACCCAGCCTTCCTACAAGGCCACTGCTGCGGAGTTCAGTGCAGATATGAAGAGCCTGGGCGGCGCCAAGGCTTCCGCCGAGGCCCTGCTGCACTTCCTAAAACATTAACAAGCTATCTTCCCTCTGTCCCAGTTTGCCGGGGCAGGTACTTCTTTTTCGCAATCCTCCGCCTGACCCCAGGCGGGGGATTCTTGAAATACAAGGAGGACAGATTATGACCACCTTCCCCAAAGATTTCCTGTGGAGCGCATCCACAGCGGCCACCCAGATCGAGGGCGGCTGGAACGCCGACGGCAAAGGGGAGTCCATCTGGGACACCCTGGTCCATGACGGCACCGGCAGGATCGCCCACGGCGAGAACGCCGACATCTCCATTGATTTTTACCACCGCTGGCGAGAGGATGTGGCCCTGATGAAGCAAATGGGCCTGAAGGCCTACCGGTTTTCCATCAGCTGGCCCCGCGTCCTGCCCGAGGGCGCGGGCAAGGTCAACGAAGCCGGCGTCAAATTTTACCAGGACCTCTGCGATGAGCTGCTGCAAAACGGCATCCAGCCCCTGGTGACCCTCTACCACTGGGACCTGCCCACCGCCCTTTACCGCAAGGGCGGATGGAAGAACCCTGAAATCGTGGAGTGGTTCGCGGCCTATGTGGAGGTGATTTCCAAGGCCCTCAGCGGCCAGGTGAACTACTGGATCACCTTCAATGAGCCCCAGATGTTCTGCGGGCTGGGTCTGATGGCGGGCGTCCACGCACCCTTTGAGCACAACGGCGATGCCGCCATGATGGCGGTGACCAAGAACATCCTGCTGGCCCATGGCCGGGCGGTGCAGGTCCTGCGGAAAAACTGCCCCGGCGCCAAGGTCGGGATGGCCCCCACCGGTGACTGCTGTCTGCCCAAAGATGACAGCCCTGAGGAAGTGGAAAAGGCCCGGCAGAAGTCCCTCAGCGACTACCCCGGCTACATCATGTCCAACACCTGGTGGGCCGACCCTGTGTTTTTAGGCCGGTATCCTGCATGGACCAAAGAAAAATTTGGTGATATACTGTACCTCATGAGCGATGCGGAGTGGGCCCTGGTGAGCCAGCCCCTGGACTTCTACGCCTACAACTGCTACCAGGGCACGGTGGACTTGGTGCCCGACCCGTCAAAATACGACACCTACGCCTATCAGGGCAGCCCCCAGACCGCTGCCGCCTGGAACATCACCCCCAAGGTGCTCTACTACGCCAGCAAGTTCTGGTTCGAGCGGTACCACCTGCCCATCCTCATCACCGAAAACGGCTATTCAGGGCTGGACTTCGTCATGCTGGATGGCAAGGTCCACGATCCCCAGCGCATCGACTTTCTGCACCGGTATCTTTTGGAGATGGCCCATGCCATTGATGATGGCATCCCAGTGATCGGCTACTCGGTGTGGAGCTTGTTCGACAACTTCGAGTGGGCGGCAGGCTACAGCTGTCGCTACGGCCTGATTTATGTGGACTACCCCACCTTGAAGCGCACCGTCAAGGATTCCGGCTGGTGGTACCGGGACGTCATCGCGTCCAATGGGGAAAATTTATGAAGCATAGGCCCGTTAAAACACATCATATTTTTGTGCTCTGTTTATAAAACCGCCATTGACTTTTTGATGCTTCATCTAATTTCTTCCGCTTTTACTTGACAGCATCCTACTCTTATGCTACCATTTATTACAAGTCAAACCACTTTATCGAAATAAAGCGTCATAGCTTTCTCTGCCGCTCCGCAACCACACCGAACCATTTTGCCGCCGCTTATCCCCGACAAAATTCTTCGCCTGTACTGCGTGGCGGTATTTTTCTTTATGGGAAACGTACCTTGAAAATTTCATAAGCCGACCGGACGTGATACCGACTTTTCGTCAACGCCGCTGCACAAACAGGGGCAGGAACTTCGTTCGGAGCAAACGGCGATCAACATACACGAGCAGTGGAACTCTCTACTTATTTTTGCGTCTTAACAATTCGGAAACAATTACCCAGAAACGGTTTTGAGCGCAGCGGTAGAGGGCAAGAACCGTCCCGTGGCCACAAATTTTCAATTCTTGAAAATGTTCTGTCCATCCGGGACTTCACTTCTCAAACTCTTGCGAGTTTTCCAAGTGATCTTGTTGGGGCGTGCCTGCCCCAAACCCTGCTCATCATTCGTGCCTTGCGGCACGAATGGAACGGCGTGTCGTGCTTACATAACTTCACCGAGGAGTTATCGAACAGACAGGAGGTACAATGACCAAAACGAATGTTCAATCGTCCCCTAGCAATTCCCGGCACCACGACACGCCGAACAACAAAACGCACGTCATCAAGTTCCGAGTGACGGAAACTGAAAAGATGGAACTCCAATGCACAGCAAAACTCCTTCATCTCTCCCTGTCCACCCTCATCCGCCGTGCGCTACACAATGCAAAGATTGAGCGCACTGTTGTCGTTGCCGGCGGCTCAGACACCGAACACCTGCGGGCGAAAATCCTTGACGAACTTGCAGACCTGACTGCATTCCGGCTCAGCGCCGAGAAAGTTCTGGGTGAACTGTATGGCAACGCTCAAACATATCACCTCTAAAAACTCGGACTACTCTGCCATTGAAGCGTACCTCATTTACCAGCACGATGCGTTCACCGGGAAGCAACTTCTGGATGAACAGGGCAGACCGAAGCTGCGGGATTCGTACCTGCTCGACACCCTTGAGTGTGGCGATTTTTCTTTTGCAACAGCCTGTCTGCTGGCAAACCGAAAGTATGGTAAGAATACCCAGCATGGTGATATCAAAAGTCACCAGTATATCCTCAGCTTTGACCCAAGAGATGCAGCCGACAACGGCTTGACCATGGAAAAGGCACAGGCACTTGGCCTGAAATTCTGCGAAGAAAACTTCCCCGGTCATCCTGCCATCGTCTGCACTCACCCGGATGGGCACAACCGTTCGGGAAACATCCACGTCCACATCGTGATCGGCAGCGTCCGAACACGAGAAGTGGAGCGCAAGCCCTATATGCAGAAGCCCCGCGACTGGCGTGAGGGTATGAAGCACTCCAGCACCGCCCAGACCATGCGGCACCTGCGTGTCGAGGTCATGGAGCTGTGCGAAGGCGCCGGACTGTACCAGATCGACCTGCTCAACGGCTCGAAAGAGCGCGTGAGCGAAGCCGAGTATTGGGCGCGTAGGCGCGGTCAGTTGAAACTTGACCGTGAAAACGCAGCCCTGCTCGCAGCCGGACAGCAGTCCACACAAACGAAGTTTGAAACTGCAAAAGAAATTTTGCGGAAGCAGATTTCGGATGTGCTGGACAACGCAACGAGCTTTGAAGATTTTTCGGACAGGCTCTTGCAACAGTACGGCATCACGGTCAAGGAAAGCCGTGGGCGGCTCAGCTATCTGCCTGCCGGAAGGACAAAGTTTATCCGAGCGAAACATCTCGGTGACAAGTTCGATAAGGCAGCAGTGCTTTCCATGTTGCAGGCAAACACCGAACGCAAACCCAAGGCGCAGTTCAAGCAGGATACCATCGGGAAACTGATCGACATCCAGTCGAAGATGACCGAGGGCAAGGGCATTGGCTATAAGCGTTGGCTCACGAAACACAATCTCAAAATTATGGCACAGACCGTGAAGCTTCTGCAGGAAAATAGCTTGACCGACGAGGACGCCCTGAACCAACGCATCGCCGAACTGGAAGCCAAGTATCACGACTCGTTGGCTGTGGTGAAAGACCTCGAAGGCCGCATGAAGGCCAACAAAGAGCTGCGCTATCAGGTCGCAGCCTACGCCAGCACCAAGAGCGTCGCACAGCAGTTAAAAACTGCAAAACAACCAGCAGCCTTTGCCGAACAGCACCGTGCAGAGCTGACAGCATACCGGGCGGCAGCGGCCTATTTTAAAGCAAACGACCTCACCAAGCTGCCCAGCCCGAAAAAGCTGGAAGCCGAGTATGCGCAGCTGGCATCCGAAAAGGCAAAGTTCTACGAACAGTACAAGGAAGCCAAGGAAGAACTGTTCAAGCTGAAAACAGCAAAGCAGAATGTTGCGTCATTTTTCCGGGAGGAAGAACCTGCGCAGCAGGAGAGATAAAGGAGTGCGCATATGATCAATCTGAAAATCGACCCGGAGTTTCAGTCCCAGATTCCCCCTCTGACCGATGATGAATTTAAGCAGCTTGAAGAAAATATCCTCAAAGAGGGCAAGCTGATTTCTCCTTTGATCGTGTGGAACAACACACTTGTTGATGGCCATAATCGTTATGAAATCGTTCAGGAGCATCCCGAAATCTCTTTCTCCACCATGCCGCTCCCGTTTGAGAGCAGAGAAGAAGTTCCTCATTGGAAAGCAGTACAGTGTGGAGCATCGAAAGCCCGGTGGAAACGGCAACAACCAGTATACGGTTACTACCGAAGAACCTGTTCAGGAGGAATTGTGTCAAAATGACACAATTCCTCCCACCTCTGCGGAAGCAAGCATCCGCAAGCAGATTGCAGAGCGGAACAATGTCAGTGAATCCTATGTTGTCCGCTCGGAAAAGTTCATGCGAGGCGTGGAGATCATGGAGCAGATGATGCCCGGTACGAAAGAGAAGATCCTGTCCGGGCAGTTCAAAGTCCGTGATGCCGATATGCACCGTCTTGCCAAGGCAGATTTTCCGAACCGCAAGCAGATCGTGCACGAAATCTTGCACCCGGAGGACCGCTCTGCTCCGCAGAAACGCATCTACGGAATCAACTATTCTGCGCTGGAAGCTGCCGTCCGGCGCATCCAGCAGGATGTTGATTTTCTGATGAAGTATCTCCCCAAGGTGCCTGATGATGCCTATGTGAAAGTGGAGACTACGAAGATTCTCAAACAGCACAAGGCGTATATGGCACAGTTTGAAGAAATGCTGAACGATGAAAAAGTCGCATAACGACAGGCACTTGTAAGCCATCAACGAGCCACCAGCCCCAAGTGCAGGGCAGAAAACTTCCGCGCCCTTGCGCCTGATAAAAATTGGAACTTTGATTTTCTCGCCCGACTTTGCCACGGTGGGATGATCAAAGGAGCGTGCGTTTGAACAAAAAGAAAAAGTCCACAAACACTTCCCCTTACCCTGATGAAGTCATTGACCGTCTGGCACGGGCGTTCTATCCGGCCATCCTTGCCTGCTGGAACAGCGAGGAAGGTCAGCGGGAGTTTGCCGCGTGGCAGGCAGAGCAGGCTCATATCTCTGTCAAAGAAAAACAGGAAGTTCCCGCTTGCTGGGTATCCGTAAAACAGTTTTCGAAAAATGACACGGCAACTGCCTGTCAGGATTGGTTACGGAGTACCCGGCTAGGCCGAGGAAGCATCAAGTCCCATGTCCGCACCGTTAAGGTGTTGGGTATGGGGCTTTTTGCATTTCAGGAACGTGTACATCTCTGGAAAGGTGTAACACACTAGACTTTGTACCAAAGTCGTGTGCCAAGGGTGCTGCGCCCTCTTTGGAATCCCTGCTCACATCGCCTGTGGGCGATGTTTCGCCGGACAGAAAGCTCTCACAAAGGTGCACCGGGCTGTCTGCGGCGAGGAAAAGGCACTTCTGCGGAAGTGTAATAACCCACTATGACGCTTTCAGCCCTGTGGTCTGCAAAGTGTAGTGGGCTCTCCGAGGGGGAAACGGCTATATAGGGTGCGCTTCGGGCAAATCGCTGCGTACGTGCGTACCAATCTCTCGTACGCACGTACGCAGTAAAACGGCTAAAATCTCCTATATAGGGGTGTTCTTCTGGAAATCAATATGATATACTCAACTTAACCAACCATCAACTAATAGGAGGCGGTAATATTATGGGAAAAACTTTTGTGTGTAGCTTATGCCGTAATGGAATCATTGGCGGTGGTTTGTACATTGATGAACAGAGCATTACATATTCAACTCAAAAGCTCACAGTCAGTCCACTGTATCGCAACCTTGTATTGCCCATGAACGAGATAAGGGAGCTTTCATGGAGTCAGATGGTCGTTCCTGTTGCAGCAATTTCCATGAAAGATGGAGAATGTTATAAATTTATCATATATAACAAATCAGGATTTGAAAAGGCATATAAGCAATATAGCAACCACCAAGAATGAAATCACCTAGCAGGGTTTGGGGCAGGCACGCCCCAACAAGAAGCTGTCCCAAAAGGGCAAGAATTTTCAAGAATTGAAAATTTGTGGCCACGGGACGATTCTTGCTCTCACGAAAACCCATACTTTTTGAAAAAACGCTTTTCGCAGCCAAAGGAGGATGCACCATGAAAAAAGAGATCGAAGCCTTTGTCAACGCAGCCAACGAGCAGGAGTTGGAAGCCGCATGGAATAACCTCTCGGCAGAGGAACAGCGGGTTTTCGAGCAGCTCATGGAGGAAGACTCACCCGAAGATGCACTGGCATTTTTCGCCCAGCTGTATGACGATACGCCCCGAAGGAGCAGGCCAGCGAAACCGTGAGCATCTCCGAAAACGAAATCTATTTCAAGCGGCAGCCCTTGACCGAAGAGCAGAAGAAGCACGGCTCCTATGTAGATGAGAACGGCAATCTCCATGTCAAGAACCTGTCTGCATTCTGGATTCCAGAACTGACCACCACGGAGAAAGTCGGTCACACCACCTATACCGTGACCGGCAGCTATGAGGGCAAGGAGTCCTTTTTGAAGAAGCTGGAGCGCATTGTTGCCAAGAACGCCCAGCAAAAATTTGAAGATGAGGGTGCAGACGAATGACAACTGCGCCCAATTCTGCTATACTTGACTCGGTAACCAATCCTGTACTGACAGTTGCTCCACAGAATAAGGAGGACACAACAATGTCTGGAGCAACGAATAAAATCACCGCACTTTACTGCCGACTGTCGCAGGAGGACGAGCGACTCGGCGAAAGCCTTTCTATCGAGAACCAGAAAGATATCCTTTTGGACTACGCTAAAAAGAACCACTTCTCGAACCCGGTGTTCTTTGTTGATGATGGCTATTCTGGCACGAACTATGACCGCCCCGGCTTCCAGAGTATGCTGGTCGAGATCGAAGCAGGGCGTGTAGGAATCGTTATCACAAAAGACCTGTCCCGACTGGGGCGCAACTCTGCCTTGACGGGTCTGTACACAAACTTCACCTTTCCCCAGTATGGCGTTCGCTACATTGCCATTAACGACAATTACGACACCATTGACCCGAACAGCGTAAACAACGATTTTGCGGGCATTAAGAACTGGTTCAACGAGTTTTACGCCCGCGATACCAGCCGCAAGATTCGGGCTATCCAGAAGGCCAAGGGAGAGCGTGGAGTACCGCTGACGGTCAATGTCCCCTACGGCTATGTGAAAGACCCGGAGAACCCGAAGCATTGGCTTGTTGACCCGGAAGCGGCTGCGATTGTGAAGCGCATCTTCTCCATGTGCATGGAGGGACGTGGGCCGACCCAAATTGCGAACCAACTGTGGGCAGATAAAGTTCTGACTCCTACCGCCTACAAGTTGAGCCATGGCCGGAGTACAAACGCACCTGCCCCGGAAGACCCTTACCGCTGGGATAAAAGAGCAGTAAGTTTGATTCTGGAACGCCGGGAGTACACTGGCTGCACAGTCAACTTCAAGACCTATACTAACTCTATCTGGGATAAAAAGAGACATCTGAATCCTGTGGAAAATCAGGCTATCTTCCTAGATACACATGAGCGCATTATTGACGATGATGTGTTTGAAAAGGTTCAGGAGATTCGTAACCAGCGTCACCGCATGACCCGGACAGGCAAGAGCAGCATTTTCTCCGGTATGGTCTACTGCGCTGACTGCGGTTCTAAGATGCAATATGGTTCGTCCAACAACAGGGACTTCAGTCAAGACTTCTTTGATTGCTCTCTGCACAAGAAGAACGGGAGCAAGTGCAAGGGACACTTCATCCGGGTAAAGGTTCTGGAAGGACGTGTACTGAGTCATGTTCAGCGGGTGACGGACTACATTCTCCGTCATGAAGACTACTTTCGCAAGGTCATGGAGGAGCAGCTTCGGGTGGAAAGCACCGAAAAGCTGACCGTCCTAAAGAAGCAGCTTGCCCGGAATGAGAAGCGGATTGCAGACCTCAAACGGCTGTTCATGAAAATCTACGAGGATAACGCCAGCGGAAAGCTGAGCGATGAACGCTTTGACATGATGAGCCAAAGCTACGATGCCGAACAGAAGCATCTGGAAGAGGAAGCCCTCTCTATCCAGCAGGAAATCGAAGTACAGGAACAGCAGATCGAGAATATTGAGAAGTTCGTCCAGAAAGCGCACAAGTACGTTCATATTGAAGAACTCACCCCTTATGCTCTCCGTGAACTGGTGTCGGCCATCTATGTGGATGCCCCGGATAAGTCCAGCGGAAAGCGGGTGCAGCACATCCATATTAAGTATGATGGGCTGGGGTATATCCCTCTGAATGAACTGGAAGCAAAAGAAAAGGCGTGACCGAAGTCACGCCAAATCTGCCCCATTGCGGGAACTTTTGCAAATACTGTTTTATGGGAACTCTGCTCTGGGGAACTCCCTGTCTTACTTATCGTGTGTGGATTTTTGCGGGGTGCGTCCTATTCGGGGCGCACCCTGTTTTTGTTTTGCCCTCAATCTTCTAATCCGTGACTTCCTGCCACGTTTCGCAGGTATTCCTCTGGTTCGCCGTTCAGAATCAGTTCTGCATACGCCAGAGGGTCATTATAGATGAGGTGGTCCAGCTCTGACCTCTGCGCCATAGTCACATCCAACGTATCCTCGACCCCGGTACAGTCGATAGAGATTTTTCTCCCATCCCGGAGCAGCAGCTCCACGCATCCAGTGTCCATGTTGAAATGGCAAGCTCTTGCATCGTGCTTCATGTTCGTGTCCTTTCCGCCTTACGGCACTCTTACAGTTGTGACTTTCGTTACACGATTCTTCTGATAAGGTTTTGGACACACAGCCGTCAGGGAAGAGCCGGAATTTTCATTTCCGAAGAATACAAAAAATCCGAACCCTTCTCCTATCGAGAAAAGGTTCAGATTTTCATTGTTTGGTGCGGATAAGAGGACTTGAACCTCCACCGAGTTGCCCCGATTAGAACCTGAATCTAACGCGTCTGCCAATTCCGCCATATCCGCATATTTTGTTTTCGTTCGTGAGCCATGTCGCTCGGAACGATAGTAATTATACCATGGAAACCGGAAATGTCAAGCGCTTTTTTCGAATTTTTCTGACAAAAATTCCGGATGAAATTTTGGCACCGGAATGAGGACGATGGGGCGAAATTTTCGGTGAAATATGATACAATAAGACCTGAGCTGTCCGGGGCCTGGGGCCCTGCGGCAAAATACGATGGAATGAGGGAACCACACATGTTCAACTTTCTGATCTTTATCATCGGGGCGGCGCTCATGCTCGGCATGGGGGTGCGCAGTGTGCTTGCGCGGCGGCGTTTGCAGACAAAAGGCGAAAAGGTCACCGCCCGCGTTGCGGGCACCGCGCAGGGCCGGGACGGTCAGGCCTATGTGCTGGAATTTGAGACGGCAGGCGGCAGCCACCGCCTCCATTACCCGAAAGCGGCCAAGGGCAAGGGCTTTGCGGCCGGGGAGACCGTTACCTTATATTATGACCCGGAAGATCCGGAGAAGATGTATGTGGAAGGCGACCGCGCCGTGCTGGGGGCCGAAGTGCTGTACTTTGCGCTGGCGGTGGTTCTGGTGCTGCTGATGGCCGGATTTGTGCGGTGAGGAGGAAACACTATGAAACTGGAACATTTTGGGATGCCGGAACCGGGCGACTGCCGGGTGGTCTTCTCGGCCAGTGCCGAGGAGCTGGAAGCAGCGGTGCAGGCCGAGCAGGCGGCACCGGATGCGCCCAAAGAGGAAGAAGACCTGCTGACGGCAGCGGTGAACCGCGCCATTCTGGAAGGATTTTCGCCGCTGTTCGCGCAGCTGATGGAGGAGCACCGGCTCGTCCCGGTGACGGACCCGGACTTTGAGCTGCTGGCCGTCAACCGGGCTGAAGGGTTCCGGGCGGGGGCGGAGTTTTTCTGCCTGCCGCCGCTGGAACTGGGGCGGTACACCGGTTTTGTGCAGCCCATCCGGCCCCGGCCTATCCGGAAACTGACCCTTGAACTGGAGATCAACCGCCACCACGGCGACGAGGACCGCGCCGCCGACGAGGCGGGCAAAAAAGCCCTGCGGGACCGTGTGGCGCGGGAGATCTACAAGACACGCTGCGCCCAGGCCGAGACGCTGGCTGAGCGGGAGCTGGTCTACCAGCTCGGCGGCGAGGTGAAGGGCGCGCTGCCGAAGCAATTGGTGGCGGGAAACTACTTTGCCGAGCAGCGGGAGTTCAACCTGCGGATGCAGGCGAACAACATCAACTTTGACCAATACCTGAAGGTGCAGGGCCAGACGGTGGAACAGTTCCGGACGGAGCTTCACGCTCAGGCGGAACAGAAACTGCGGGGGCGTCTGGGGCTTCTGCTGGTCGCCGAAACGGAACATCTCTGGCCCACAGAGGCCGAGGTGCAGGCTGCGCTGGAGGGCTGGAACGGGGAGCGGACCTTCCCGTCCAACGACAAGCGAAAGCTGCGGCAGGGCATTGCCAGCCAGCGCGCAGCTGCCTTTGTGCGGGCGCACTCCACGCTGACCCCGCCGCCGGAGGAGCCGGTGGTGGTCGAGGCGGTCTGAAACGACGGGCGGCACAAAAAAGAAAATGAAGATATGAAATGGGAAGACAATGGGCGATTAACTCATTGCGGACTTTGCTCGATGTGGCAGATAGTATATGCACACCAACAAACAGCGTACTAAGCGGGGATGCCAAGATTAAGAAACAGCTGAATGGGTAAGGTGAAAATATACAAAATACTTGCGTAGCAGAAGGAAAATGTGATATACTTGGCTGGTCAATAAGAAGGAGGTTGTAAAATGTCCATTTTGAAAGATACTTTGATGGAAGCTCTCGAAAACATAAAACCTCGGCAAGCGATGGCTTTAGCAAACGATGTAGTTTATGCAAGTGGGTGCGGATGTACCGGAACGTGTGGACAATCGTGCTGGGGCGGTTGTAATGCAGGGTGCACTGGAAACTGTGGCAGAAGTTGCTACGGACAGTGCAGTTGATTGTTAAGCAAAGTTGAGATGCCTATAATTCACTGATTGGTGAGTTATAGGCATTTTTAGAATGAAAAAATATAGGAAAGACTGGAAAATAAAATGAGTAAAAAACCTCGCTTTTCACCGACGATTTGCGTAACACATAATTGCAATTTGGATTGCGTGTATTGCTATCAAGAACACGATACGAATGTCCGGATGAATTTTGAAACGGCAAAGAAGTGCATTGACTGGATTTTTAATAATATTCCGGATGATATGGAAGGAGTAGAGATTGGATTTATTGGCGGAGAACCACTACTTGAATTTGATTTAATTAAAAAAATTGTTGAATACACATGTTCGGTTCCGGAATATGGAAATTATATCTTTTATGCGACAACAAATGGGACGGTACTGACAAATGAAATGAAGAAATGGTTTAAATGCCATAAGAAGTGTTTCGTTCTTGGCCTGAGCTTAGATGGAACTCCTGATACACACAATAAAAATCGTAGCAACTCCTATGAAAAAATAGATATTGATTTTTTCCGTAATACTTGGCCAGAGCAGGGCGTTAAAATGACTTTGACGGAGTACTCGCTGAAACACTTGGCTGAAAATATCAAATATGTTCACTCCCTCGGTTTTGTAGATGTTGGAGGAGTGAATTTGTTTGAAGGTGAATTTGATTGGAGCAAAGAAGAATATATAAAGCTCTTGATTCCACAATTAACAGAACTGGTCGATTTCTATGTTGAAAATGATACATTGAATGTTGACCAAATGCTGAATCGAAGAATTGAGGTGTGCGAAGAGAAAAATCGAAAGCATACAAAATGGTGCGGTATTGGAACAGGGTCTATTTTCTTCGATGTTGATGGGACAAGAAGACCGTGCCCATTTTGCACACCAATGACATTTACCCCAAAAGAGTTGGAAGAACTCTGTAGTCAAAACTTTTCGAAGAACGAAGACTTTATTGATGAAGAATGCTTCAATGAGTGCTATATTTACCCGGTTTGTCCCCATTGCGCGGGAGCAAACTACTTGACGCAAAAAACATTCAAGGAGCGAGATAAATCAAAGTGCAGAATACAAAAGTTAATTACATTATTTGCGGCAGACCTAGTTGGGAGACGAATGGTAAAAAATCCGCAGCGTTATGATGAAGGAATGCGATATCATACCATTAATGCAATTAAGAAAATCAGGGAACTTTATTTGCCGGAGTTTGCGAAATACTTTGATGGCGAATAAGGAGTAATCAGAGAATATGATTTGAAAGTAAAAAAGACGGAGAGAATTGCTAAGCAAATGTCTCCGTCTTTTTTGAGTATTCTATCAGGTCTCCACGCCTTCGAACTGGCTGTTGTAGAGCTTGGCGTAGAAGCCGCCCTGGGCCAGCAGTTCGTCGTGGTTGCCCTGCTCCACGATGTGGCCGTCCTTCATCACGAGGATGACGTCGGCCTCCCGGATGGTGGACAGGCGGTGTGCCACGATGAAGCTGGTGCGGCCCTGCATCATCCGGGCAAAGGCCGCCTGAATGCGCACCTCGGTGCGGGTGTCGATGGAGGAGGTGGCCTCGTCCAGGATCAGCATCGGGGGCAGGCAGAGCATCACGCGGGCGATGCAGAGCAGCTGCTTCTGGCCCTGGCTGATGTTGCCGCCGTCCTCCGCGATGACGGTATCGTAGCCGTCCGGCAGGCGGCGGATGAAGCTGTCGGCGTGGGCTGCTCTGGCCGCAGCAACCATCTCTTCGTCGGTGGCGTCGGGCTTGCCGTAGGCGATGTTCTCGCGGACGGTGCCGGCGCGCAGCCAGGTGTCCTGCAGCACCATGCCGTAGCTGCCGCGCAGGGAAGCGCGGGTCACGTTCCGGATGTCGTCGCCGGAGACGGTGATGGAGCCGCCGTTGACATCATAGAACCGCATGAGCAGGTTGATGAGGGTGGTCTTGCCGCAGCCGGTGGGGCCGACGATGGCAATGCGCTGGCCGGGCTTGACGTTCAGATTCAGGCCCTCGATGAGGGGGCGGTCCGGCAGGTAGCGGAAGGAGACATCCTTCAGTTCCACATGGCCATCCGGCTGCAGCACCCTGGCGTGTTCGGCTTCGGGCACCTGGTCGTCTGCGTCCAGCAGCTCGAAGACGCGGGCCGCGCAGGCCAGTGCGTTCTGCAGCTCGGTGACGACGCCGGAGATCTCGTTGAAGGGCTTGGTGTACTGGTTGGCGTAGTTGAGGAAGATGCTCAGCTGACCGATGGTGATGCCGCCCGCCACAGCATAGAGCGCACCCACCAGACCGACGCCTGCATAGACGATGTTGTTGACGAAGCGGGTAGCGGGGTTGGTCATGCTGGAGAAGAAGATGGCCTTCAGGCTGACATCCTGCAGCCGCGTGTTCACCTCGTCAAAGGAGGCAAGGCTCTCGGCCTCGTGGCCGAAGGCCTGCACGACCTTCTGGCCTTCGATCATCTCATTGACCAGAGCGGTCTGCTCACCGCGCACGGTGCTCTGCCCCTGAAAATACTTGTAGCTGCGCTTGGCCAGAAAGCTGGCCACCACCAGGCTCAGCGGGGTGATGCAGACGACCACCAGCGTGATGGGGACATTCTCCCACAGCATGAACAGCAGGGTGCCGAAGATGGTCAGCAGGCCGGAGAACAGCTGGGTGAAGCCCATCAGCAGACCATCGGCGAAGGTGTCCACATCGGCGATCATCCGGCTGACGATGTCGCCAGAGGGGTGGCTGTCGAGGTAGGAGAGGGGGAGGGTCTGGATCTTCCGCAGGGCGGCATTGCGCAGGTCGCGGCTGACGGAGAAGGTGATGCGGTTGTTGCAGACGCTCAGCAGCCACTGCGCAAAGGCTGCGAGGATGGCTACGGCCACGATCTGCACGATGATCTGCATCACACCGGCAAAGTCCACACGGCCCTTGCCGAGCATCAAGTCGATGGCGCTGCCGCAGAGGATGGGGATATACAGTTGGGCGGCCACGCTCACGGCGGCCACGATGAGGCTGCACCCCACGAAAAAGCGGTAGGGGCGGATCTTTTCCAGCACCCGGCGGAGCGTTGCCTTGCGCTGTTCCGGGGTCAGGCTGCTCTTTGCTTTTGCACTCATTTCTGCGCATCCCCTTTCTTGAACTGGCTGGCATAGATCTCCTCATAGACCGGGCAGGAGGCCAGCAGGTCGGCGTGTTTGCCGAGGCCGACGAGTTTGCCGTCGTCCAGAACGAGAATCTGGTCGGCGTGCTGCAGGCTGGCGGCGCGCTGGCTGACGATGAAGACGGTCAGGCCGCCGGGCAGAGCGGCCAGCGCCTTGCGCAGGGCCGCGTCGGTGGCGTAGTCCAGCGCGCTGGCGCTGTCGTCCAGGATGAGGATGTCGGGCTTGCCCACCAGTGCGCGGGCAATGGTCAGGCGCTGCTTCTGGCCGCCGGAGAGGTTCCGGCCGCCCTGCTCCACCGGCTCGTCCAGCCCAAGGGGCTTCGCCTTGACGAATTCTGCGGCCTGCGCCGTTTCCAGTGCGGCCCACAGGTCGGCATCCGAGGCGTTCTTGTTGCCCCAGAGCAGGTTCGAGCGGATGGTGCCGCCGAAGAGCTGCGCTTTCTGCATGACGACGCTGACGCTGCCGCGCAGAACGTCCCGCGGGTATGCCTGCGCCGGACGGCCCAGGATCTCAACCGAACCCTCGGTGGCATCGTAGAAGCGGGGGATGAGGTTGATGAGGCTGGATTTGCCGCTGCCCGTGCCGCCGATGACGCCGATGGTCTGGCCGCGTTTGGCTGTGAAGCTGATGTCCGACAGGCTGGGGGCACCGGCACCGGCGTAGGTCAGGCTGACATGGTCGAACCGGACGGCGTCGTCGGCCTTGCCGGCCTCCACGGCATCCGGAAGGGCAGCGGGGAACGCCATCCCCGGTTCCGTGTCCAGCACGGCCTGCACACGGCTGGCGCAGGCCAGCGCCTTGCTCACCTGCACGATGAGGTTGGCCAGCTTGACCAGCTCGATCAAGATCTGGTTCATATAGTTGACCAGCGCGATGACGTCGCCGGAGGCCATGCCCCCGATGTTGATCTCGATGCTGCCCACATACAGCAGCGCCACGATGGCCAGGTTGATGATCACGTAGGTCAGCGGGCTCATCAGGGAGGAGAGATGGCCGACGTGGAGCTGCATTTTGGTCAGCAGCTCGTTGGCGGCCTCGAAGCGGTCGATCTCGCTCTTCTCCTTGTCGAAGGCGCGGACGACGCGCACGCCGGTCAGGTTCTCGCGGGTCAGGCCCAGTACCCGGTCCAGACGGGCCTGGGCGGTCTTATACAGCGGGTTGGTCAGGACCATGACGCCGAAGACCACGATGGACAGCAGCGGGATGGCCACCACGAAGATCCATGCGGCTCGCGCATTGACCGTGAAGGCCATGACCATGGCACCGACCACCACGAACGGGCTGCGCAGGAACAGGCGGAGGAAGAGGTTCAGGCCGCTCTGCACCTGATTGATGTCGCTGGTCATGCGGGTGATGAGGGTGCTGGTGCCCAGCGTGTCCATCTCGGTGAAGCCGAGCTTCTGGATGTGCTCAAACAGCGCGTGGCGCAGCGAGGTGGAGTAGCCCACAGCGGCCTTGGCGGAGAAATACTGGGCCGTCAGGCTGCAGGTCAGGCCGATGACGGCCAGCAGCAGCAGGATGCCGCACCGCACCAGGATGTAGTGCAGGTCGTGCGCCGCAATGCCGACGTTGACGATGTCTGCCATGACCAGAGGGACAAACAGGTCGAACGTGGCTTCCAGCATCTTGAACAGCGGCGCGAGGACGGCCTCGCGCTTGTAGCCGTTCAGGTGGGTAAGCATTTTGTTCAAGGCGAAAGACTCCTTTTCTGAAATGTAAATCGGGGGAAATTTTCCCATCGCATATTATAATACAACCGGAGTCGGAATGCTATTGTTTTACGGAAAAATGCGGTGCGTCTTCCCCATTGTGAAACTTGGAAAATCCTGCTATAATAAATTATTATGACGGATGGAAAAAGAAGGGTGATGCAAATGGCATACGAGAAAAGCGCACGGCGGTTCCGCCCGGTGGGCAGCCGGAAGAAAAAGGCCGCCCCCCAATACAGCCCGGCGGGCACGGGCTGCCCGGTGGTGGAGCAGGCCGTGGAGCGGCTCTACCGGGAGCAGAACGAGACGCATTTCTGGAACCTGATGAACGCCCTGAACTATGCACTGGAGCTGAAAACGCGGGTGCTGGTGCCGCTGGATGCTGCAGCCGACCCGCAGAGCGGCCCGGCCCCGTGGGCTTCCATGCCCATCCCGGCGGAAAAGGCAGAAGGGCTGGACCCCTGGCTGCTCCACACCCGGAAGGAGCGCAGCTACCTGCCCCTGTTCACTTCGGTGAAGACGGCGGAAGCCGAGCGCGCCACGGCCACCCGGCCCATGGCCGAGCGCGGGATGCGGGAGGCCATGGAATATGCCCTGAACACCGACGGCATCGACGGTGTGGTCATCGACCCGTGGACCAATTCCGCTACGCTGGATGGCTCCATCCTGAACGGGCTGCTCAAGTCGGAGCGCGGCAGCGAAGGCCCCGGTCTGGAAGAACTGGATGCGGGCTACGATGCCGCGCGGCAGGGCAGCTGGGCCGAGGCAGTGCAGCACTATGAAAAAGCCGCCGAGGCGGGCAGCGCCGAAGCGCTGGCGCTGTTGGGCGACTGCCTGTATCAGGGCCGGGGTGCCCGGCGCAGCAAGGTACAGGCCCGGCGGATGTGGAAAAAAGCCGCCAAGGCCGGGGAAGTGCAGGCCATGATCGCCCTTGGCGATGACGCAGCGGCCTCCGGACAGGAAGCCGCCGCCGCGCTGCAATACTACCGCCGCGCCCAGAGTGCCGCCCGCGGGATGCCGGATGTCTCCTATACGCCGCAGATCCGGCTCCGCATCGCCCAGTGCGAAACGCGGTATGTCTCCCGCAAAAAGGCGCTGATGGAGCTGGCGGAGGCCGAGCAGGGCTTCTGTATCCAGCTGGAAGAGGGGGCACCGGACGCGAAAATCTGGCTGGACGAGACCCGGAAGACCGTGGCGGAACTGATGAACGAAGGGCTGGAGAACCGCTGAAATCGGCAGGAACACAAATTCTTTACATTTGTTCTATGAAATCGTCATAGGAAATCGGTAAGATGATTCTGGAAAAAAATCTGTGCTGCAAGAAAAGAGGACAAGCACTATGAGCAACGTGATCGGAATCGACCTTGGAACGACCAACTCTTGTGTGGCAGTGGTCGAGGGCGGCAAGCCCGTGGTCATCGCCAATGCCGAGGGCGAACGCACCACCCCCAGCGTGGTCGCCTTTACCAGAGACGGTGAGCGTCTGGTGGGCGGCGCGGCCAAGCGCCAGATCGCGACCAACTCCGGCCGCACCATCTCCAGCATCAAGCGCTACATGGGTTCCGACCACCGGGTCCACATCGACGGCAAAGACCTGACCCCGCAGGAGATCAGCGCCATGATCCTGACGAAGATCCGCCGCGACGCTGAGAGCTACCTCGGCGAGCCGGTGACCGAGGCCGTCATCACGGTGCCCGCCTACTTTGACGACAGCCAGCGCAAGGCCACGCAGGACGCAGGCCGCATCGCGGGGCTGAACGTTCTGCGCATCATCAACGAGCCTACGGCTGCTGCGGTGGCCTACGGCCTGGACAACGAAGCACCGCAGAAGATTTTGGTCTATGACCTGGGCGGCGGCACCTTCGATGTCTCCATCATCGAGATCGAGGATGGCACCTTCACGGTGCTGGCCACCGGCGGCGACACCCATCTGGGCGGCGATGATTTCGACGAGCGGATCGTGGAGTATGCGGTGGCGGAGTTCAAGAAATCCGACCGCATCGACCTGAGCCGCGACCCCGCCGCCATGGGCCGCCTGAAAGAGGAGGCCGAAAAGGCCAAGAAGGAGCTGTCCAGCGCGCTGAGCGCCCAGCTGAACCTGCCCTTCATTGCGGTGGGCAAAGACGGCCCCCACCATCTGGACCTGACGCTCACCCGCCCGCAGTTCGAGATGATGACCGGCGACCTGCTGGCCCGCACCGTGCAGCCAGTGCAGAATGCCCTGCGGGATGCAGGTATCGCCGCCAGCCAGCTGGGCAAGGTGCTTCTGGTGGGCGGCAGCACCCGGATGCCGGCCGTAGAGCGTCAGGTCAAAGAGCTGCTGGGCTGCGAGCCCAGCCACAGCCTGAACCCGGACGAGTGCGTCGCCATGGGCGCAGCGGTCCAGGGCGCTCTGCTGCAGGGCGGCGGCAAGCTGGCCGGTGCTTCCGGTGCCGCTGCGCAGGGGCTGGTACTGATGGATGTCACCCCGCTGACCTTGTCCATTGAGACGCTGGGCGGCGTGGCGACCCCGCTCATCACCCGCAACAGCATGATCCCCACCCGGAAGAGCCAGATCTTCACGACGGCGCGCCCGATGCAGACCAGCGTGGAGATCAACGTCCTGCAGGGAGAGCGCCACTTTGCGCGGGACAACAAGAGCCTGGGCAAGTTCAAGCTGAACGGCATCCGTGCCAGCTTCTCGTCCAAGCCGCAGATCGAAGTGACCTTTGACATCGACGTCAACGGCGTCGTGAAGGTCTCCGCCAAAGACCTCGGCACCGGGCGGGAGCAGAACATCACCATCACCGGCAGCACGAACCTGTCGGAACACGAGATCCAGCGCGCCATGGCGGATGCCGCCGCGTATGAGGCCGAGGACAGCCGCCGGAAAGAGCGGCTGGAACTTCACAATCAGGCCGAAGTGCTGGCCTACAAGGTGGACGAGGCCCTGTCCAAGTGCAAAAAGGAGCTGGACAAGGACGAAAAGAACCGCATCAAGGCCGATGTGGCCAACCTCCGCCGCTGCCTGCGGAAGGACAAACCTGAAAAGATGAACGAGACCGAGGAAGCAAACCTCCGGCAGGCCAAAGAGCAGCTGGAAGCTTCGGCCAACCACCTGATGATGCTCTACACGAGCGAAGAACAGGAAGAACAATAAGAAGACAAAAAATCTCCGCGCAGCTGCGCGGAGATTTTTTTGTCGGCAGGGCCGGAACAGAGGGGGGAGAAACGGGTATGTTTACACGATCAGCTCCACCGTGCTCCCCCCGCTGCGGGCCTTTTTGACAAGGACCTGGTGGTCGATGCGGTCTTTGAGGGCGGCGACGTGGGAGATGATGCCCACGAGCCGGTCGCCTTCGGTCAGGCCGGAGAGGACCCGGATGGCCTGTTCCAGACTTTCGTCGTCGAGGGAGCCGAAGCCCTCGTCGAGGAAGAGGGTGTCCAGCCGGATGCCGCCGGCCGTGCTCTGGACTTCGTCCGAAAGGCCCAGCGCCAGCGCCAGCGAGGCCTTGAAGCTCTCGCCGCCGGAAAGGGTCTTCACGCTGCGGCGGGTGCCGTTGTAGTGGTCGATGACGCCGAGGTCCAGGCCGGACTGGCTGCGCTGGTTCTCGGCCCCGACCCGCTCCAGCTCGTACTGCCCGGCGGTCATCTGCATCAGGCGGGTGTTGGCGTGGACGAGGATGCGGTCGAGATAGTGCATCTGGATGTAGGCTTCCAGCTTGATCTTCTGCTTGCTGCTCAGGGTGCCGCCCGCTGTGGAGGCCAGCGCGTTGATCCACTGCCAGCGGGTCTCCAGCACCTGCCGGGCGGCGGCCAGGCGGCGGTAGTCGGCGGCGGCGCGGCGGTTGGGCACCAGTTGGGCCGTCAGGGCCTTTTCCTGTTCGGCGGCCTGCTGGCGGGCCGTTTGCAGCGCGGCGAGCCGGGTGCGCAAAGCGTCGAGATCTGCGGCCCCGGTCTCCGGGGCCTGCTGGTCTTGCAGGGCCTGCACGGCCGCTTCGGCGGCAGCGACGGCGTTTTCCGCAGCGCGGCGGGCGGATTCAGCCTGCTCCATGCCGGTGCGCAGGGCCGTGCGCTGGGCCGTCAGGTCGGCGACCGTCTGCTGGGCCTCGGCGCGGCTGGCCGGTGCGGTCTGCCGGGCTTCGGTGATCTGCTGTTCCAGCGCCGCAGCTGTGGCTTCGCGGGCAGCGGCAGTCTGTTCGGCAGAGGCTGCTGCCGTTTCCAAGGCGGTGCGCTGGGCCGTTTTGGTCTTGCGGGCGGCATCCAGCCGGGTGCGGCGGGCGCAGTCGGCGGCAGCCTTTTGCCGGGCTGCGCGGTTCTCGGCCTGTGCGGTCTGGAGCGCGGCGGTCTCCTCGGCAAGAGCCGTTTTCAACAGGGCCACGGTCAGAGCGACCGGCCCCTCCGGCGAGGTGAAGCGTTCGGGCAGAAGGCTTTCGGCGTCCCGGCGGAGGGTGGCTTTGCCCTCCCGCTGGGCGGCGAGGGCTTCGCGGGCGGCGGCCGCGCGGTCCTGCGCTTCGCGGTCTGCCGCTTCGGCCGCCTGCTTGGCGGCGGTCACCTGCGCCTGGGTGGGGGCGGTGTGAGGCAGTGCTGCTTTGGCTGGGTGGTGGACACTGCCGCAGACGGGGCAGGGGGTGCCTTCGGCAAGGCCCTGCGCCAGAAGTCCGGCCTGTGCGTCCAGAAAGGCCCGCTCGCAGGCGTCCCGCTCCGCGTGGGCGGCGTCCTGCGCGGCGGCTGCGGTGCGGTAGGCGTCCTGTGCCTGTCGGGCTGCGTGGGTGCGGCGCTGGTCTTCGGTCAGGCTCTGGGCCAGCGCGGTGAGGGCGGCCTCCCGGCGGGTGAGCTGCTCGGCTTGAGCGGTCAGGGCCACGTTCCGGGTCTCCGGGTCGCCGAGGGCGGCCGCTTCGGCGTCCAGTGCGGCGAGTTCCGCATCCAGCGCGGTCAGCTGGGCCCGCGCCTTGCGGGCTTTGGCCTGTTCGAGGTCGGCCTCGCTGCGGGCGGCGGTCTGTGCGCGGCAGAGCTTGTCCAGCGCGTCGCAGGCGTCAAGGCCCGCTCTGGCCCGCTCCAGCTGGGCGGTCAGAGCGTCCAGTGCGGCGGCATCGCCGGCATGGCGGGCCGCATCGGCACGGGCCGCGTCCCGGCGGGGGAGCAGGGCGGCAAGCTCGGCCTGCTTTTCGACCCGCTGGCGGCGGAGGGCTTCGGCCTGCTCGGCCCGGCCCAGCGTCTGCTGCAAAGCGTCCAGCTGCGCCTGCGCGGCGGTGTGGGCGGCGGCAGCAGCGGAGAGTTCCGCTTCCTGCCGGGTAAGGAGCCCGTCCAGCAGGGCGGTGACTTCCTCGGCGGGGCGCTGCGCCGAAAGCCCGCCCAGCGCTTTGGCGTCGGGGTCGGTCTCCGGATAGCGGATGCCGGAGAGCACCGCGTCCAGCTGGACGTTCTGGGCCGTGCGCTGGGCCGTGAGACGGGCGTTCTCCTCTTGCAGCGCGTCCTGCAATTTCTGGTAGCGCTGGGTGCGGAACAGTTTGCGGAAGATCTTGCTCCGCTCCTCGGTCGTGGCGTTGAGCAGGCGGGTGAACTGCCCTTGCGCGATCATGGCGATCTGGCAGAACTGGTCGTAGTCCAGCCCGATGAGGGCGGTGACGGCGGCGGTGACATCCTTCGACCGGGTCACGGGCGGGCGGCCGTCCGGGTAGGTGAGGACGGCGTCCGCCTTTTCGGTGGTCGTGCCCTCGCCCCGCGCTTTGGGGCGGAGGTAGTCCGGGTTGCGGCGGACGGTGTACCGCTGGCCGCGCACCTCAAATTCCAGCTCGACAAAGGTGGGGGTGCCGGGGTCGGCATACTTGCTGCGCAGCATGGCACCGTCCCGCACGCCGCCGCTGGAATGGTCGTACAGGGCATAGGTGATGGCATCGAAAAGGGTGGTCTTGCCCGCGCCGGTGTCACCGGTGACGAGATACAGGCCGCCTTTGCCCAGGCGCTCCAGCTCCAGCGTGACGGCGCTGGCGTATGGCCCGAAGGCCGAGAGGGTCAGCTTCAGAGGTCTCATGCGTTCTCCTCCTTCCAGAGCGTTTCAATGAGCTGCTGGCAGAACGCAGCCTGCTCGGCGCTCAGGGGCTGATTGTTTTGCAGCGCATAAAAGGCCGCGAAGTGTTCCAGCGGCGTTTTCTGCTCGGTCTGGGCCGGGGGGGCGTCGAGGTCGGCCTGGGTGCGGGTGCGGAGGTTGTCGTAGTCCAGCCGCATCAGGTTCGGGTAAATGACCCGCAGCCGGGCCAGCGCATCGGGCACATCCTGCTCGTCGGTCAGGGTGATGTGCAGATAGTCGTCGGTGGCCGTGCCCGCATAGCTGCGGCGGTCGGTCAGCTCCATGTAGCTGCCGCGCAGCTCCCGCAGGTCGTGCTTCGGGGTCAGCGGCGCAGTGGAAAGCGTGACCTCTCCCTTCGGCCCCAGCTCCACAAACGTTGCGCTCTTGTGCTGGTGCGCCTCCGAGAAGGAATACTTCAGCGGGGTGCCGCAATAGCGCAGGGTATCGCGGCCCACCTTCTGGGGGCTGTGCAGGTGGCCGAGGGCCACATAGTCGAAGCCGTCAAAGAGGGCGGCATCCACACAGTCCAGCCCGCCCACCGACGGCTCCTCGCTCTCGCAGGCGGCGGCACCGGCTACGAACTGGTGGGCCACCAGCACACTGCGGCGGGCCGGGTCGGGGGCGCAGCGGCGCAGCACACAGCCCAGGGCGTCGCTGTAGCTCTCGATGGGCTCGTCCGGGTAGATGTGGCGCACCATGGCGGGTTTCAGGAAGGGCAGTAAGTAAATGTCCACCGGGCCGTATGCGTCGGTGAGGGGGATGGGGGCCGGGGCCCCTTCGAACACCGGGCTGACGTAGACCTGGCTCCCCGCCAGCAGATGGGCACCGAACGCGACCCGCTCGGCGGAGTCGTGGTTGCCGCTGATGGCGAAGACCGGCAGCTTCCGGCCGGCCAGTTCGGTGAGGAACCAGTCCAGCAGACGAACGGCTTCAGCGGGGGGCACGGGTTTGTCATAGAGGTCGCCCGCCAGCAGAACAGCATCCACGGGGCGGGTGTCGAGGAGCGATAAGATCTCCTCCAGAATATACCGCTGGTCGTCCAGCATGGAGAACTCGCAGACCCGCTTGCCGAGGTGCAGGTCGGAGAGGTGAAGAAAACGCATGGGAGCACCGCCTTTCAGTTGGGGATGCTCTTATTATAAACGGCCTTACCCTCTCAGTCAAACCCTGCGGGTTTGCCAGCTCTCCCGAAGGGCGAGCCATTGGCATGCCGGGCAGCCCCTGCTGGACGCTGAACGTATTTCATATCGTAAACGGAAGCGCTCCGCTGTCAGGGCCAACAACATCTGTACTGCGCTCTGACAAAGAGCGTTTGGGTAGATGCGGTCGAACGAAACAACGGAGCACTCCATTTTATGGTTTCAAGAAACTTTGCTCATCCAGTACGCCCAAAACCGTCTCGCCAGTGGCTCCCCCTTCGGGGGAGCTGTCTGCGAAGCAGACGGAGAGGGTGGGCCGTCGTCAGAACATCTTCTCCCAGGTGGCTTTGCCGACTGTGCCGTCGGCAGTGAGGCCGTTGCGGCGCTGGTAGCGCTCCACGGCGGCTGCGGTGGAAGCACCGTATTTGCCGTCAGTGGAGAGCTTTTCACCCAGCGCGTTCAGCTTCTGCTGCACCAGCCGGACCGTGCCGCCGGAACTGCCCTGCCGCAGCACGATGCCGGGGTAGGGGACGTGCAGGCCGTGCTTGGCGGTGTACTTGGTGTAGAGCACGTTCCAGGTGTTCGCGCCCACCTTGCCGTCCACATTCATGTCGTTTTTGAGCTGGAACTCCTTCACCGCGTTCACGCTCTTGGTGCCGAACCGCCCGTCCGTGGTCAGCTCGTGGTACCAGGTGCAGGTGTCGCGCAGGCCGTTGAGCCAGGTCTGCACCAGTGCTACATCGGGGCCGGTGGAGCCGCGCTGGATGAGGGAATAATAGGCAGGAATTGCCATGGTCAAACTCACACTCCTTCCACCAGGAGTTTATGCGGCGGAAGGTGGAAGTGTTCGTGGGAACCTTTGTCAGATCCAGCAGGCAATACCCGACGGCTAGGGCCTCTCCTGCCGGGAGAGGCGGCATCACGGGTGCGATGACGGAGATGTCATCCCAGCAGGATGATATCTTCCCGGCGGGCGGTGTGCTTCTGCCACCACTCCACGCATTTGAACCGCAGGAGATACCGCCCGCAGACGAGGTCGTTCTCGGCGGGGGCGGCATAGCCGCCGCAGGCGGTGCGGCAGAGGCCGGGGTAGAGCACACACCACCAGTTCCGGCCATAGGGGGCTGCGCCGATGTCGATGCGCAGGGCCTGATACCGCCCGGCGGGCAGGGCTGAGGCAGAGTAGCGGGTGGTGCCGAAGTACATTTCCACCAGATACACCCGCACCGGTGCAAAACTGCCGCGCCCGGCCAGCACGGTGCGGGCGACCCGCTGCAGCTCAGACAGATGGGCCGCAGCCCAGCGGAGGGCGGCGGTCTGGTCTGCCGCCGGGCAGGCCGTGTCCAGATACGCGAGCACGGCGTCCCGCACGGCCAGCTTGTCGGTCTGGTCGGCGGTGGTGTCGCTGGCAGCGCGGATGTGGAGCCGCAGAGTGTCGGCGGCAAGCGCGGCTCCGGTGTCGAGCTGGGTGCGGCCCCAGCCCAGCAGGCCCTGCAGGCCGATGCAGAGCGCGAGCGCACCGCTGAGTGTGATGCACCAGACGGTCATCTGGCGGCGGGATAAAATGCGGCTGTACATAAAAAAACAGACCCTTTCTCTGGAAATACTATCCAGAGTCTGGGTCTGTGGGAGTGATTTTATTCTTAGTTTTTCAGCGACTGCATCGGGGCGGGCAGGCGGCCGCCGCGGTTGATGAAGACCGACGGGTCGCGCTGGTTGACCGGCATAATGGGGCCATAGCCCAGCAGACCGCCGAAGTCCAGGATCTCGCCTGCCTTGCGGCCGATGGCCGGGATGACGCGGACGGCGGTGGTCTTGCTGTTGACCATGCCGATGGCGGCTTCGTCGGCGATGAGGGCGCTGATGACGGCAGGGGTGATGTCGCCGGGGATGATGACCATGTCGATGCCCACCGAGCAGACGGCGGTCATGGCTTCGAGCTTTTCGATGGTCAGGCAGCCGCACTCCGCTGCGTGGATCATGCCGTCGTCCTCGCTGACGGGGATGAAGGCACCGGACAGGCCGCCCACGTGGTTGGAGGCCATGACGCCGCCCTTCTTGACGGCATCGTTCAGCAGGGCCAGACAGGCTGTGGTGCCGCAGCAGCCGCAGGTCTCAAGGCCCATCTCTTCGAGGATGTTGGCCACGCTGTCGCCCACAGCCGGGGTGGGGGCCAGCGACAGGTCGATGATGCCGGCGGGCACGCCCAGCGCCTTGGAGGCGAGGTTTGCCACCAGCTGGCCCACGCGGGTGATCTTGAACGCCGTGCGCTTGACCAGCTCGGCCACCTCGTCGATGGGGGCATCCTTGGGCAGTTTGGCCAGCGCGGCGCGCACCGCACCGGGGCCGGAGACACCGACGTGGATCTCGCAGTCGGGCTCGCCGGGGCCGTGGAACGCACCGGCCATGAAGGGGTTGTCCTCCGGCGCATTGCAGAAGACGACCAGCTTGGCCGCACCGATGCACTGGCGGTCTGCCGTCAGCTCACTGGCCTTCTTGACGGCTTCGCCCATCAGCTTGATGGCGTCCATGTTCAGGCCCGCCTTAGTGGCACCGATGTTCACCGAGCTGCACACGATGTCGGTCTCCGCCAATGCGCGGGGGATGGACTCGATGAGCCGAAGGTCGCCCGCCGAAAAGCCCTTGTGCACAAGGGCCGTGTAGCCGCCCACAAAGTTGACGCCCACCTTCTTGCCGGCGGCATCCAGTGCTTTGGCAAAGTCCACCGGGTCGGCATCCGGGCAGGCACCCAGCAGCATGGCGATGGGCGTCACGCTGATGCGCTTGTTGATGATGGGGATGCCGTATTCGGCGCTGATGTGCTCCACGGCGGGCACCAGATTGGCCGCCTTGGTCACGATCTTGTTGTAGACCTTCTCACAGGCCTTTTTCGGGTCCGGGTCGATGCAGTCCAGCAGGCTGATGCCCATGGTCACGGTCCGCACGTCCAGATTGTCCTGGGTGAACATCTCGATGGTTTCGAGGATGTCACCGGTATTCATCATGCTCATAATAGATTCCCTTCTCTCTTAGATTCCTCTGTCGCTGACAAAAACGCGAAGCCCGGCTGCTTTGGAGCCGCAGGCGGTTAGCACGTTCAAAACCGGCTTGCCAAGGCCTCCCCTCCATAGGGGAGATGGCATCGCATCAGCGATGACGGAGAGGTCAGATCGTGTGCATCGCGTCGAACACTTCCTGACGGGTGACGTTGATCTGCATCCCCATCTCCTTGGCCAGGGCGTCTGCACGGTTGTGCAGCTCCTCGTGGCTGACGCTGCACTGGCTGATGTCCACCAGCATGATCATGGCGAACATGCCCTGCAGGATGCTCTGGGTCACGTCTTCGATGTTGATGTTGAGCTCACTGCACAGGGCAGCAACTTTTGCGACGACGCCGACGGTGTCGTGGCCGATGACCGTGATGAATGCTTTCATATTCCTTACCCCCAATAGTTAATGGAAAACCCTCTCAGTCAAACCCATAGGGTTTGACAGCTCCCCCAAAGGGGGAGCCGCTGGCGTGTCGGTTTTGGATGTGCTGGATGAAGAAGCCTTATTTTGCACAGGCTGCCGGGCTCCGCTGCAACGGTCAGCAGAAGCTTGCCTTGCGCGTCAAGTCAGCAGATGCTGCCAATGAGGACAGGGCCCGGCTGTGCGGGAGCCGCAAGGCGATCACACCGACCTGCCCGGCCTGCCAAGGGCTCTCCCCCTGGGAGAGCTGGCGCGAAGCGCCTGAGAGGGCAAGACTTCCTTTCCAGTATAGCAGATTTACCGGTTTTTGAACACACTTTTTGGAAAAAAGAACAAGAACTGAGCGGAAAAGACGGTCTATCCAAAAAACAAGATGCAAATACGGCGCGCTTGTGCTATACTGAAAGATACAAATCGACGCGGTACGCCGCGGATACAAAGGAGTAACGACGATGGAACAGCTTTTGAAACTTCTGGAAGACAACGCGCGGCTGCCGATCGAGGACATTGCCACGATGCTGAATAAATCCCCCGCTGAGGTGGCGGCGATGATCGACCTGGCCCGTGCGCAGGGCATCATCAAGGGCTACAAGACCCTGGTGGACTGGGAAAAGGCCGGGGTGAACCGGGTGGAGGCCGTCATCGAACTGAACGTCAGCCCCAAGAAGAGCCGCGGCTTTGACGAGATCGCCGCCACCATCGCTGCCTTTGACGAGGTGGAGAGCGTGCTGCTGATGAGCGGCGGCTACGATCTGCAGCTGGTCATCAAGGGGCAGACCTTCCAGGAGATCGCCCTGTTCGTGGCCAAGCGCCTGAGCCCGCTGGACGACGTGCTGTCCACGGCCACCCATTTTGTCCTGCGTACCTATAAGAAAGAGGGCCGCTTCTACCAGGACGACGAAATCGATGAAAGAGAGTGCACCGTGCTGTGATGGATTACGATAAACTGATCGCGCCTGCCGCTGCGGCCATGCGCCCCTCCGGCATCCGCAAATTCTTCGACCTTGCCGCTGATATGCCGGAGTGCATCAGCCTGGGCGTCGGCGAACCGGATTTCAAAACGCCCTGGTCCGTGCGCGAGGCCGGCATCGAGAGCCTGGAACACGGCCGCACCCGCTATACCGCCAATGCGGGCCTGAAGGAGCTGCGCGCAGAGATCTGCCGCTATCTGGAGCGCCGGATGAACCTGCACTACGACCCGCTGAGCCAGGTGCTGGTCACCGTGGGCGGCAGCGAGGCCATTGATATGTGCATCCGCACGGTGGTGCAGCCGGGGGATGAGGTCGTCATCCCGGAGCCGTGCTTCGTCTGCTATGAGCCCATCACCACCCTGTCAGGCGGTGTGCCGGTCCATGTGGCCTGCCGCCAGGAGGATGAGTTCCGCCTCCGCCCGGAGGCCCTGAAGGCGGCCATCACCCCCAGGACCAAGCTGCTCATCATGCCGTTCCCGAACAACCCCACCGGTGCCGTGATGGAGAAGGAAGACCTCGAAGCCATCGCCGACGTTCTGCGGGATACGAACGTTCTGGTGCTGTCGGATGAGATCTACGCCGAGCTGAACTACGGCCTGCGGCCGCACGTCTCCATTGCCACCCTGCCCGGCATGGCCGAGCGGACCATCGTGGTGAACGGCTTCTCCAAGAGCTATGCGATGACTGGCTGGCGTTTGGGCTATGCCTGCGGCCCGGCTCCCATCATCAAGATCATGACCAAGATCCACCAGAGCGCCATCATGAGCGCCCCCACCACCAGCCAGTACGCCGCCATCACGGCCCTGAAGGACTGCGACGGCGAGATCGACCGGATGCGGGATGAGTACAACATGCGCCGCCGTCTGGTGGTGAAGGGCTTCAACGCCATGGGCCTGACCTGTTTTGAGCCGCGGGGCGCGTTCTACGCCTTCCCCTGCATCAAGTCCACCGGGATGACCAGCCAGGAGTTCTGCACCCGGCTGCTGGAGCAGAAGCACGTGGCACTGGTGCCCGGCGATGCTTTTGGCGCTTCCGGCGAGGTACTGCCGCGTGTCGTATGCGTACTCGGTGGAGCATCTGACCGAAGCCATGAAGCGCATCCGCGCCTTTTTGGGAGGAAAACGGCATCGCAATGCCGCAGTGAGGAGAGTTGAAAATGGCAAAACTGAACCGCGTGACCGTTCTGGCCCCTGCCAAGCTGAATCTGGCGCTGGACGTGGTGGGTACTCTGCCCAACGGATACCACGACCTTGACATGACCATGCAGGCCATCACCCTGTATGAAAAGGTGGTGCTGGCCCGCAGCAGCAGCCTGAACCTCTCTCTGCCCGGAAGCCCGGTCGCCGCCAACGACAGCAACACCGCCATCAAGGCGGCCATCGCGTTCTTCCGCTACACCGGCCTGCTGGCGGGCGTGGACATCACCATCTATAAGAACGTGCCCGTGCGGGCCGGTATGGCGGGCGGCAGTGCGGATGCCGCCGCCGTCCTCGTGGGCTTGAATGCTCTGTATGGGGCACATCTGTCCATGAGCGAGCTCTGCGCGCTGGGTGCCAAAATCGGTGCCGATGTGCCGTTTGCCCTCATGGGCGGCACCTGCCGGGTGCAGGGTGTGGGCGATGTGATGAAAGCTCTGCCGCCCTGCCCGGACTGCTGGTTCACGGTGGTCATGCCGGACTACGGTGTCTCGACCCCGGAGGCCTTTGCGGCCTATGACCGGGTGGGCAGCAGCCGCCACCCCGACTGCGAGGCGCAGGAAGCCGCGATCCGCGCCGAAGATCTGGCCGCCGTCTGTGCCGCCGCAGGCAACGCGCTGGAAGAGTGCAGCGGTGCCAAGGACAATGAGGCCATCAAGGCTGCGCTTCGCGAACACGGTGCGCTCACGGCCCTGATGACCGGCAGCGGCGCGGCGGTGTTCGGCATCTTTGCCAGTGAGGCCGAAGCCCGCACGGCGGCTGCGGCCCTGAAGACCCGCTGGCCGCAGGTCTATGTGGCTCAGCCCGACAAGGGCGGTGCACGGGTCACCGCCCCGAAGTGGATGCTGTAACGCAAAACGGAATAAGACCCTCTTTCCTGGGAAATGCTATTCCCAAAGGAAAGGGGGTCTTTTGTGCAGACCTTTTATAAAGTGTGCCTGATCTTGATGATCATCGGCGGCATCAACTGGGGCCTGGTCGGGCTGTTCCAGTTCGATTTTGTGGGGTGGCTGCTGGGTGGCAGCAGCTCCATCTGGTCCCGCATCGTCTTCACCGTGGTCGGCATCGCCGCAGTCTGCGGCATTCCGGGCTTGTTCACGGACGACGACATCGAGTGAGACGAACCAAAAAGGGCCACGGCCGCAGCCGTGGCTCTTTTGCTGGGTCAGGTCCCGTCATCCCAGCCCATCAGGTCGGGCAGGGTCAGGGTCTCGTCAGAGCAGTGGGGGTTTGCGTCGGTGCGGGCCTGAACGGTAGCTGCCTCCACGGCCCGGACGACCTCGTGGATGGCGGCGCAGTCTTCGGGCAGGTCGGTCTGGCTGCGGCCGGAATGGGTGAACAGGATCCTGCCCATCGGGCCCACCACCAGCGTCAGCGGCAGGATCTGCGGGGCAGACTTGTCGTAGTGATAACCGGCATCTTTGGCGGCCTTGTAGATCTTCTGGGCCGCGAAGCTCCAGCTCAGCAGGCCGCGGGTCTGCTCCACGCCCAGATAGCCGTATAGTACGCCCGGCCCGTCGCAGATGACCGGGAAGGGGAACTCCGACCCGCGGGTGGCCGTGGCCACCGCCTTGGCGCTGGACCGCACCACGCAGGCCAGCCGTGCGCCCTTGAGGGCGGGCAGGGTCTTGAGGTAGCGGGTGATGTACTCACGGCTGACGGGATGGTCGAACCCCGGCAGGAAGATCATGCACAGGGGCCGGCTGCCCTCGCACAGGGCATAAAAATCGTTTTCCGGTACCGTGGGGGTGTCGTAGGTGAATCGGGGGATGTTCGTCCCCACCAGATGCTCAGACTTCATGCCGCAATTGCACATCCTTTCAAACACGCTGACAAATCCGCGAAGCCCTGCTGCAAAAGAGCCCGCAGGGCGAAAACCAATAGCCAGAACCGGCTTGCCAAGGGCTCTCCCTTTCGAAAGACTCCCCCGGCCGGGGGAGGAGGTGGCACATTTGTGCCAGAAGGGGATAAGCTGGCGAGCGCAGCGAGACTGAGAGGGTATAAAAAAATCCACACACTGTTCCTCCTGGCAGAGGACAGCGGTGGATGAAGTCCCTATAAAAAGATCCCGCCCGGTCGTCTGCGGCAATCAAACCTACCCTTGCGGACAGGTGGGTGCCCTGTCTCCGGATTCACGCTTCCTCATCGAACCTCTGGGGTCGAGCCCACAGCGGGGAGGTCTGCAATCCACCGGCGAACGCCGGGCTCCCGTTGAATGATTAGTAGGATCATATAAACCGCAACAAATCGAGCCGGGCAGGAAGTCTTGCTGAAAAACTTACTCGATCTCGAACTGGTCGCTCAGCCGCTTCTCGAACAGCTTGCTGACTTCCAGCAGGGTCTCATCGTCTTCCACGACATCCAGATATTCGCCCTCGCTGTCCTCGCCGACGCTCAGGATGACGAGCTGAGCATCCTCGTTCACGTCTTCCTCGTCCTCGGCGTATTCCACGACGGCCATATAATGCACGCCCTTATGGTCCAGCGCGTCGATCACCTCAAAGGTGACTTCGTTGCCGTCCTCGTCCTCAAGGGTCATCAGATCGGGCTGATATTCCTCTTCGGCGTTCGGGTTCTTGATCTCTTCTGCCATAAGATACGTTCTCCTGTTACAAACGAAAAATAAAGTTGGGGCAGCCGGGGCTTTCTGTGCTCCCACAGGCCCTTGCTGTGCTTATAGTGTAGCGTTTTTTTGCCCGCTCGTCAAGATGTTTTTCGCACAGAAATCTGCGGACAAATTTTCACGCATTTCCCTCTCGCATCCGGCGCAGAAATATGCTATACTGAACTCTGTGTACCGCCTGCTCGGTTCCGGGCGAGCGGGAAGCTGTTACTATGTTATTCACCGAGAGGTCAGAGTTATGAATCGTTTTTATAAAAAAGCGCTGGCGGTGCTGGCGCTCCTGGGCTGTGTGGCGCTGACGGGCTGTTCGCTCAAGGACAAGCTCAGCGGCACTTCGGGGCCGAAATCCATCTCCCGCCCGGCGGTGGAGTCCGCCGAGGTGCAGTTCACCCACCCGGCGGCGGGCGACACCATCGCGGTGTTCGATACCTCGGCGGGCGTGTTCAAGGCCGTGCTTTTCCCCACGCTGGCCCCGCAGGCCTGCGACAACTTCATCGGCCTTGCGCAGGCGGGGTACTACAACGGCCTGACCGTTTCCCGCGTCGAAAACGAATTTCTCGTCGAGGCCGGGCAGGGGGCCGACGGAAAAGGCACCACCATCTGGAACGGTAGCCGCTACCCCATTGAGGCCACCGACCGGCTCCATCACTACGCCGGGGCGCTGTGTGCGGCCACGGATGCCTCCGGCCAGTGCGCCAGCGTCTTCTATGTGATGGAGTCGCTGCCCGGCGGCGATTCCGTGACGCAGGAGCTTGTGGACCAGATGAACGCGGCCTCCTACCGCGCCGAGGTCGTGGCCGCCTACCAGACGGCGGGCGGCGCACCCTACCTCGACTACACCGACACCGTCTTCGGCCAGGTGTACGAGGGGATGGACATCGTGGACAACATCGCCCAGACGGCGGTGGATGAGAACCAGAAGCCCACCGAGGCCATCACCATCCACAGCGTCAGCATCGAGACGTATCAATAACTGGGTAATGCAAAAAGGCTCCCGTGGCAGTGGGAGCCTTTTTTTGCTCAGATCTCGCCGGGGTGCTCTTTGCGCCAGGCGAGGTAATCTTCGAGGATGACGGTGGCGCTGACGGAGTCGAGGATCTCTTTCCGCCGGGCGCCGAAGGTGCCGGTCTCGGAGAGGATATCGGCGGCTTCGCAGGTGGACTGCCGCTCGTCCCACATCCGGACGGGCAGGCCGCTCCAGATCTGCAGCGTCTTGGCCAGTTTCCGGCTCTTTTCGGCACGTTCACCCTCGGTGCCGTCCATGTTCAGCGGCAGGCCCACCACGATGAGCTCGGCATGGATCTCGGCGGCGATCTCGCACACCCGCGCCGCCACCTTCGGGCGGGCTTTCAGGGTGATCTGCGGCGTGATGGCGGTGGTGAGGAATTCGGAGGCGTCGCAGGTGGCAAGGCCGGTGCGGCTGGCTCCGTAGTCAACGGCTAATATCTTCATAATGGCATCCTTTCCCATTCGGTTTTCCCCAGTGTATCACAGAATAGATGTTCTTGCAATTTTGTGTTACAATAAGAGCAGGTCACACCCTCTCAGGCGCTACGCGCCAGCTCCCCCAAAGGGGAGCCACTGGCGGGCCGGGCAGGTCTGTGCGCTGTCGCCTTGCGGCTCCCGCACAGCCGGGCCCTGTTCTCATGGGCAGTCAGCCGCTGACCGCGAGAGCGGATCCCGGCAGGCTGTGCAGGAACGGGCTTTGCTCATACAGCACAGCCAAAACCGGCCTGCCAATGCCTCTCCCTCTGGGAGAGGTGGCATCGCGCAGCGATGACGGAGAGGGCAGGCATGCAAAGAGAGGTTTTTATGTTACAACTGGTCTTAGGCGGGTCGGGCAGCGGCAAGACGACGCTGCTGTATCACCGTATCCGTGCCCGCGCCGAGGCGGGTCAGAAGAGCATCCTGCTGGTGCCGGAACAGTTCACCTCCTCCACCGAGGGGCGCATCTACCGCGAACTGGGCGATGCACTTTCCGGCATGGTGGAGAGCTTTTCCTTCACCAGCCTGGCCGAGAAGATCCTGTCCGTGGAGGGCGGCGCAGCTGTGCAGACCCTTTCGGACGCAGGCCGCGCTGTGCTGGTGCGCCGCGCACTGGAAGAATTGCAGGAAAACGTCCATTACTACTACCGCAACCGGCGGAGCGCGGCGTTCTGCCAGATGGCCGCCGAGACCATCGACGAGCTCAAGAGCGCGGGCCTGTCCGGCCAGCAGCTGGCCGACCTTGCCAAAGGCTGCGGGGCCGAGAGCGGCAAACTGGGGGAGCTGGCCCTGATCTTTCAGGGCTACGAGACCCTGCTCGCCCGCAGCGGCATGGACCCCGCCGACCGGCTGGAGCTGGCCGGAGCGCGGCTCGAAGAGGCGCTGGCCTGCGGCGCAGTGCCGGGATTTTTGCAGGAGCGGGAGGTCTTCATCGACGAGTTCGATACCTTCAACGCCCCCAAAAAGCGGCTGATGGGTGCGCTGCTGGCCTCTCTGCCCACCGTGACGGTGGCCCTCTGCGACGATGGGGCACCGCTCGTGCCCGGCGATGTGAGCCTGTTTTCGGGGGCCAAGCAGGTGGCCGTGCAGCTGCGCCAGCTGGCCCGCAAACATGGGGCCGAGGTGGCTGCGCCCCAGCTGCTCCGGCGGGACCTGCGGCACACCGAGGCCCCCGGCCTTGCGGCAGTGACCGCACTGCTGGAGACCGGCACCTGTGCACCGCTGGAAGCGCCGGCGGACGAGGTGCGGCTGTTTGCTGCGCCCAGCCGGGAAGAGGAGGCCCGTGCCGCTGCCGGTGCCATCCGCCGCCTGATGCGGCAGGGGGTGCGGTGCGGCAGGATCGCGGTGGTCTGCCGCGACATCGGCAAGTACCGCGCCGCCGTGCGGTATGAGTTCCGGATGGCGGGCATCCCGCTCTACTGCGATGAGCCGACTACCCCGGAGTTCAGCGCCCCGGCCACGGCGGTCCGGGCACTGCTGGCGCTGGCCCGCGGGGCCGACCTGACCGAGAATCTGACCACGCTGGCCAAAACGGGCCTGTGCGCCCTGACCGAAGAAGAGGTCTGCGCCCTCGAAAACTACGCCTATACCTGGTCGCCCAATGCGGCGGCATGGCGGGCAGCGTTCCGGAACGACCCCAAAGGCTTCGGCGATCGGGAGCTGACCGAAGAGGACGCCCGGAACCTGTCCGATGCCGAAAAGGCCCGCGCTCTGCTGGTGAACGCCGCCGATGCCCTGCGCGGCAAGGTGCGGAACGCCAACGCCGAGGCCATCAGCCGCGCGCTCTACTTCTGCCTCAGAGAGCTGGGCGCAGAGGAGCAGCAGGCGGCGCAGGTGGAAGCCATCCGCGCGGCGCGGGGCATCCCGGCGGCGGAAGAGGCCGCCCGCGAGTGGAACGTGGTCATGGAGCTGCTGGATGAGATGGCCCGCCTGCTGGGCGAGCAGACCGTGACGGTGGCCGAATACGAAGACCTGTTCGGGCTGCTGCTGCGTTCGTCCGACCTGGGGCACATCCCCCAGACGCTGGACGCCGTGGTGCTGGCCAGCGCGGGCAAGATGCGGCTGGACGCGCCGGACTATGTCTTCGTGCTGGGCCTCGCCGAGGGCGAGTTCCCCATGGCCCCCGGCGAGACGGGCCTGCTGACCCACGCCGACCGCGATGCCCTGATGGCGCAGGAGATCGACCTGCCCGACTGCTTTGAGAACCGGGTGGTCCGCGAGCAGGTCTGCTTCTATAAGGCGCTCACCGCCCCGGCCAGAGGGCTGTGGCTGAGCTGGCCCAAGGGGCAGGGGCAGACCCTCTGCGCGGCGTTGGAGCCGATCGTGGAGGCGCTGGAACCGGCTCCGCCGGAGCTGGCTCTGCCCGACCTGGCCGCGACCCCCGCCGACGGCCTCGACTGCCTGGGCGGCGGCTGGCCCCTGACCGGAACGGAACGCGCCAGCCTGACCGAGGCCCTGCGCACCCCCGGCGGCGAGGAGCCGGAGGGCCTGAAGCTGCTGCGCCGGATGGCGGACGCTTCGCCCCGGCAGGTCAGCGACCTGGATGCACTGGAAGAACTGCTGGGCCGGCGGCTGCGCATCTCGCCGAGCCAGCTGGAAAAATATTATACCTGCCGGTACGGCTACTTTTTGCAGTATGTGCTGGGCCTGCGTCCCCGCCGCCGGGCCGAGCTTTCGGCTGACCAGAGCGGCAGCCTGATGCACTGGGTGCTGCAGATGGCACTGGACCCGGACCCTGCGCCGGACAACCCCTGCGCCGCCATGCTGGCCCCCTTCATTGAGCTGGACGACGCCGCCATGGCGGAGCTGGCGGGGCTGCTGGTGGACGAATACGCCCGCCGCTATCTGCCCGAAGACACAGCCCGTTTTGCCTACCTGCTCTCCCGCCTGAAAAAGAGTATGGCGAGCCTGCTGTGCTACCTGCGGGATGAACAGCGCCAGTCCAGCTTCCGGCCTGTGGCCTGCGAGCTGAAGATCGGCAGCGGCGGGGACGGCGTCCGCGCCCAGACCTATCACCTCTCGGATGGGCGGACCGTCCAGCTGGTGGGCACCGTGGACCGCGCTGACGAGTGGGTCGAGGAGGACGGCACCCGCTGGGTGCGGGTCGTGGACTACAAGACCGGCAGCAAAAAACTGGACCTGAAGGAGGTCTACTGCGGCCTCGACTGCCAGATGCTGCTGTATCTGTTTAGCTTGACGCGGGACGGCAGCGGCCGCTTTACCGGGGCGGAACCGGCGGGCGTTCTGTATCTGCTGGCCGACCCGGCCCCGGAGAACACCACCCGCGCCAACGCAGCCCGCAGCGTGGAATACAAGCTGGATGGCCTGGTGCGGGACGAGCAGAAGCTGTTCCGTGCCATGGACGCCGACGAAACGGGGCGGTATCTGCCCTTCTCGTATCTGCGCGGTGTGCCCAGCCCCTACCAGAAGGACAAACGCGCCGACAGCGCCAAGCTCGACCGCATCCGGCTGCATCTGGACGACCTCGTGACCCGGATGGGCGAGCAGCTCTACGGCGGCTGCATCGCCGCCGAGCCGCTGGTCACGGGCCGAAGCCCCTGCCTGTGGTGCGATTACAGCTTCATCTGCTGCCACGAGAACGGCATCGGCGAGCGGGCACTGGATGCTCCGGCCAAGCCTTTTGAAGTCCCTGAGACCCCGCCGGAAGAAGGAAAGGAGGAGCAGCCGTGAGTGAAACCAAATGGACAGCCGCCCAGCAGGCCGCCATCGACGACCGGGGCGGTGCGCTGCTGGTCAGTGCGGCTGCGGGCAGCGGCAAGACGGCGGTGCTGACCGAACGCGCCGTCCGGCTCATCACCGACCCGGAATGCCCCATCGATGCCGACAAACTGCTCATCGTCACTTTTACGAACGCGGCCGCAGCCGAGCTGCGGGCCCGCATCGGGCAGGCGCTGCTCCGCCGCAGTCAGGCCGAACCCGGCAACACGGCCCTGCGCCGCCAGCGGATGCTGCTGCAGCGCGCCCCCATCTGCACCATTGATGCGTTCTGCCTGGACCTTCTGCGCAAGCACTTCCAGGCGCTCGATATCCCGCCGGACTTTTCCCCCGCCGACCCCGGCAGTGTGGCGGCCCTGCGCGCGGCGGCGCTGGCCGAAACGCTGGAACAGGCCTATGCCGACCCGGATTTCTGCGCTTTTGCAGACCTCTACGGCAAGGGCCGCAGCGACAAAGCCGCCGGGGATACCATCCTGCACGTCTACGATTTTCTCCGCGCCCTGCCCGACTACGACCGCAAGCTGGATGAATTTCTGGAACCGTGGCAGGCCGGGCATGGATTCGATGCGACCTGCTGGCACGACCTGCTGCTGGCCGAGGCGGCCCGCACTGCCAGAGCCGGGCGGGAACTGTTCTGCGCAGCCTGGAACGACTGCAAAGAAGACCTCGTCCTGGCCCGCATCGAGGCCGAGAATAAAGGAAAGACCGATGCCGCCCGCGCCAAGGCCGTGGCAGGCGTCAACGATAAATTCGCCGAACCGCTGGAACGGCTCGAAGCGGCCGCTGCCCTGCTGGGCGAGGTGGAGCGGCTGGCCGAAGCAGGGGAGTGGACCCCGCTCTACGACCGGCTCACCCCCTATGTGCTCGGCATGGAGCCGATGCCCGGCCTGAAGGGGATGAAGAAGCGGCTGACCGGAGAGCACAAAGCCGCCGTCAAGACCCGCGCCGACGAAGCGGCTGCGCTGTTCGGGCAGATCCTGGAACTGATCTCTTGCAGTGAAGACGAGGCCGAAGCCGACCGCGCCGCCGCCCTGCCCCGCCTGCGGGCCCTGTTTGCCGCCGTGCGGGCGTTCGATGCCCGCTTTGCGGCCAAAAAGCAGGAGCGGAAGCTGCTGGAGTTCAGTGACTTCGAGCATCAGGCGCTCCGGCTCCTCCGCAGCCCGGACGGCACCCCCACCCCGCTCTGCGAGACCATCCGGCAGAACTATGCGGCCGTCATGGTGGACGAGTATCAGGACACCAACGCCTTACAGGACGCACTCTACCGCTGTCTGGCTTCGCCCGCCGGAGACGACCTCTTCCTTGTGGGCGATTTGAAACAGAGCATCTACCGCTTCCGGCAGGCAGACCCCAGCATCTTCCGGGAAAAGCTGGATGCCTGGCCGCTCCTGCCCGGCGGCGCGGCCCGCCCCCGCCCGGCGGAAGGGACGCCCGGCCAGAACGCGCTGCTGGCGCTGGATGCGAACTTCCGCAGTGCGCCGGAAGTGGTGCGGGGCATCAACTTCCTGTTTGAGCAGCTCATGACCCCCGCCCTGGGCGATACGGCCTACGGCGACGGCCAGCGGCTGGTCTGCGGCGCACCGGGCGAATATGCAGGCAGCGTGGAAGCCTGCTTCCTGCCCGACGACACCGCCGAGACGGACGCAGAGTGCATCGCCCGGAAGATCGAAGCCCTGATGGCCTCCGGGGAGCAGGTGCGGGACGGCGGCTCCACCCGCCCGGTGCAGTACGAGGATTGCTGCATCCTGCTGGCGGCGCGCGGCGACTTCCCGGCCTATGTGGAAGCCCTGACCGCCCACGGCATCCCTGTCTATGCGGACGCCCGCGAAAATCTGCTGGATGCGCCCCACATCCGGCCCCTGATCGCGCTGCTGAAGGTCATTGACAATCCAGCGCAGGATATCTATCTTGCCGCCGCCATGCTGGGCCCGCTGTTCGGCTTTACGGACGACGACCTGGTCCGCCTCCGTGCCCGCGCGGAGGAATTGCAGAAACAGCAGGACGAGGCCCGCCGTGCCGCACAGGAGGCGGCAGGGGAGACGCCTGCACCGCAGCACCGCCAGCGGATGAGCCTGTACGGGGCACTGCTGTTGACCGTGAACAGCGCCGAAGAAAGCCCCTTTGAACAGAAGGTCCGGGCGTTCTATGCCCGGCTGACCGAGCTGCGCCGGATGGCCCGGAGCGTGCCGGTGGAACAGCTGCTCGAAGAGATCTTTGCGTCCACGGGCTATCTGGCCGCGCTGGGCGTGATGGAGAACGGCACCAAGCGCCGGGAAGATGCCCGGCGGTTCGCGTCCTTCTGCGCCGGGGCCGGGGCAAACGGCATCTCCGGCCTCATCCGCGCCATCGACGCCGCCGCGCAGGCAGGCTCCACCGGGCAGGAGACCGTGCCCGGCGGCTCCCGCCCCGGCTGTGTGACCATCATGACCATCCACCGTTCCAAGGGCCTGCAGTTCCCGGTGGTCTTTGTGGCGGATACGGCCCGGCGGTTCAATGCCGCCGATACCCGCCAGCCGGTGCTGCTCCATCGAGTGTACGGGGCCGGGCTGCGCCTACGCCCCGAAGACGGCGAAGGCTCCTATAAAACGGCGGCCTACGCGGCGCTGGCCAATGTCCACGCCGCCGAACTGCGCAGCGAGCAGATGCGTCTGCTGTATGTGGCGCTCACCCGCGCACAGGACAAATTGATCCTGACCATTCCGCTGGGCATGACCAAAACGACCAACCCGCTGGCGAAAGCGGCGGCCTTCCTCGCGGCGGGCGCAGGGGAAACGCTGAACCGGCAGGCCAACAGCTTCGCCGACTGGCTGCGCACGGCCCTGCTCGTCCACCCCAACGGCGGGCCGCTGCGCCGCCTGGCCGAGAACCTCGAACTGCCGTTTGCGGACACCCGCAGCACCATCGACTTTTCCTTTGAAGAGGCTCCGGAAGAGCTCCAGCCCGCAGCGGAAGAAGCCCCGGCCCCGGAAGCCCCCGCCGCCGACCCGGTCTTGACGGAACAGCTGCGGCAGGGCTTTGCCTGGCAGTACCCGGCGGCTTCGCTGGCGGCAGTGCCCGCCAAGGTCAGCGTCACGAGCATCGTGCACAAGCGGGAGCAGACGGCGCTGGAGCGCCCCGGCTTCCTCTCCAAGGATGGCCTGACGGCCGCGGAGATGGGCACGGCGCTGCATGCCTTCCTCGAACACGCCGACTTTGCCGCCCTTGCCGCTGCAAAGGCATCCGGCACCCTCGATGAGGCCATCTGCGCCGAGCGGGACCGTCAGGTGGCCGTGCAGCTGACCCCGCCGGAGATCGCGGAAAAGCTGGACGTCCGCCGCATCCGCCGCTTTGCCGAGAGCGATGCCTTTGCCCGCATCTGTGCGGCGGATGCCGTGCTGCGGGAGCTGGCCTTCATCACGGCCCTGCCCGCCTCGGCGGTGCTGGCTGCACAGGGCAGCGCGGCCCCGGAGGGCGAAGCAGCGAAGGCCAGCGTCCTCGTGCAGGGCATTGCGGACATCGTGCTCATCTTCCCGGACCATCTCGAACTGCTGGATTATAAGACCGACCGCCGCAAGACCGAGGCCGACTTCCTCGCCGCCTACCGCGCCCAGCTCAACCTGTACGCCCTCGCCATCGACAAGCGCTTTGCGCCGAAGAAGGTGACCTATAAGGGCATCTATTCGCTGGAACTGGGAAAGCTGATCGAGGTATAAACCTCTCAGTCTCGCCTACGGCTCGCCAGCTCCCCTGGTAGGAAAGACTCCCTCCGGCCGGAGGGAGATGTCGCGAATAGCGACAGAGGGAGGACGACTACTGGCGAGTCGGTGATGGCCGTACTGGACGAGCAAAGTTTTTCGTATTCGTAAACGGCCGGGCTCCGCTGCCAAGATTCACAGCAGCAGTACAAATGCCGATGCCAAGGAGAACAGGGCCCGGCGCCTTGCGCCCGATTGGGCCTATGCGGATAGCAGGGCTTGCCCGGCCTGCCAAGGGCTCCCCTATCAGGGGAGCTGTCTGCGAAGCAGACTGAGAGGTTGGGATAATTTTCTGCAAAATCACATAAAAATGCTTGACAGGCTTTGCTGGGTGTGGTAAACTGTTCCGGTAAAGAAAGCAGCTACGGCCTGGCCGCGCTCGCCTTGTGAGGGGCAACATCCTCCGGGCTATACGAAAACCGGTTCGTTTTGTGCGAACTGCGCTTTTGAGTGAATTTCGCGCGGCTGTCCTGAAACATGGGCGGCCGCGTTTTCTATGCCAAATATTGCAACACTATGGATTATTGTTTGGAGGTGCATTCATTATCGCTACCGCTGGAAAGTCGAAGGAACTGGAGATCAACGGCCAGATCCGTGATCGTGAAGTTCGCCTGATCGGAGCAGACGGCGAGCAGAAGGGCGTTGTCACCATTCAGGTGGCCATGCGCGCTGCTGAGGAGGCCGGCCTCGATCTGGTCAAGATCGCACCGCAGGCTGTACCGCCTGTGTGCAAGGTGCTGGACTACGGCAAATACCGTTTTGAACAGCAGAAGAAGGAGAAGGAAGCCAAGAAGAACCAGAAGGTGGTCGAAGTCAAGGAGACCCGCCTCTCGCTCAACATTGACACCAACGACTTCAACACCAAAGTGAACCAGACCGCCAAGTTCCTGGCAGCCGGCCACAAGGTGAAGGCTTCGATCCGCTTCCGCGGCCGTGAGATGGCGCACAGCGCTCTGGGTGCTGACGTGCTGAAACGCTTTGCCGAGACTCTGCCCCAGGCAAGCATGGATAAGCCGCCGGTGCTTGAGGGCCGCACGATGTCCATTCTGCTGATCCCGAAACCCAATAAGGACTAATTTTAGGAGGAAACTAAAATGGCTAAGATGAAACTGAAGACGCACTCCGGCGCTAAGAAGCGCTTTAAGCTGACCAAGAACGGCAAGATCAAGCGCGGCCACGCATTCCGCAGCCACATCCTGACCAAGAAGACCACCAAGCTGACCCGTGGTTATCGTCAGCCCAGCTACGTTGATAAGACCAACGCAGCTACCATCAAGAGCATGCTGCCCTACGCCTGAGTAAGCGAGCCGCACGCACAACCAAGACATTGACAGAAACTAAAGGAGATATATAAAATGGCACGTATTAAGGGCGCTACGATGACTCACAAACGTCGCAAGAAGATGCTGAAGCTGGCAAAGGGCTTCTACGGCTGCAAGAGCAAGCACTTCAAGATGGCCAAGCAGCAGGTCATGAAGAGCGGCAACTACGCTCTGGCTGGCCGCCGCATGAAGAAGCGTCAGTTCCGCAACCTGTGGATCACCCGCATCAACAATGCGGTCCGTCCTCTGGGCATGAACTACTCTACCTTCATGGCTGGCCTGAAGAAGGCAGGCATCGAGCTGAACCGCAAGATGCTGAGCGAGATGGCCATCAACGATCCTCAGAGCTTTGCAGCTCTGGTCGAGACCGTCAAGAACGCCTAATAGAACTTGACAAAGACGCCCGCGCGTATGATTACGCGGGCGTCCTTTTTGTATCTTTCTGGATTCGGGAGGAGCCTGCATGGACGAAAAAATCACCAGCCGGGACAACGCGAAGATCAAATACGCCTGCCGCCTTTCTTCCAGCGCGGCCTTCCGCCGCAGCGAGGGGCGTTTTCTGGCCGAGGGGCGCAAGCTCTGCCCGGAGCTCTGCCGCGGGGCTGAGCTGGAAATGCTGTTCTACACCGGGGCCGCTGCCGAAAAATGCCCGGAGCTGCTCACGCTGCCCGGCGAACATTATCTGGTGGAGGACCATGTGGCGGACAAGCTCGCCGATGTGGGCACTCATCAGGGGGTGTTCGGCGTGTTCCGCACCCCGGTGCACACACTGGATGAAGTGCGCCCCGGCGGGCGGTATCTGGCGCTGGAGCGGGTGCAGGACCCCGGCAATGTGGGCACCCTGCTGCGTTCGGCGGCGGCATTCGGCTTTGATGCCGTCCTCCTGAGTGATGGCTGTGCATCTCCGTTTGCCCCCAAAACCCTGCGGGCCTCCATGGGGGCGGCGGTGCGGGTGCCGGTCATTGAGGCCGGTGCTCTGCCGGAAGCCATCGCAGCCCTGCGGGAAAAGGGCATCACCTGCCTCGCGGCGGCGCTGTACCAGTCCCAGCCGCTGAGCGCGGCGGCGTCCCGCTATCCGGGCGGCGTCTGCGTCGTCATCGGCAGCGAGGGCCAGGGCCTGACCGATGCTGCCATCGCCGCCTGCGACGGCACCGTCCGCATCCCGATGACCGACCGGGTCGAGAGCCTGAATGCGGGCATCGCGGGCAGCATCCTGCTGTGGCATTTCCGGGAGGAGAGCCTGTGAGCGGGCCGGACCCTGCCTGGGGTCAGACCAGCTTCTTCCCGCCCGAACCGGCCCCCGACCCGCTGCTCTGCTGGCTCTGGCTGGCCGGGACGCTGGGCGTCGGCAGCAGCCACAACGGCAGCGTTCTGGATGCGTTTGGCGGGGCGCAGGAGGCGTGGGAGCAGCGGGGGAGCGATGCGTTCCGCCGTGCGGCAGGGCCGGGGGCAGCGCAGCGGGCGCTCCTGCCCGACCACACGCCGGAGCATTACCGCGCCTTTGCGCGGCGGTGTGCGGCCCGGAATATCCGCATCCTGACCTATGAAGACCCGGACTATCCGCTGGCGCTGACCCGCATCCCGGATATGCCGCTGGTGCTCTACTGCACCGGGGACCCGGCCTGGCTCAACCAGCTCGGCACCGTGGGGATGGTGGGCAGCCGCAAGCCCACCGAGTACGGTCTGCAGGCCGCAGAGGACATCGGACGGGGGCTGGCCAGAGCCGGTGCCATCGTGGTGAGCGGCCTGGCCGACGGCCTCGACAGCGCCGGGCACCGCGCCGCTGTGCGGGAAGACCGCCCCACCATCGGGGTGCTGGGCGTCCCGATCGACAAGACCTATCCCGCCACCAACCGGGAACTGCGCCGGAAGATCGAGGCCAACGGCTGCGTCATCAGCGAGTATCCGCCGGAGAGCGTAGCCATTGGCCGCGTGGGCTTTTTGCAGCGCAACCGGCTCATTGCGGCGCTGTCGATGGCGCTGGTGGTGGTGGAAGCCCAGGAAAAAAGCGGCACCATGTCTACGGTGGGCCATGCGGAGCGGTATGGCAAGCCGGTGTTTGCGGTGCCGGGCAGCATCTATTCGCCCAACTCCGCAGGCACCAACGGCCTGCTGCGGGAAGGGCGGGCAAAGGCCGTCTGCAAGGCGGAAGATCTGTTTGAGACGCTCCACCTGACCCCGGCTGCGCTCCGCCCGGCGGTGCCCCGCCCGGCACCTGCCGCGATGAGCGAGACCGAGCGGAAGGTGCTGGCCTGCATCGGGGCCAAAGCGAAGGGCGTGGAGGAACTGGGCCTGCAAAGCGGCCTGCCCACCGCGCTGCTGCTGGGTACGCTCATGAAACTGGAGCTGACCGGCCGGGTGGCCTGCCTGCCGGGCAAACGGTATATTCTGCGCTAGGTGCGCACATGTTAAGTTGAGCATTCAAACCTCTCAGTCATCGCTGCGCGATGCCGGTGCCCCGGAGCGGGGAGCCTTTGGCAGGCCGGGCAGCAGATGGCAAGGTTTTTTATATAGGAGAGAAACTATGTCAAAACTGGTGATCGTGGAGTCGCCTGCAAAGGCGAAGACCATCGGCAAATATCTGGGCAACGACTACGAGGTTACGGCCAGCATGGGCCACATCCGCGACCTGCCCGCCTCCCAGCTGGGCATTGATGTCGAGCACGGCTATACGCCGCAGTACATCAGCATCAAGGGCAAGGAAAAGCTCATCAAGGAGCTCAAGAGCAAGGCCAAGCACTCCGACGGCGTCCTTCTCGCGACCGACCCGGACCGTGAGGGCGAAGCCATCAGCTGGCATCTGGCCAATATCCTGGGTCTGGACCCCCATGAGCCCAACCGCGTGACCTTCGACGAGATCACGAAAAAGGGTGTGCAGGAGGGCATGGCCCACCCCCGCGCCATCGACGAAGACCTGTTCAACGCCCAGCAGGCCCGCCGTGTGCTGGACCGTCTGGTGGGCTATAAGCTCAGCCCATTCCTCTGGCGGAAGGTCCGCCGAGGCCTGTCGGCCGGCCGTGTCCAGAGCGTGGCCGTCCGCCTCATCGACGACCGCGAAAAGGAGATCGAAGGCTTCAAGCCCGAAGAATACTGGAATGTGGATGCCACCCTCGGCGTGGGGCACAAGAGCTTCACGGCCCGCCTGGCCTCCGACGACAAGGGCAAAAAGCTGCTGCCGCACACCGAGGCCGAGGCCCGCGCCATCGAAAAGGGGTTGGAAGGGGCCGAGTACACGGTGGGTGAGCTGAAAAAAGGCAAGCGCGCCAAGCAGCCCACCCCGGCGTTCATCACCAGTACCTTGCAGCAGGAGGCGTCCCGCCGCCTGGGCTTTACGGCTACCCGCACCATGCGCGCGGCCCAGACACTGTACGAAGGCGTGGACATCGCGGGCCACGGCACCATGGGTCTGATCACCTATATGCGTACCGACAGCCTGCGCATCTCCGATGAAGCGGTAAACGCAGCCAAGGAGTATATTGCGGGCGCTTACGGCGAACCGTATATCTGCCCCTACAAGCGCACCTGGAAGACCAAGAGCGCGACCGCTGCGCAGGACGCCCATGAAGCCATCCGCCCCTCTGTGCCGGGCCTGACCCCCGACGAGGTGGACAAGAGCATCAGCGGCGACACCGCCAAGCTCTACCGGATGATCTGGAGCCGCTTCATGGCCAGCCAGATGGCCGACTGCCAGCAGGACACCGTGTCCGTGACCGTGTATGCGGGCGGCTACCGGTTCAAGGCCAGCGGCTACACCGTCACCTTCGACGGCTTTACCGTTCTGTACGAGGAGGCCACCGACGAGAAGGAAAAGAAGGAGACCAGCCTGCCCCCTCTCGAGGAGGGCCAGGTGCTCAAGCTGCGGGAGCTGAAGAGCGAACAGAAGTTCACCCAGCCCCCCGCCCGCTACACCGAAGCCACCCTCATCAAGGCGCTGGAAGAAAACGGCATCGGCCGCCCTTCCACCTATGCGCCCATCATCACCACCATCATCGACCGCGGCTATGTGGAGCGCGACCAGAAAAAGCTCAAGCCGACCCTGCTGGGCCGCGCCGTGGACGGCCTGATGCTGGAGCAGTTCCCCCACATCGTGGATGTGGATTTCTCCGCCGAGATGGAAAAGAACCTCGACAAGGTCGAGAGCGGCAAGGCCGACTGGCACAAGACCGTGGACGACTTCTATCAGGGCTTTGCAGCCAGCCTCGAACAGGCAGAAAAGAACATGGAAGGCAAGAAGGTCAAGGTGCCGGACGAGCCGTCCAGCGAGGTCTGCGACCTGTGCGGCCGCCCCATGGTCATCAAGGTGGGCAAGTACGGCAAGTTCCTGGCCTGCAGCGGCTTCCCCGAGTGCCGGGGCACCAAGCGCCTCGTGAAGGACACCGGCGGCATCTGCCCCAAGTGCGGCAAGGGCCGTATGCTGGAGCGCAAGAGCGCCAAGGGCCGCATCTACTACGGCTGCGAGCGCTACCCCGACTGCGATTTCATGACCTGGGATACCCCCGTCCCCACCAAGTGCGAAAAGTGCGGCTCCACCCTCTTCCGCAAGGGCTCCAAGCTCTACTGTGCCAAAGAGGGCTGCGGGTTCGAGATGCCGGTGCCGAAGAAGGAGTAAGACCCGCTCAGGCCGCTTCGCGTCCAGCTCTTCCAAAGGGCGGGCTTTTTCAGCGAGTACGATAAAGTTTTCCTCTTTGCCAAAAAGCTCCCCCATCGGGGGAGCTGGCATTGCCGCAAGGCAATGACGGAGAGGGTTTGATCAAAGGAACCATCAATGAGTCAATATCATGTAACAGTTTTAGGTGCCGGTCTGGCGGGCTGCGAGGCGGCGCTCTGGCTGGCGGGCAAGGGCGTGGACGTCACGCTCTATGAGCAGAAGCCTACCCACTTTTCCCCGGCCCACAAGAGCGAAGGTTTTGCAGAGCTGATCTGCTCCAACAGCCTGAAGGCTGAGCGGCTGGATTCCGCTTCCGGTCTGCTGAAAGAGGAGATGCGCCGGATGGGCAGCCAGCTGCTGGCTGCCGCCGAGGAGGCCCGCGTGGCCGCCGGCGGCGCGCTGGCTGTGGACCGCGACGCCTTCAGCGCTGCCGTCACCCGCCGGGTGGAGCAGTGCCCGAACATCACCGTCCGGCGGGAGCGGGTGGAGCAGATCGACGAGAGCGCCCCCATCCTGGTGGCCACCGGCCCGCTGACCGACGGTGCGCTGGCCGACGAGATCGGCCGCCTGACCGGCGACGAGAGGCTGCATTTCTACGATGCTGTGGCCCCCATCGTCACGGCCGAGAGCCTGGACTACGACCGGGTCTTCGCCGCGTCCCGCTATGACCGGGGCGAGGCGGATTACCTGAACTGCCCGTTCAACAAGGCCGAGTATGAGGCGTTCCATGCAGCGCTGGCGTCTGCCGAGCGCGCCCCGCTCCACGATTTTGACGCCGGTGCCGAGCAGGGAGCCGCGCCCGACCCGGATGCCCACGGCAAAAAGGCCGACACCGTCACGGTCTACGAGGGCTGTATGCCCATCGAGATCATGGCGGCCCGCGGTGCCGACACCATGCGGTTCGGCCCGCTGCGCCCGGTGGGTCTGGTGGACCCCAACACCGGCCACCGCCCCTGGGCGAACGTCCAGCTCCGCGCCGAGAACAAGGAGCGGACGCTGTACAACATCGTCGGCTTCCAGACGAATCTGAAGTGGGGCGAGCAGAAGCGGGTGTTCCGCATGATCCCCGGCCTCGAAAACGCCGAGTTTGTGCGGTACGGCGTCATGCACCGGAACACCTTCCTCGATGCGCCCCGTGTGCTGAACGCGGGCCTTTTCCTGAACGAGCACCCCAACGTCTTCTTTGCGGGCCAGATCACCGGCTTTGAGGGCTATATGGAAAGCGCCGCCTGCGGCCTGCTGGCGGCCCGCAGCCTGTATGCCCGCCTGACCGGCAGACAGCTGCCCCCGCCCCCGGCGGACACCATGTGCGGTGCGCTGCTCCAGTATCTGACCACTGAGAACAAGCACTTCCAGCCGATGGGCGCGAATATGGGCATCCTGCCCCCGCTGCCCGCCGAGACCCGCCCGCGCGACAAGCGCCTGCGCTACATGGCTGTGGCCGAACGTGCTGTGGCCAGCTTCCAGCAGTGGCTGGACGAAACGTCTCTGTAAGAAAGAACCTCTCAGTCTGCTTCGCAGACAGCTCCCCTGATAGGGGAGCCTTTGGCGAAAAGAAAAACGCTTGCGAAATGCCGAGGCCTCCCCTGTTAGGGGAGGTGGCATCGCGCAGTGCTGACGGAGAGGCTGAACATCCCAGAAACAGAAGGGAGAACTACTATGAAGATCATCGTGGACATGATGGGCGGCGACAACGCCCCGCTGGCTGTGCTGGAAGGCGCAGCCGCAGCCGTCAAGGAGTATGGCGTCTCGCTCATCGGCGTGGGCAATGAGGAGCTGGTCCGCAAGACCGCCGCAGAGCACAACATCCCGCTGGACGGCATCGAGCTGGTGAACTGCACCGAGACCATCGAGATGTGCGACGAGCCGGCCAGGGCCATCCGCACCAAGAAGGATTCCTCCATCGTCGTGGGCCTGAACCTGCTGAAGGAGGGCAGGGGCGACGCCTTCGTCTCGGCCGGCAGCACCGGCGCACTGCATGTGGGCGCCAGCCTCATCGTCCGCACCCTGAAGGGTGTCAAGCGCCCGGCGCTGGCCACCATGGTGCCCGCCAAAAAGCAGGCCTACCTGCTGCTGGACTGCGGCGCGAACGTTGAGTGCCGCCCTGAAATGCTGGCCGCATTCGCCGTCATGGGCAGCTGCTACGTGAACAGGGTCGAGGGCCGCACCTCGCCCAGCGTGGCGCTGGCGAACAACGGCGCAGAAGAGTCGAAGGGCACTCCGATGCTCAGGGAGGCCCACCAGCTGCTCAAGACCACCCCCGGCATCCGCTTTGTGGGCAACATCGAGCCCCGCGACGTGCCGAACGGCGAGGTGGACGTCGTGGTCTGCGACGGTTTCACCGGAAACGTCATTCTCAAGCTGACCGAGGGCGTGGCCAAGATGCTGCTGGGGATGCTCAAGGAGATGTTCCTCCGGAACCTTGGCGGCAAGGTGGCCTATCTGCTGCTCAAGAGCGGCGTGTCCGACCTCAAGCACCAGATGGACAGCGAGGAGTACGGCGGCGCACCCTTCCTGGGTGCAAAGCAGCCGGTCATCAAGGCCCACGGCTCCTCCAAGGCCAAGGGCATCAAGAACGCCATCCGTCAGGCGAAGATCTGCGTGGAAAACGACCTGTGCGGCACCATGCAGAAAGCGCTGGATGACCTGAACGCCCCGGCTGCGGAATAAAAACGGTTTTGAGGATTATAGAACGGCATTGCGTCTGACCTGCGGAAGACCGCATCCGGCCGCAATGACATAAGGGAGATAGAGCATCTATGAGTCATCCACTCGAAACGATCATTGGCTACAAATTCAAGAACCCCAGGCTGCTGGAAACGGCGCTCACCCACACCAGCTACGCCAACGAGACCCGCCCGCCGGTCAAGCACAATGAGCGGCTGGAATTTCTGGGCGACAGTGTGCTGCAGATCGTGTCGGCCGATTACCTGTTCCACGCCTACGCCGACCGCCCGGAGGGCGACCTGACCCGCATCCGCTCCAGCCTCGTCAGCGAGGGGGCGCTGTTCCAGTTCGCGCAGGAGATCAACCTGGGCGACTATCTGCGCCTGGGCCGCGGCGAGGAGCGCTGCGGGGGTCGCACCCGCCCCAGCGTCGTGTCCGATGCGTTCGAAGCCGTCATCGCGGCGCTGTATCTGGACGGCGGCATGGAGGTGGCCCGCAATTTCATCCTGCCCTTCATCACCGAGGGCAAACATGCCGAGGCCGACTACAAGACCCGTTTGCAGGAGATCGTCCAGCAGAACCCGGAGGAAAAGCTCAGCTACGTGGTCGAGCAGGAGTCCGGCCCTGACCACGACAAACATTTCGTGGTGGCCGTGCGCTTCAACTCCGACAAGGTGGCCCGCGGCGAGGGCCGCAGCAAAAAAAGTGGCAGAGCAGCATGCCGCCCGTGAGGCGCTCAAGCTGCTGGGAGTCATAAAGGAAAAGTAAGCGGATGGTATTTAAGGAACTGGAGATCCAGGGCTTCAAGAGCTTTCCCGATAAAGTCAAGATCACCTTTGGCGAGGGCGTCACCGGCGTCGTCGGGCCAAACGGCTCCGGCAAGTCGAATCTGTCGGACGCGGTGCGGTGGGTGCTGGGTGAGACCAGCGCCCGCCAGCTGCGCGCGGCGGGCAAGATGGAGGACGTTATCTTCGGCGGCACCCGCCGCCGGGGGGCCATGGGCTTTGCTCAGGTGCGCCTGACGCTGGACAACAGCGCCCACACGCTGGATCTGGACGCCGACGAAGCTGTCATCGGCCGCAGGTATTACCGCTCCGGCGAGAGCGAGTACAGCATCAACGGCCAGGTCTGCCGGTTGAAGGATGTCTATGAGCTGCTGCTGGACACCGGCATCGGGCGGGACGGCTATTCGGTCATCGGGCAGGGCCGCATCGCCGAGATCGTGGCTGCCAAGAGCAGCGAGCGCCGCGAGATCTTTGAGGAGGCCTGCGGCATCGCCAAGTACCGCTACCGCAAGAACGAGGCCGAGCGCCGTCTGGCGGCAGCCGCAGAAAATCTGGAGCGCCTGCGGGACATCCTGGGCGAGCTGGAAGCCCGCGTCGGCCCGCTGGAAAAAGAGAGCGCCAGGGCCGAGACCTTTCTTGCCCTGAGCGCGCAGCGCAAGACGCTGGAAGTCACGCTCTGGACCGACGGCGTCCACCGCGCCAGAGAGGCCGTCCGCCGCCAGGTGCGGGATCACGAGACGGCCCAGGCCGACTATGAACGCTTCGACCGGCAGGTCAAAGCCGCTGAGAGCGAGGCTGAGGAGATCCGGATGCAGGCACAACAGCTGACCATTGCGGTCGAGCGCCTGAATGGGGATATTCGCAGCATCACCGAAGATGAACGGCAGCGACAGCCGTATCGCCGTGCTGGAAAACGACATCGCCCGCAACGAGGAGAGCGCCGAAGAACTGCGGGCCGAGCTTGCCGCCGGTCAGCAGGACAGCACCGAAGCAGCTGCCGCATTGGAGCGCCACCGCGCAGTGGCCGCCTCCATGGAAGCCGCCGGGCAGCAGCTGGCCGCAGAACTGGCGGCACTGAACGAAGCACTGGATCGCCTGACCCACGACAACGACCGCAGTGGGGCACGGAAGGACAGCCTGCGGACGGAGATCACGGCGCTGACGGCCCGGCGTACCGAGGCACAGGTGGCCAGAGCCGCCGCCGAGGCCGCTGCCGAAACGGCGAAGAGCCGCCTGCCTGCGCTGGAAGAAGCCGCCGGGGCGCTGACGGCCCAGCGGGACGACGCCAAGCAGGACCTTGCGGATACTGTGAAGTACCGCGCGATGCTGGCGGAGAACGAAACACAGCTGGCCAATGTCCGCGCGGGCCTGGAACTGAAACACAAGGCCCGCCGCGCCGCACTGGATGCCGCCGACGACGACGAGCAGAAGCTCAGCCGCGCACTGGATGCGGCCCGCCAGCGGCTCTCGGTGCTGCGGGAGCTGGAAAAGAACATGGACAGCTACCAGAACTCCGTCAAGACCGTCATGCGGGCCGCGTCGGCCCGGCGGCTGCGGGGCATCATCGGGCCGGTGTCCTCCATCCTGCGCGTGGAACCGGGCCGGGAGGTCGCCATCGAGACCGCACTGGGCGGTGCGTTGCAGAATATCGTGGTGGAGAACGAAGCCGCTGCCAAGGCGGGCATCGCCCTGCTGCGCAGCGAGAACGCGGGCCGCGCCACCTTCCTGCCGCTGGATACCGTCCAGCCCGGCGTGTTCCGGGGGCGGCTGACCGGTTCGGCACGGCTGGCTTCCAGCCTGGTGCAGGCCGATGCACGGTATGCCAATATCGTTTCCAATCTGCTGGGCCGGATCGTGGTGGTGGACGACATCAACGAGGCTTCCCGCGTGGCGCGGGACCTCGGCTACCACAATAAGGTCGTCACGCTGGACGGTCAGGTCGTCAACGCGGGCGGCAGCTTCACGGGCGGCAGCGTCCAGCGCAGTGCGGGCCTGTTCACCCGCAAACAGGAGCTGGAAGAGCTGCGGGTGAAGGCTGCAAAGCTGCAAAAGGACTGCCTTGCCGCGCAGGAGAAGACCGACCAGTGCAAGGCGCAGATGGATGCCGTTTCCGCCGAGCTGACCGCGGCGAACAGCGAACAGATCACGGCTGCGAACGACCGGGTCCGGGCCGAAGCGGAGCAGAAGCGGCTGGAAGCCGCCGTGGAGCAGGCCGAAACGGCCCTCGCTGCCCGCCGGAAGGAGATCGACACCCTCAACGCCCAGCGGACCGAAAGCCGCACCAGAGCGGCCGAGGCCGAGGGGCAGGAGGCGGAGTGCGCTGCGGCCCTTGCGGAAAAGTCGGCGGAACTCCAGCGCATCGCCGAGGGCGACGATGCCTTCCTGACCCGCCAGCGGGAGCTGGCCGACCAGCTCAGCGCCAAGCGGCTGGAACAGATCACCCGCCAGAAGGACGCCGAGCTGGCTCAGGCGCAGATCGCCGCGCTGGAACAGCGCACCAGAGACGCTGCCGCCCGCAAAGCATCGCTGGAAGAGAGCCTGACTGCGCTGGCCGATCGCAGCGCGGTCTGCCGGGCGGAGATCGAAGCCATCCGGAAGGCCAAGAGCGAGAGCGCAGAGCAGATCGCTGCGAAGGAAGCAGAGATCCGCCGGGCCACCGAGGAGCGCCTGACCCGCCAGAAGGCTGAGACCGAAGCGCTGGCCAGGGCCCGCGCCGCCGCCGATGAGCGCGAGGAGATGAGCCGGGAGATGGCCCGTCTGGCCGAGCGGAAAGCGGCAGCGGAGAGCGAGTACGATGCCACCGCCGCCAAGCTCTGGGATGAATACCAGCTGACCGTCTCGCAGGCCGAAGCGCTCTGTGTGGACTTCGACAGCCTGCCTGCCCTGCGGGCGCAGGCGGCCGAGGTGCGGAACAAGATCCGTGCGCTGGGCAGCGTGAACGTCCGCGCCATTGAGGAGTACCGGGAAGTCAAGGCCCGGTACGACACCCTGCGGGTGCAGGTGGCGGATGTGGAGGGCAGCCGGAACGAGCTGAGCCGGATGATCTCGCAGCTGTCGAGCCAGATGCGGGAGATCTTTACCGACAGCTTCCGCGCCATCAACGAAAACTTCGGCCGCATCTTTGCCGAGCTGTTCGGCGGCGGCGAAGCCAGCCTGGTGCTGGAAGATGAATCGGACGTGCTGGGCTGCGGCATCGGCATCCGGGTCGCACCTCCGGGCAAGGTCATCAAGAATCTGGAAGCTCTTTCGGGCGGCGAGCAGGCGCTGGTGGCCATCAGCATCTATTTTGCGATCCTGGCCGTCAACCCTGCGCCCTTCTGCATCCTCGATGAGATCGAAGCCGCGCTGGACGACGCCAACGTCGGCCGCTTTGCCCAGTACCTCCGCCGCGTGAGCGACCGAACACAGTTCATCGTCATCACCCACCGCCGGGGCACCATGGAGGCCGCCAATGTCCTCTACGGTGTCACCATGCAGGAGGATGGCGTGTCAAAGCTGCTCAAACTCGACCTCGAACAGGTTGACGCGACACTGGTTTCGTAGGTATAATAAAAAGAGGAACCCCTGCCCTCGGAAGAGGCCGCACGGAGTAAAACGTAGGAGAAAAGCCGATATGGGACTTTTTGGATTTGGTAAAAAAGAAAAAGACAAGATGAAAGACGGCCTCGAAAAGACCCGCACGGGCTTTTGGGGCAATATCCTGAACACACTCACCGGCAGCAAGATCGACGATGACCTTTACGATGAGCTGGAAGAACAGCTCATCCTGGCCGACGTGGGCGGCGAAGTGGCCATCAAACTGGTGGACAAGCTCCGCGACCGGGTGAACGAAAAGGGCCTGAAGACCGGTGAACAGGCGGCGGACGAGCTGCGCGAGCTCATTGCGGACGAGATGCGCCCCGAAGCGGAGATGCAGCTGGACGGCCACCCCGCCGTCATCCTGGTCATCGGCGTCAACGGCGTGGGCAAGACCACGAGCATCGCAAAGCTGGCCGACTATTACACCCGTCAGGGCTGCAGGGTCATGCTGGCCGCAGGCGACACCTTCCGTGCCGCCGCCAGCGAGCAGCTGGAGATCTGGGCCGACCGCGCCGGGGTCCCGCTGGTCAAGGCCGGTGAGGGGGCCGACCCCGCCGCCGTCATCTTTGACACGGTGAAGTCTGCCACCGCCCGCGGCTATGACATGGTCATTGCCGACACCGCCGGGCGCCTGCACAACAAGGCGAACCTGATGGGCGAGCTGGCCAAGATCAGCCGCAGCGTCAAAAAAGCGGCCCCCGATGCCAGCCTGGAGACCCTTCTGGTGCTGGATGCCATCACGGGCCAGAACGCCATCAGCCAGGCCAAAGAGTTCTGCAAGGCGGCCAGCGCCACCGGCATCATCCTGACCAAGCTCGACGGCACCGCCAAGGGCGGCTGCGTGGTGGCGGTCAAGCAGCGGCTCGGCCTGCCGGTGCGGTTCATCGGCGTGGGCGAGGGCATCGACGACCTCATTCCCTTCACCCCGGAAGGCTTTGTGGAGGAACTCATCCCCCGCACCGGCTGGAAGCACTGAGGAGGTACACCCATGAAAATTTGTGCAGCGACCGGCAACGCCGGAAAGCTCCGCGAACTGCGGCGCATCCTCGAAGCCCAGGGCCACGAAGTGGTCAGCCAGAAGGAGCTTGGCATCACCATCGAGCCGGACGAGACCGGCACCACCTTTGCGGAGAATGCCCTCATCAAGGCCGAGACCATCTGCAAGGCCAGCGGCCTGCCCACCATCGCCGATGACTCCGGCCTCTGCGTGGAGGCACTGAACGGTGCCCCCGGCGTCTACAGCGCCCGCTATTGCGGCCGCCACGGCGACGACGAGGCCAACAACGATAAACTGCTGGAAACGATGAAAGACATCCCGGCGGGGCGGCGCGGCGCAAAGTTCGTGGCGGCGGTCTGCTTCATCCTGCCCGATGGCCGGCATCTGACCTGCGTGGGCGAGTGCCCCGGCAGCGTGGCATTTGCGCGGCTGGCAGGGGACTACGGCTTCGGCTACGACCCGCTGTTCATCCCCGCCGAGTGCGGCGTGGGCAAAACGGGCAGACGCCCCAACACCGAGGGCCGCAGCTATGCGCAGCTGACCCCCGACGAAAAGGACGCCATCAGCCACCGCGGCAACGCGCTGGCCGAGATGGAACAGAAACTGCCGGGATTTCTGGCAGAACGATGAACAAAATACTCTGTACAACCTCTCCGTCATTGCTCACGCAATGCCACCTCCCCTTGTAGGGGAGGCTCTGGCGAAAAGATGGAGTGTTCCGTACTGCCAAGGGCTCTCCTACAAGGAGAGCTGTCGAACGAAGTGAGACTGAGAGGTTGTACGGAGAAGACCGTATCAACATCAAAATCGAAGGAGAAACTAACTATGCTGACGAGCAAACAGCGCGCCATCCTGCGCGGCAAGGCAAACACCATGGACCCCGTTTTCATTGTGGGCAAGGGCGAGATCGACGAGACCATGATCCAGGGCGTGAAGGACTGCCTCGACGCCCGCGAACTCATCAAGCTGAAGGTGCTGGAGAGCAGCATGTACAACGCCCGCGAGGCTTCCGTCAAGCTGGCCGAGGCCACCGGCGCCGACTGTGTGCAGGTCATCGGCTCCAAGTTCGTGCTCTATCTGCAAAAGAAGAAGGACAGCGCCTACGCTGACCTGCTGAAATGAAAGTCCTGCTGTACGGCGGCAGCTTCGACCCGCCCCACAACGGCCACCTGAACAATCTGCGGGCGGCGGCGGCGCGGGTCCGGCCGGACCGGATCGTGGTCATGCCCGCCGGAACGTCTCCCTTCAAGCGGGGAACGAATGCTTCCGGTGCGCTGCGGCTGGAGATGTGCGGCTGCTTTTCCGCGCTGGCGGAGGAAGGCGGATTCCCGGCTCTGACCGTGAGCGGCTGGGAGGTGCAGCAGGCTGCGCAGGGGAAGCGGAACTACACCGTCCTCACGCTGGAGATGCTGGCGGCAGGATCCCCCGGCGCAGAGCTTTATCTCGCCATCGGCAGCGATATGCTGCTGAGCTTTGACGGCTGGTACCGCTGGCAGGACATCCTCAGACTGGCCCGCCTCGTGGTCACGAGCCGGAACGTCGGCGACGACCCGCTCCTCCACGAAAAGGCAAAGCAGCTGGACGCCACCGGGGCCCGCATCCTGTTCGCGCCGGTGGAAGCGCTCCCCATGGCGAGCAGCGCCCTGCGCGCCCGCCTTGCCGCCGGGGAACGCTGTGAAAACGAACTCCCGCCCCTGGTGCGCCGTGTCATCCAGCGTGAGGGGCTGTACCGGGAAACAAAAGGAGACGAAGATCGGAATGACTCTGAAACAGGCAAAAGAGCTTGTGCGCAGCCGCCTGAGCGATCAGCGCTATGAGCACACTCTGAACGTGAAGAAAATGGCCGTCAAGCTGGCGAAGCGCTATGGGGCCGACGAAGAGCAGGCCGCGCTGGCGGCGCTGCTGCACGATGCGGCCAAGGAGATCTCCAAGGACGAGATGCGGGCCATCATGCGGGCGTACCCCGAATACGCCGAGGGCGGCGAAGAGCGCCCGACCCCGGTGTGGCACGGCATCTGCGCCGCCATTCTGGCCCGCACCCAGTGGGGCGTGGAGGATGAGGCCGTCCTCTCGGCCATTGCCTGCCACACGGCGGGCAAGCCGGGCATGAGCAGGCTGGATAAGATCCTCTATCTGGCCGATATGACCAGCGCCGAGCGGGACTGGTCGGGCGTGAACAAGCTGCGCAGGCTGGAGCGGAACGATCTGGATGCGGCCATGCTGGTGGCCCTCAAGCAGACGAACGACTTCGTGCTGTCTCAGGGCAAGCCGCTCGACCCCATGTCCAAGGCCGCGTACGAGGACATTCACGCGCAGGTGGAGGCCCGCGCCGGAACGGCTTGCGGTTCGTCCGACTGACCGGAAATGAAAACCGATTGCAGATTGTGGGGAAGGATGCTATACTAAAGGGTATCATGAATGTGAACCGACCCCGAATGAAAAAGCTGGAGGAAATCTAGGAATGAGTCAAGCTCCGCGCCGCATCAACACCCAACGCTCGCTGAACCGCCCGACGGAACAGCGGCCGACGGAGGCTCCTGCCTCCCGCCCGGCTCCGCTGCAGGGCCAGCCGGATTTCTTCGAAGAGCCGTCTGTGCCGCATCCGGAGCAGAGGCCCCGTCCGGCTGCCCCGGCGCATCCGGCCCCGGCAGCAGGCACCGGTGGAAACGGCGGCAGAACCCCGCCGCCCCGCCGGGGCGGTGCCCATGCGGCCCCCAGTGAGCCGCCCCGCCGCCGCAGCGCCAAGCCCAGAAAGAAGAAAAAAAGAGCCCCCATGTGGCTCCCGCTGGCCGTGACGCTGGCGGTGCTGGCCGTCATTTCGGGCGTTGTGGTCTATGCGGCCAGCATGGTGAACCGGGTGGAGGAGAACCTGAAGCCGGAGGAGAACGCTGCTTCGCTGGTGGAGGAAATCCAGACGCTGGAGGAGTACAAGGGCGATGTGGTCAACATCCTCGTCTGCGGCATCGACTACGAGGACGGCCGCGGCTATTCTTCCGATGGCACCAACGACGGCATGACGGACATGATCCTGTACTGCCAGTTCGACATCAAGGGCGGTGCGCTGCGGATGCTGCAGATCCCCCGCAACAGTCTGGTGGCCACCAAGAGCCGGAAGATCACCCTCTCCAACGGCAAGACCTATTCCGCCTCGAACTACCAGATCAACTCGGTGGCTCTCTCCAACGGCGGCAATGTGGCGGCTCTGGCAGAGGTCATCTACGACCAGTACAAGCTCCCCATCGACTACTATGTCACCATCGACATGCAGGCGCTGGTGGAAATGGTGGATAACTTCGGCGGCATCGAGGTCTATATCCCCCACGATATGTCCTTTGCGGGCAGTGCCCTGAAGCAGGGCTACCGCAATCTGGACGGCGCATCGGCGGAGTTCTTCGTCCGCTGCCGCCACGGCGAGGGCTACTCCAACTCCGATATCGACCGCCTGAACATGCAGCGCTATTTCTATGCCGGCCTGTTCAAGCGGGTGCGCAGCATGGGCATCACCGATGTGCTCAACCAGCTGCCGCTGGTCTTCAACAACTATATCCACACGGATATGGACCTGACCACCATCGCCAAGATGCTGGTGTCCTTTACCCGCATCGACAGCGCCAACATCATGCTGGCCCAGACGCCCGTGTTCATGGGCGTGCCCAATGTCGGCAAGACCGACAGCTTTGACGGCTACTCCTGCGTGGTGCCGGACGCCGGCTCCATCGCAGAGCTGCTCAACACCTATTTCCGCAATTATACCGGCCCCGTCAGCGCCGAGGAGCTCAACCTTGTGACCAACGACTGGCCCCACGGCACGGCTTCCACCAGCGCCAACGTCCAGTTCGTGGGCCAGCTGGATAAGGAGTCGGACGACGCCATCCTCAGCGGCGACACCGATGTGGCGGGCGCCACCACGACCGACGGCCAGGCGGCCGGGCAGTAACGCAAACAACAGATAGGAGAAATCAGATGGAGAACAACATCGACAGCAAGTCTCTTGCCATTGAGATCGCAAAGATCCTGGATCAGAAAAAGGCACAGGACGTCCGGGTGCTCAAGGTCGAGAGCCTGACCGTCCTCACCGACTACTTCGTCATCGCCTCCGGCACCTCCACCACGCAGGTGGGGTCGCTGGCCGACGAGGTGGAGTTCGCGCTCTCCCAGAAGGGCATCGAGCCCATCAGCACCGAGGGCTTCGACTCCAAGAACTGGGTCCTGCTGGACTACTCGAACGTCATCGTGCATGTGTTTGTGCCCAACACCCGCACCTATTACGATCTGGAGCACCTGTGGGCCGACGGCGAGCCCATCGACATCTCGGAGTATCTGACGCCGGATCACAGCCTGTAAGGGAACATATCCCGGCCCGATGTTTTTTCGGATGCCCTCTCCGTCTCGCATCCGCTCACCAGCTCCCCGGCAGGGGAGCCTCTGGCGAAAACGGAACCGTTGCAAGGAATGCCAAGGCCTCTCCTACAAGGAGAGGTGGCATGGCGAAGCAATGACGGAGAGGCTGCATCGGGAAGGACCGGACAATGACCGGGATTGTCATAAAAGAATCTTTGGTAGTGAAGAAAAGTCTGGAGCTGATTACAACAATGAAGTATGATTACAAGGCCGTTGAGGCCAAGTGGCAGAAGGTGTGGGAGGACGAAAAGACCTTCCACGCCGAGATCGACCACAGCAAGCCCAAGTTCTACGCCCTCGTCGAGTTCCCGTATCCTTCGGGTGCGGGCCTGCATGTGGGCCACCCCCGCAGCTATACGGCACTGGACGTGGTGAGCCGCAAGCGCCGCCAGAACGGCTATAACGTGCTCTACCCGATGGGCTGGGACGCCTTCGGCCTGCCCACCGAGAACTTCGCCATGAAGAACCACATCCACCCGGCCATCGTCACCAAGAAGAACGTGGATCATTTCCGTGAGCAACTCAAGGCGCTGGGCTTCTCCTTCGACTGGGACCGTGAGATCAACACCACCGACCCCGAGTACTACAAGTGGACCCAGTGGATCTTCCTGCAGCTGTACAAGAAGGGTCTGGCCTACAAGAAGGAAATGAACGTCAACTGGTGCACCGGCTGCAAGTGCGTGCTGGCCAACGAAGAAGTGGTCAACGGCGTGTGCGAGCGCTGCGGCAGCGAGGTCGTCCACCGCGTCAAGAGCCAGTGGATGCTGAAGATCACTGCCTACGCCGACAAGCTCATCGACGGTCTGGACGGCCTGGATTACATCGAGCGCGTCGCCACCCAGCAGAAGAACTGGATCGGCCGCAGCCACGGCGCAGAGGTCAACTTCGGCACCACCGCAGGCGATACCCTGACCGTTTATACCACCCGCTGCGACACCCTGTTCGGTGCTACCTACATGGTCGTCTCCCCGGAGCATGCCATGGTCAAGCAGTGGCTGGACAACGGCACCATTCAGAATGCAGAGGCCGTCAAGGCATATCAGGCCGAAGCTGCCCGCAAGAGCGACTTTGAGCGCAGCGAGCTGAACAAGGAGAAGACCGGCGTGAAGCTGGAGGGCGTCATGGGCATCAACCCCGTCAACGACAAGGAGATCCCCATCTTCATCTCCGACTACGTTCTGGCTACCTACGGCACCGGTGCCATCATGGCCGTGCCTGCCCACGATACCCGCGACTGGGAGTTCGCCAAGAAGTTTGGTCTGCCCATCATTGAAGTCGTCAAGGGCAATACCCCGTCGAATCTGGACGAGGCCGCCTTTACCGATGTGGCCACCGGCACCCTCGTCAACTCCGGCTTCCTGGACGGCCTGTCTGTCACCGACGCCAAGAAAAAGATGATCGAGTGGCTGGAAGCCAACGGCAAGGGCCAGGATAAGGTCAACTACAAGCTCCGCGACTGGGTCTTCAGCCGTCAGCGCTACTGGGGCGAGCCCATCCCGATGGTCAAGTGCGAGAAGTGCGGCTGGCAGCCCCTGCCCGAGAGCAGCCTGCCTCTGACCCTGCCCGACATCACCGACTTTGAGCCGGGCCCCGATGGCGAGTCTCCGCTGGCCCGCCACACCGACTGGGTCAAGACCACCTGCCCCTGCTGCGGCGGCCCCGCGACCCGCGAGACCGACACCATGCCCCAGTGGGCCGGTTCCTCTTGGTACTTCCTGCGCTACATGGACCCGCACTGCAAGGACGCCCTCGCTTCCAAGGAGGCGCTGGAGTACTGGTCCCCGGTCGACTGGTACAACGGCGGTATGGAGCATACCACCCTGCATCTGCTGTACAGCCGGTTCTGGCATAAGTTCCTGTACGACATCGGCGTCGTGCCCTCTCCGGAACCCTACCAGAAGCGCACCGCCCACGGCATGATCCTGGGCCTGAACCCCCACAGCTTCGTCAACCTGCCCGCTGAGGAGCAGGAAAAGCTGCTGAAGGAATACGGCAGCCAGAAGGCCGCTGAGAAGGCGCTGGAAGAGAAATACGGTGAGATGGCCCGCCACCCCATCGTCAAGATGTCCAAGAGCCTGGGCAACGTCATCAACCCGGACGAGGTGGTGGACCAGTACGGTGCCGACACCATGCGTCTGTATGAGATGTTCATGGGCGACTTCGAGCAGGCCGCACCGTGGCAGACCTCGGCCATCGCAGGCTGCAACCGTTTCCTGGACCGCGTGTGGGCACTGTCCGACAAGCTGGTCGAGGGCGAGGGCTATCGCCCGCAGGTCGAGACCCTGATGCACCAGACCATCAAGAAGGTCGGCGCGGACATCGAGGGCCTGAAGATGAACACCGCCATTGCACAGCTGATGACGCTGGTCAACACCCTGTACGACAACGGCGGTGCCACCAAGGCCGAGTATGAGACCGTTGTCCAGCTGCTGAACCCGTTTGCTCCCCACATGACCGAGGAGCTGTGGGAGAAGCTGGGCCACAGCCACGACGAGCAGCTGGCCTATTACCCCTGGCCCCAGTACGAGGAGGCCAAGTGCGTGGAGGCCATGGTCGAGATCGCAGTGCAGGTCAATGGCAAAGTCAAGGCCCGCCTGAAGGTCGCAGCCGACATCACCAGCGAGGACGCCATTGCAGCCGCAAAGGCTGAGCCTGCTGTGGCCGAAGCTCTGGCCGGCAAGACCATCGCCAAGGAGATCTACGTCAAGGGCCGTCTGGTCAACCTGGCCGTCAAGGGCTAAGCCCGCTAGCCGCCTGTGGTGACCGCCCTCCCGGAGGGAGCGGCGGCAGCGCAGAGCACGGATGGAGAGTTTTTCCGAAAAAACTTTCAAAAAAAGGTTGACGAACGCATGAAAATGCGCTATACTGTCTACTGTTAGTTACCATGTAACAACGAAATTCCTGCCTCACGGTCCAAGGGAGGGAATAAGATGTCGGAAATTCGTGTTAAAGAGGGCGAGTCGCTGGAAAGCGCACTGCGTCGCTTCAAGCGGAGCACTGCTCGCAGCGGTGTGCTCGCAGAGGTCCGTAAGCGCGAGGCTTACGAGAAGCCGTCTGTTAAGCGCAAGAAGAAGTCTGAAGCAGCCCGCAAGCGTAAGTTCAAGTAATTAACTGCTTGAAATCGCTGGTTGTTCAGATTTCAAACGTGTTGCTAACGCTGATGTAGGAGAGCCTGAGAGTTTCAGGCTCTCCTATTTTCATTTTGTGATTCCCTTTGTACGACCTCTCCGTCTCGCTGGCGAGACCAGAAACGTTGCAAGGACTGCCAAAGCCTCTCCGACCAGGAGCGGCGGCAATGCGAAGCAATGCCGGAGAGGCTGTACGAAGGACAGCTATCGGAATGAGGTCAAAGCTATGCTGATAACCCCCGAATATGTTTTTCAGGATGTGACCCACATCACGCCGGAATGGCTGGCGGAAAAGGGCATCCGGGCGCTGGTGCTGGACATCGACAACACCCTGACGGCTGACCGCAGCCAGGAACTGCCGGACGAGGTGGCCCAGTGGCTGGCCGACCTGCGCGCAGCGGGCATCGGGCTGACCATCGTATCCAACGGTGCCGAAAAGCGGGTGCGCCCCTTTGCCGAAAAGCTGGGGCTGGCCTATCTCTACCGCTCGGCAAAGCCCCTGCCCTTTGCGCTGATGGTGGCCCGCCGCCGGATGGGCGTCAAGCGCCGGGAGATGGCCATGGTGGGCGACCAGCTCTATGCCGACCGGATGGCGGCAGCCCTCTACGGCATCCCCGGCCTGATGGTCATTCCCCGCGGCCCTGACCTCGGCGCACAGGTCGTCCTCAAGCGCAAGTGGGAGAAAAAACACTGGCAGGCGTACTACGACCGGGGAGGGAAGACCCTGTGAGGGAGTGGAAGATCCGGTTCGGCACGGCGGGCACGAGCGACAGCTTTGCAGCACAGGGCTACAAAACCAGCCTGGATATCCCGGCCTACACGGCCCGGATGGGGCTGAACGCCTTTGAGTACCAGTGCGGGCGCGGTGTCCGGCTGGGGCTGGACAAGGCCCGGCAGATGGCCGCCGATGCGGCGGCGCGGGACATCCTGTTCAGCGTCCATGCGCCGTACTATATCAGCATGTCCAGCCTGGAAGAGGACAAGCGGCTGAACAGCGTGAACTATCTGCTGCAAAGCGCGGCGGTCTGCAAGGCGCTGGGCGGGCAGCGGGTCATCTTCCACTCCGGCAGCTGCGGCAGGCAGAGCCGGGAGGCTGCGTTGGAAAAGGCGCTGGACACTCTGCGCCGGGCACAGGCCGCGCTGGACGAAGCAGGCTTTTCGGACATCACCCTCTGCCCGGAGACGATGGGCAAGATCGGCCAGCTGGGTACGCTGGACGAAGTGCTGGCCCTGTGCCGTGTGGACAGGCGCATCACCCCCTGCATCGACTTCGGCCACCTCAACGCCCGGACGCTGGGCGGCATCGCTTCCAAGGCCGATTATGCCGCGATCCTCGACCGGATGGAGGAGGCCCTCGGCGACGCGCGGGCCAGGCGGTTCCAGGTCCATTTTTCCCGCATCGAGTATACGGCGGGCGGCGAAAAGCGCCACTGGACCTTTGCCGAGACCCAGTTCGGCCCGGAGCCGCAGCCGCTGATGGAGCTGCTGGCGGAGCGCAGGCTCGAACCCGTCATCATCTGCGAAAGCGCCGGGACACAGGCGGAGGATGCGCGGACGATGCAGCAGCTCTATGGAGAGACTTGCGCGTTCTTATAAACTTTTTTCTGTTTTCACCGTCTTTTTTGCTCAAACCCCTTGCCAAATCGTGCGGGATTGAGTAAAATAAATAGAGATATGCGTCAAGCATCAATGAGATTTTACTAATGGAGGAATTCCTATGATTTCTGCAGGCGAGTTTCGCAACGGCGTGACCTTTGAGCAGGACGGCCAGGTTCTTCAGGTCGTTGAGTTCCAGCACGTCAAGCCCGGCAAGGGCGCTGCCTTTGTCCGCACCAAGACCAAGAACGTCATCACCGGCTCTGTGGTCGAGACCAGCTACAACCCGACCGCAAAGTTCCCGCAGGCTTTCATCGAGCGCAAGGATGTCACCTACAGCTACGAGGATGGCGATCTGTACCACTTCATGGACAACGAGACCTATGACGATATCCCCGTCAACGCTTCCGATGTCCCGGATAACTTCAAGTTCTGCAAGGAGAACGAGCTGTGCAAGCTGCTGAGCTACAAGGGCAAGGTCTTCAGCGTTGAGATCCCCAACTTCATCGAGCTGGAAGTGACCCAGACCGAGCCGGGTGTCAAGGGCAACACTGCCACCAACACCCTGAAGCCCGCTACCGTCGAGACCGGTGCTGAGATCCGCGTCCCCCTGTTCATCAACGAGGGCGACCACATCCGCATCGATACCCGCACGGGCGAGTATATGGAGCGCGTCTGATTTTATCGATAAGACCGGGCAGCGGGCGACCGTTTGCCCGGTTTTTTGTTCAGGAAAACGGCTTTGCCTTCTCAGGCCGCTTCGCGTCCGTTGCATGGACAGCCAAAACCTCCCGCTTCGGGGGGAGGTGGCATCGCGCAGCGATGACGGAGAGGGTAAGCCCGTTGACCGGCTTAGAAATTTTATAGACTAGGAGGCATTCGTATGGAACTGAAGGAAAAGGCTGCATACCTGAAAGGCTTGGTGGAGGGTCTCGGCATCGACGAGACCACCAAAGAGGGCAAGGTCATCAAGGCCATGAGCGAGCTGCTGAGCGAGCTGGCAGAGGCTGTGGACAGCATCGACGAGGATGTGACCCACGCCTACGATCAGATCAACGACCTGAGCGAGGAGCTGGAAGACCTCGAAGCCGATCTCTACGAAGACGACGATGCCGACGAGGAAGACGACGAGCCTGAAGCAGAGGACGACGCCGACGACAACGCCGATGTGGCCAGCGAGCCCTACTATGAAGTGGCCTGCCCGGCCTGCGGCGAGACCGTGTACGTCAGCGAGGACGACCTGGATGCAGGCGAGGCCATCTGCCCCAGCTGCAAGGTCGCCTTTGAGGTGGCTCTGGCCGACGACGAGGAGCCCGAAGAGGACGACGGCCCCGTGCAGTACGAGGTGACCTGCCCGGCCTGCGGTGCCACCGCAGTGTTTGAGGAAGCCGACCTGCTGGACGGCGAACCCACCTGCCCCAACTGCGGCAAACCGCTGGACTTTGAAGTGACCGAAGAGTAAATCCGATGCAAAAAGGGCCTGCCTCCCATGGGAGACAGGCCCTTTTTTGACGGCCGCCGAACGATCAGCGGCTCTCGTTTGCTTTCTGGAGCCAGATGCTGCCGATGTCCAGCGCGTTGTACAGGCCGTTTTTGGTGGTCTGGCGGAATACGCGGGCTTCGGGGGCGAGGCTGTCGTTGGTGGAGAACACCTGGATGTGGACCTTATCGGCCACCTCCATCCCGCCCACGGGCTTGGTGCTCAAGATCTGCATACGCAGTACATAAGGGTCGGTCATACGGCCGTAATACAGCTCGTTGTCCTTGCGGACGAGGGGCTTGCCTTTATAAGTCAGTTTGGGTGTAAATGGCATCGTGAAAGCCTCCCTATCGTTTAGATTCACTTTAGTATATCACACATCCGGGGGTGGATGCAAGCCGGATGGGCACTTCGCCCGCACTTTTTTGGCGCGGGAAGTTTTTCCTTGACAAAGGGCGTTCGGGTGTGTTATCATTCGGTCAGAAGAGGTTTTTGCTGCTGACGGAACGTTGTGGAGCACCACAGTGCAGCAGAGACCGGGTTTGATGTCAATGCCGACCGTCTGGGCAGCCTTGCGCAATTGCTGTGCAAAGCTGCCCTTTTTGTTTTGAAGGAGGATGTTCCATGAAGTCTGATATCGAGATCGCACAGGAAGCCCACATGAAGCCCATTGCCGAGATCGCCGCCTCGCTCGGCCTTGCCGACGAGGATGTGATCCCCTACGGCCGCTACAAGGCCAAGATCAAACCACCGCCTCATCCACAAGGCTGGCAAGCAGGGCAAGCTGGTCCTGGTCACGGCCATCAGCCCCACCCCGGCGGGCGAGGGCAAGACCACCACCAGCGTGGGCCTGGCCGACGCCATGAACGCGCTGGGCAAAAAGACCATGCTCTGCCTGCGTGAGCCTTCGCTCGGCCCCGTGTTCGGCGTCAAGGGCGGCGCAGCCGGCGGCGGCTATGCACAGGTGGTCCCGATGGAGGACATCAACCTCCACTTTACCGGCGACCTCCACGCCATCGGCGCGGCCAACAACCTGCTGGCCGCCATGATCGACAACAGCATCCAGCAGGGCAACCCGCTGAACATCGACCCCCGCCGCATCACCTGGAAGCGCTGCATGGACATGAACGACCGCCAGCTCCGCTTCATCGTGGACGGCCTGGGCGGCAAGGTCAACGGCACCCCGCGTGAGGACGGCTTTGATATCACCGTCGCCAGCGAGGTCATGGCCATCTTCTGCCTGGCCACCAGCATCTCCGACCTGAAGGAGCGGCTGGCCAAGATCGTCTGTGCCTACACCTACGACGGCAAGCCCGTCACGGCGGGCGAGATCGGCGCCGCCGGTGCCATGACCGCCCTGCTGAAGGATGCACTGGACCCGAACCTCGTTCAGACGCTGGAGAACAACCCCGCCATCATCCACGGCGGCCCCTTCGCCAACATCGCCCACGGCTGCAACAGCGTCATGGCCACCAAGCTCAGCCTCTCGCTGGCCGATTACGTCATCACCGAGGCGGGCTTCGGCGCCGACCTGGGCGCTGAGAAGTTCCTGGACATCAAGTGCCGCTATGCGGGCATCGCACCCAGCGCCTGTGTGCTGGTGGCGACCGTCCGCGCCCTCAAGAGCCACGGCGGCGTGGCCAAGGCCGACCTGAACCAGCCCAACCTCGAAGCAGTCAAGGCCGGTGCCGCCAACCTCGTCCGCCACATCGACAACCTGAAGAACGGCTTCGGCCTGCCGGTGGTGGTCGCCATCAATGCGTTCCCGACCGACACCCCCGAAGAGCAGGCGTATGTGGAGCAGGTCTGCGCCGAGCAGGGCGTGCCCTGCGTGCTGAGCGAGGTCTTCGCCAAGGGCGGCGAGGGCGGCAAGGCGCTGGCCGAGAAGGTGCTGGAGATCCTGGAAGACCGCTCCATCCAGTATGTCTACCCGCTGGACATGCCCCTCAAGGACAAGGTGAAGGCCATCGCCAGAAAGATCTACCGCGCCGACGACGTGAATTTCAGCGCCGCCGCCAGCAAAACGCTGGCCGAGCTGACCGAGCTGGGCTATGGCAACCTGCCCGTCTGCATCGCCAAGACCCAGTACAGCTTCAGCGATAACGCCAAGCTCCTGGCTGCGCCCACCGGCTTCACGATGGAGGTGCGCGAGGTCCGCCTTGCTGCCGGTGCCGGATTCGTGGTGGTCATCTGCGGCAGCATCATGACCATGCCCGGCCTGCCCAAGAAGCCTGCCGCCGTCAACATCGACGTCGATGCCGATGGCAAGATCACAGGGCTGTTCTGATTTTGCACAAAAAGGAAGGCTCCCTCGACAACCGCCGGGGGAGCCTTCCTTTTTTGTAACCGTATCATGCCGCAGCGGAGGTCACGCCGGGGTTGATGGTGTGGGTACGGAGGTAATCGACCCAGGCGGTGTAGCCTTCGGGCTTGACGTGGTAACCATCGTTCTGGGCATATTCGGCCTTCAGGTCGCCGTTCTCGTCGGCCAGGGTCTCCCACAGGTTGAGGAAGGCGCAGCCTTTTTCGAGCGCGATGGCGGAAAGCTCGTCGTTGATCTCGCACAGGCGCTCTTTGTAGAGGCCGGGGTGAGAGGCCCGGACTTCCGGCCGCACCGGCGTGATGGACTGGACGTAGATCTGCGTGTTGGGCAGAGCCTGTGCGATCATGTCCAGCATGAGGCGGTAGTAGGTGAGGAAGCTGGAATAATCGCCGTCCCGGTTGAGCACGTTGGTGCCAAGCAGGATGTAGAGCACCTTCGGCTGCTGGGCCGTCAGCACTTCCATCGGAATCTCCTGGACGCCGTCCCGGCGGGTGCAGGTGGTGCTGTTGACCACGGCGTTGGGGCCGATGCCTTTATAGGCGCAGAAGGAGGCTTCCGGCAGGCCGGTGCTGTAGATCTGCATCCCCTGCGTCAGGCTGTCGCCCAGAAAGCAGGCGTCGTTGAAATAGCTGCGGTCCACGGCCGGGCTTTCGGCCAGCGCGGCCAGACGGAAATCCATGGCGGTGGTGCCGTCGGCGCTGAGCTGTACCGCCAGCCGCCGGGCGGGCGTGTAGTTGACGGTGTTCCACTCGCTGCCCTGCAGCTCCTGCTGGAAGATAGTCGGCCCCTGCACGGCGGCGGGGGAGTGCTCCCGGTGGAGCCGTTTCCACAGTATACCCACGACGCTCACCAACACCAGCAGGAAGAGCAGCCCTGCAACGGAGAAGATCCGGAACCAGCGCTTGCGGAGGATACGGCGGCGGTATTCCTGATAATCGGCCATAAAACACCCTGCTTTCTGTAGCTCATTTTCTTCATTATACAGCATGGCAGGCCCCGGCGCAAGCCATGCCGCAAATCCTTTGCGTTAGGACAGGGTTTGTGCTATAATTATTCTGGTTTATTATGAGAAAACGTCGGTTCAGGGCGAAACGCTCTGCCGACGGCAAGCAAAGAAAGCAGGAATCGAATCTTATGCTGCAAAATCCTGAATTGCATTATCTGGACAACGCCGCCACAACCATCGTGGCCCCGGACGTGGCGGATGTCATCGACAGGGCCATGCGGGAGCACTGGGCGAATCCGTCGTCCCTGTACGCCCCCGGTGCCCGGAGCGAAGAAGCCCTGAACGCGGCCCGCGCCGTGGTGGCCCGGAGCCTGGGCTGCAAATCGCGGGAGCTGTACTTCACCTCCTGCGGCAGCGAGGGCAACAACATGGCCCTGCTGGGCGCGGCGCTGACCCGGAAGTTCGGCAAGGGCATCGTGGTGTCCGGTTTTGAACACCCCAGTGTGCAAAAGCCGCTGGAACGTCTGGCCGCGATGGGCTATGACGTTACGGTCGTGGCCCCCCGCCCGGACGGTACGCTGGACATTGACGAGATGCTGTCGCATGTGGACCGGAACACCATCCTCGTGGCCTGCATGATGGTCAACAACGAGATCGGCACCCGGAACGAGGTCGAGCGCCTGGCCGCCGAGGTCAAGCGGAAGAACAGCCGCACCATCGTCCATGTGGACGCGGTGCAGGCGTGGATGCGGGTCCCCATCAAGCTGGACAACATCGACACGATGGCGGTCAGCGGCCACAAGATCCACGCGCCCAAGGGCGTCGGGGCGCTCTACCTCAGCGACCGTCTGGTGCAGGCGTTCCAGCCGCCCTACCTCGGCGGCGAGCAGGAGCGTGAGAAGCGCCCCGGCACCGAGAACCTGCCCTACGCGGTGGGGCTGGCCGCTGCGGTCAGCCGCCTTTCGAAGAACATGAAGAGCCGGGACGCCGCTGTCCGTGCCTTGAACCAGCAGCTGCGCGAGGGGCTGAAAGCCTTCCCCGAAGTGGAGATCAACAGCCCGGAAAGCGCGGTGCCGGAGGTGCTGAACTTCAGCGAGAACTGCATCAAGAGCGAGACGATGCTGGCGTGTCTGGCGGAGAAGCAGATCTATGTCTCGTCGGCCAGTGCCTGCGGGCGGGGCCAGCCCAGCCACACGCTGGCGGCCATGGGCCGCGACCCGCTGGCCATCGACACGGCCATCCGGGTGTCCTTCTGTGCCGACAACACCCCGGAGGATGTGGATGCCTTCCTCAACCGCTTTGAGGACGGCATGAAGCATTTGCAGAGAATAAGGAGATAATATATGAGAGAGATCATTATGGGCTATCAGGGCGAGATGTCCCTGAAGGGCCTCAACCGCAACCAGTTCGAGTCGGCCATGATGAAGATCCTGCGGTACCGGCTCAAGACCGTGGGCAGATTCAAGGTCTACTGCACCCAGTCTACCTTTTATATGGAGCCGGAGGAAGAGGACATCGACATGGACCTCGCATTCGACCGGGTGCGCACCGTCTTTGGTCTGGCCGCACTGAGCCGCGCGGTGGTCTGCGAGAAGGATTTTGACACCATCTGCCAGACCGCTGAGGACTACCTCGGCGACAGCCTGCACGGCATCAGGACCTTCAAGGTGGAGGCCCGCCGCTCGGATAAGACCTACCCCATGACCAGCCCCGAACTGATGCGGGAGCTGGGCGCGTACCTGCTGGGCAAGCACAACTACCTCAAGGTGGACGTCAAGAACCCGCAGTTCAAGGTCATCGTGGAGATCCGCGATTACGGTGCGTATATCCATGGCCCGAAAATCCCCGGTGAGGGCGGCCTGCCCGTGGGAACCTCCGGCCGCGCCCTCAATATGCTCTCCGGCGGCATCGACAGCCCGGTGGCGGCGTACCGGATGGCAAAGCGCGGTCTCGGCCTGGATCACATCCATTTTGCGTCCCCTCCGTATACTTCGGAGCGCGCAAAACTCAAAGTTAAGGCGCTGGCCCAGCTGATCACCCCCTATACCGGCAGCACCAACCTCTTTGTGGTGCCCTACACCCGGCCGCAGGAGTACATCCGGGACAACGCCCCCGATGTGCTGTTCACGGTGCTGATGCGCCGCAGCATGATGCGCATCGCCAACAGCATCGCCAAAAAGCAGGGCTGTGAGGCCCTCGTCACCGGCGAGAGCCTGGCGCAGGTGGCCAGCCAGACCGTCAAGGCCCTGCAGTGCACCGATGCCGCCCAGGACCTGCCCATCCTCCGCCCCCTCATCGGCATGGACAAGACCGAGATCATCGAGACCTCCCGCCACATCGGCACGTTTGAGACCAGCATCCTGCCCTATGAGGACTGCTGCACCATCTTCACTCCGCCGCACCCGAAAATCCGCCCGGAGCTGGACGAGATCCTGACCGCCGAAGCCGCCATGCCGGGTCTGGCTGCACTGGAAGCCGAAGCGGCAGAGAACACCGAGCGCATCCGCATCCGGATCACCGACGAGATCGAGTTTGAGGGGTGATGCCGCATGACCGCAGAGATCATCAGTGTGGGCACCGAGCTGCTGCTCGGCAACATCCTGAATACCAACGCCCAGTATCTGAGCCGGGAGCTGGCCGATCTGGGCATCACCGTCCAGCGGGAGAGCACCATTGGCGACAACCAGGGCCGTCTGGCGGACTTCGTCAACGAGGCCAAGGCCCGGTGTGACCTGCTGGTCTTCACCGGAGGCTTAGGCCCCACGGCAGACGACCTGACCAAGGAGACGGTGGCGGCCTGCTACGGCGATACGCTGGCCTTTGACGAAGAAGAGTGGGAGAAGATCACCCGCTACTTTGCCCGCACCGGCCGGGAGACGACCCCCAACAACCGCAAGCAGGCCATGGTGCCCGTGCACGGGCGGAAGATCGTCAACCACCACGGCACCGCCCCCGGCGCCTGGTTCGAGCAGGACGGTCGCTGCGCCGTTCTGATGCCGGGCGTCCCCAGCGAGATGAAGGCCATGTGGACGGAGAGCATCCGCCCGCTGCTGCTGGAACGCCAGAACTGCACCCTGCACTCCATCACCCTGCGGGTGCTGGGCGGCGAGAGCAATCTGGAATATCAGGTGCGGGACCTGCTGGATCATGCCAACCCCACCGCCGCCATCTACTGCAAGACCGGCGAATGCGAGATCCGCATCACGGCCCGCGCCCCCTCCGACGAGGACGGCGAAAAAATGTGCCGCGCATACGCCACAAAGTTCTATGATCTGCTGGGCGATGCGGTGTATGATGAGGATGTGGCCGGGCTGGAAGAGACGGTGGTGCGCACCCTGAAGGAAAAGGGGCTCACCATCTCCACTGCCGAGAGCTGCACCGGCGGCATGATCGCAGAGCGCATCACCTCAGTGTCAGGCTCCAGCGAGGTGTTCGGCTATGGCTTTGTGACCTATTGGGAGCAGGCGAAGGCGAAGCTCGTCGGCGTGGACCCGGACGTCATCGCGCGATACAATGTGGTGTCGGCCCCGGTGGCCGCGCAGATGGCGCTGGGCGCGGCGAAGGTGTCCGGCTCGGACATCGCCGTCAGCGTGACCGGCGTAGCAGGCCCCACCGGCGGCGATGCCGTCCGCCCGGTGGGCACCGTCTATCTGGGTGCGGCCCGCGGCGAGACCGTGTATGTGAAGAAGCTCTTCGTCTCCCGCCCGGACCGCGCACTGGTCCGCGCCCGCGCTGCGCAGGCTGCACTGGAACTGGTGCTGCGTCTGGCGCAGGGCAGGACCCCCGCAGGCACAAAGCCCCTGACCGCTGCCCAGCAGCACGACACGGCCGTGCTCGATGCGCTGGACGCGGCATTCTTGGGCGAATAACACGCAGGGGTGAGCAGCATTGACAGAAGAGAAGAAGGCTGAATGTGTGCTGCGGCTGTTCGGAGTGCCGGACGCCGCTGTGAAAGAGGCAGCGGGCGGGTTTTCGCCCCAGTGGAAGGCGGAGGCCCGCTGGAAGAGCCGGGGCGCGGAGACTCTGGTGGCGCTTTCGGCCCAGAACCCGGCGGGCCTGAAAAAGGCCGCGCAGGCGCTGCGGGAGAAGTTTTCCGCCGACCTGTACGGGGCCGGGGAGATCACGCTGGCCGAGGCCGCCGTGCAGGAACTGGAACGGCACGACCGACTCCTCATCTGTTCGGATGCTGCCGCCGGGACCCTTCTGGAGGCCCGGCTGGAGACCATCGCCGGGGCGGAACGGGTCTTTGACTTCGGGGCGCTGAGCTATGCTCACCCCAAGACCGGCGCAAAGATCGAGCAGCAGGCGGCGGCGCACCTGCCCGCCGACACCGCCGACCCGGTGCGCCGTGCGCTGGCAAAAGCGCAGGCGGCCCGCCGGGTGGTGGGCTGTGACCTTGCCGCCGGGTGCGCCGAGCGGGAAGGGGACTGCGTGCTGGTGCTCAGCTGCAAAAAAGGCTGCTGGCTGCGCACGGTCCCTCTGGCGGACAGGCCTGCCCTCTGGCTGCTGGATATGATCCGCCGCGCAGCCTGTGACCTGCCGCAGGCCGCAGGCACCGGCTTTCTGCCCGCCCGCAAGGCCGCCCGGACGGCCCAGCCGGAAGCGGCCCCGCCTGCCCGCAGGCCCCGCCGCGCCCGGCGGGTGCTGGTGGTTCTGCTGGTGCTGGCCGTGCTGGCCGCGCTCTGCACCGTCGGGGCATGGGTGTACACGGGCGGCAACTTCTACGCGCTGCCCCAGCGCCTGCGCTCCCTCTGGGCCGACGGCCTGCCGCATTCGGGGGCTGTGCTGTTGTAATAAAAGGCTGCTGGATACTCCTTCAGTCACGGCTTCGCCGTGCCAGCTCCCTCCAAGAGGGAGCCTTGACGTGCCGGAACGCTGTGAAAGCCTCCCTCGTTGAGGGAGGTGGCATCGCGCCAGCGATGACGAAGGGAGTTTTCAGCGGCCTTTTTGTTGATTTTACAGAAAATTCATTGGAAAATGGCCCAAAACGGGGCCTGTGGGTTTGACGGGTTTTCTGCTTTGGTGTATCATATAACTGTATGATGAACTCCCCCTGCCGGGCGGTCTCCGCCCAGATTTCAATAGATGAGGTGTAAGAATGTCCCTAGCTGAAAAGATCTTCGGTACCTTCTCGGACCGGGAGCTGAAAAAGATCAACCCGATCACCAAAAAGGTGCTGGCCCTGGAACCCAAATACCAGGCACTGTCCGATGCCGACCTGCAGGCCCAGACCCCCGCACTGAAGGCGCGTCTGGCTGGCGGCGAGACGCTGGACGATATCCTGCCCGATGCCTTTGCCGTCTGCCGCGAGGCTGCCTGGCGTGTGCTGGGCATGAAGCACTTCCCGGTGCAGGTCACCGGCGGCATCGCCCTGCATCGCGGCGCCATCGCTGAGATGCAGACCGGTGAAGGCAAGACCCTTGTGGCCACCCTGCCCGCCTACCTGAACGCCCTGACCGGCGAAGGCGTCCACATCGTCACCGTCAACGACTATCTGGCCAAGCGCGACAGCGAGTGGATGGGCAAGCTCTACCGCTGGCTGGGCCTGTCCGTCGGCCTCATCGTGCAGGGGATCGACGGCGACAGCCGCCGCCGTGCCTACAATGCCGATATCACCTACGGCACCAACAACGAGTTCGGCTTCGACTACCTGCGCGACAACATGGTGACCTATAAGGACAACATGGTCCAGCGCGGCCACACCTACGCCATCGTCGATGAGGTGGACTCCATCCTCATCGACGAAGCCCGCACCCCGCTCATCATTTCCGGCCGCGGAGAGGATTCGTCCAGCCTGTACACGCAGGTGGACCGCTTCGTCCGCACCCTGCGCAAGAGCGTGGTGGTCGAGCTGGAAGACAAGGTGGAGACCGACGAGCAGACCGACGGCGATTATGTTGTGGACGAAAAGCACAAGACCTGCACCCTGACCGCCAGAGGCATCAAAAAGGCCGAGGAATACTTCAAGATCGAGAACCTGGCCGCTGCCGAGAACATGACGCTGGCCCACCACATCGACCAGGCCATCAAGGCCTACGGTGTCATGAAAAAGGACATCGACTATGTGGTCAAGAACGGCGAGGTCATCATCGTCGATGAGTTCACGGGCCGCCTGATGATCGGCCGCCGCTACAACGAGGGCCTGCATCAGGCCATCGAGGCCAAGGAGGGTGTGAAGATCGCAGCCGAGAGCAAGACGCTGGCGACCATCACCTTCCAGAACTATTTCCGCATGTACAAGAAGCTGGCCGGTATGACCGGTACGGCCAAGACCGAGGCCACCGAGTTCACCGAGATCTACGGCCTGAACATCGTTACCGTGCCCACCAACCGCCCCAACATCCGCAAGGATTATCCCGATGCGGTCTACAAGACCGTCAACGGCAAATACCGCGCCGTCATCGAGCAGGTGATGGAGTGCCACAAAAACGGCCAGCCCGTTCTGGTGGGCACCGTCAGTGTGGAAAAGAGCGAGACGCTGGCCAAGATGCTGCAAAAATACACCCGCGATTTCAACGTGCTGAACGCGAAGAACCACGAGCGCGAGGCTGAGATCGTGGCGCAGGCCGGTAAGAAGGGTGCCATCACCATCGCCACCAACATGGCAGGCCGCGGCACCGATATCATGCTGGGCGGCAACGCAGAGTTCATGGCCAAGGCCCAGATGCGCAAAGAGCACTTCTGCGAGAACCTGCTCAGCCCTGAAAAGCCCGAAGATGCCGACCCGAACGCCGTGGAACTGCTGCTGACCGAGGCCGACGGCCACGGAGACACCACCGATGAGAACATCCTCGCGGCCCGCAGACGGTTCGAGGAGCTGTACGCCCAGTACAAGCCTGCCATCGAAGCCGAAGCGGACGAGGTGCGCAAGGCGGGCGGTCTGTTCATCATCGGCACCGAGCGCCACGAGAGCCGCCGCATCGACAACCAGCTGCGCGGCCGTGCCGGCCGTCAGGGCGACCCCGGCGCATCCCGCTTCTACCTGAGCCTGGAAGATGACCTGATGCGTCTGTTCGGCGGCGACCGCGTTTCCAGCCTGATGGATACCCTCAAGCTGGACGAGGACACCCCCATCGAGAACCGCATGATCACCAGCACCCTCGAAAGCGCCCAGAAGAAGCTGGAAGGCCGGAACTTTGAGATCCGCAAGAACGTGCTGAAGTACGACGATGTCATGAACCAGCAGCGTGAGATCATCTACGGCCAGCGCCGCAAGGTGCTCGACGGTGAGGACATCAGCACCGAGATGCACAACATGCTGCGGGAGAACATTGATTCCAGCTGCAAACAGTTCCTGGCCGGTGACGTCAAGGACGAGTGGGACTTTGGTGCGCTCCGCCGTCACTATCAGGGCTGGCTGACGACCGACGCCGACTTCCACTATACCGTCGCGGATTACGACAGCCTCTCGGTCCAGGGCATCGCCGATCTGCTGTATGACCGCGGGATGGACATCCTGAACGACAAGGAACAGCGCTACGGCCCGCAGCTGATGCGGGAGCTGGAACGCATCTGCCTGCTCAAGTGTGTAGACCGCCAGTGGATGGACCATATTGACAACATGGACCAGCTGCGTCAGGGCATCGCGCTGCGCGGCTACGGCCAGAAAGACCCCGTCGTTGAGTACCGCATCGAGGGCTTTGACATGTTCGACCAGATGGTCGATTCCATCCGCGAGTCCAGCATCAAGATGCTGCTGACCATCGAGGTGCGCGGTGCGGGCACTGCGGCCCCCAAGCGGGAGCAGGTGGCCAAGCCCACCGGCGAGGGCTTCGTGCCCGGCAACGGCGCACCCGGTGCCAAGGGTGCCCCCAAGGGCCAGCCCGTCCGCGTCATCAAGATCGGCCGCAACGACCCCTGCCCCTGCGGCAGCGGCCTCAAATGGAAGAAGTGCACCTGCGCCCAGTATCACCCCAATGGTTCCGACGGCGGGGAGCAGTGATCTGTAAGAGAAATGCAACTATTTTTAGTTGCATTTCTCTCCGATCGTGGTATACTATAAGAAGGGAGTGAGTGCACGATGGGTCAGAAGGAAAAGCTGATCGAACGCCTGAAATCGAAACCGAAGACATTCACATTTGATGATGCGGAAAGCCTGCTGCGGTATTTCGCCTATGAGCGCTCCAACAAAGGCCGGACCAGCGGGTCCCGGATCATGTTCGTATCTGAGGAACATCCGCCCATCATGATGCACCGACCCCACCCCAGAAAAGAGCTGCTGGAATATCAGGTGAAGCAGCTCATCCAGATTTTGGAACAGGAGGGACTTCTATGAATAACACGATGGAATACAAAGGCTATGTGGGAAGCGTGGAATTCTCGGAAGAAGACGGCCTCTTTTACGGAAAAGTTATGGGCATCCGTGCGCTGCTCTCCTATGAGGGGACCACGGCGGCGGAGCTGGTCTGCGATTTCCACAATGCCGTCGATGATTACCTGACTCTGTGCGAAGAGACCCACAAGGAACCGGAGCGGGCGTATAAGGGCAGCTTCAATGTCCGCATCTCGCCGGAGCTGCACAAGCAGGCCGTGATCTTTGCTGCGGCACACAACATGAGCCTGAACAGCTTTGTGGAAAATTCCATTCAACAGGCTGTGCACACAAGATAAAAAAGGGAGCTGATTTGAAATGATGGACCCGAAGGAACTGATGGCAGAAGCCGCCGTGCTGGAACCCCAGCTGCAAAACTGGCGGCGCACCCTGCACCGGCACCCGGAGGTGGGCTTCGACCTGCCCCAGACCAGAGCGTTGGTCAAGCAGGCACTCACCGAGATGGGGTACACCCCGCAGGACTGCGGCAAGGCAGGCATCCTTGTGCTGGCGGGCGGCAAAAAGCCGGGCAAGACCATTCTGCTGCGCGGCGACATGGATGCTTTGCCCATTCAGGAGGAGTCCGGCGTGGACTTCGCCTCTGAAGTGCCCGGCCGGATGCACGGCTGTGGCCACGACATGCACACGGCCATGATGCTGGGTGCGGCCAAGCTGCTCAAAGCCCACGAAGAGGAGCTGGAAGGCACCGTCAAGCTGGAGTTCCAGCCTGCGGAGGAGATCTTTCAGGGCTCCCCGGATATGATCGCCAACGGCCTGCTGGAAGACCCGAAGGTGGATGCGGCGGTCATGTTCCATGTGTTGGCCGGTATGCCTCTGCCCTCCGGCATGGTGCTGGTGCCGGGCGGCGGCATCACGATGGCCAGCTGCGAGCAGTACCACATCACCGTCCACGGCAAGGGCGGCCACGGCTCCATGCCCGAAGCCTGCATCGACCCCATCACGGCGGCGGCACACATCCACATCGCGTTGCAGGAGATCAACAGCCGGGAGATGGACCCGCACAGCTTCGGCGTCTTCACGACCGGCCGCTTCCAGGCAGGTGCTGCCTCCAACGTCATCCCCGACACGGCGGAGATGTGGGGCACCATCCGCACCATCGACCCCGAAAACAAGGTTGGTGAGCTGATCCACAAGCGGATGACCGAGATCGCACAGGGCGTGGCGGCGGCCTACCGCTGCACCGCCGAGGTCGGCTTCAGCGACTACTGCCCCTGCATGGTGGTGGACCACGCCCTCGCCGGAAATGCAATGACCTATATGACCGAGCTTGTGGGCCAGGGCGCAATGGATATGTCCAAGCTCACGGGCGGCAAGCCGGGCGGCGGCAGCGAGGACTTCGCCTTTGTCAGCCACGAGGTGCCCACCGTCAGCATGTTCCTGTCCGCGGGAAACGCCAAGGAGGGTTACGCCTACGGCCAGCACCACCCGAAGGTCAAGTTCGATGACAGCATTCTCTATGAGGGCAGCGCGGCCTACAGCTGGTTCGCCCTGCGCTGGCTGAGCGAGAACAAATAACTCATTATCTCACAAAAAACAAAAACCAGAGTTGCAAGGCAGACCTGCCAAACAACTCTGGTTTTCTTATTGGAGCATGTTGCGCTAAATTCTTTTTGTGAGCGAGTGCGGAAAACTAGAATTTATATAATTATCTCTCTAACTTTCCCCATTTTATAGGCTTTCCCGCCTGTCCATTAGTGAAATGATATGTAGTTTCCCTTATTTTTACCCTTATGAGATAATCACAAGGGAAATAAGGGAATTTTTTTAATCATTGCCTACCACTTTATCAAGAAGCCTAACTGATTTTCGTTTAGCATCTCTTGTGGAGTGAGCATAGACATTCATTGTGGTACTTACATCTGAGTGTCCTAACAGTTCCTGCACATCTTTTGGGGCAGCTCCATTTGCTAAAAGGTTGCTTGTATAGGTGTGACGTAACTGGTGGAAATGAAAGCCTTCAAATCCCTCTAATGTTTTTGCCACCTTTCTGCAAACAGTCCCCAAAGTAGTTGGAAGTTCCAAACAACCATCCGGTCTTAAACAGACGAAAGAAATTTCTTTATAATCTGCCGGGACTTCCTCTGTTCTGTCTAAGCAATAATATTCGTAGTACACTCTGTTTTTCTCTTTGACCTCTTTGTAGTAGTTCGTGTGATAAAGTTCTCCGTACTGCATTCGATTTTTTAACTGCTCTTTCCGGGTATTACGGAAAATCTCTACCAGCGTATCTCCAAAATCAACAATCCTCACTTTTTTCCGCTTGGTTGGTCCGATGATATATTTGCGCTTTGAACCATCATATCGGATGCTGCGTCTTATGGTAAGGCATTGTTCTTCCAGATTTACGTCCTGCCATGCCAAACCGCAGGCTTCTCCAATACGGAGTCCGGCATAATAGGCTATCTGGATTGGAAGTATTGCGGCTGGGTTCTTTTTTTGAAGATACGCAAGCAGTCTTTCATAATCTTCTCGTGAAATTGGTTGGATATTTCCGTCCATGTCCTCATCCGAAAACAAATCAACTTCGTCCGTCTGATACCGCAGTTTAATATACTGCATGGGATTGAACGTAATATACTGCTTTGGAAATACTGCAAAACGGAAGGACTGCTGCATGACTGCGGAAAAAGAATGGATGTAATCTTTGCTATACCCCTTTCTCTCTTTTCCATCGGGATGAACTCCCCCGAAGGAAAGCAAATCGAAGAAGGATTGCAAATGTTCAGAGGTTACATTTTTCAGTTTCCGTTCTGCCAATGGGTGTTTCTTAATATTTCGGATTGTTCCGAGGTAATTCTCCACAGTACCATTGCTGAGCGTACCTGTTTTTAATTCCTCCTCTGCCCACACATCCAGAAGTTGTCCGACTGTGAGATTTTCCGCTTTGGCAACAAATTTCTTTTTTTCATAATCATCCATTGCCTGACGGAGCAGCTTTTCAGTTTCACTTTTGCTTTCTGTTCCAACGCATTCTTTTTGAACAAGATTGCCGCTTGCGTCCTCTACATAGAAGCGGTAGTACCATTTCTTTCCTTTTTTTTTTCTTACAGATCCTTTTGCCATAATCGTATGTCTCCTTTCGATATTAGACAATCGGAACTGATGAAATGCTTCGTGCGTGTAAGTATATCATAACTCCGGTTGTCTTACTATACCGATTCGGAATCTTCGTATAAGACTTCTGATAAAAGATTTGCAAGCCTTTGTTCTGCTGTTTTTGGTTTCTTGGAATAGAGCCTTACAATGTCTGCCATCTCATTAAAAGCATTGATGGTATGAGTGATTTCCCTTAAGAACATAATCTCATTATATTCCTCATTCGATTCAAACCCTATTGTTTTGGCAATATCCGTCTGACCAGCATTTCCCTTGAAGTTTTTGCAGGCGAACTGGAAGGAATCCAAAAACAGACCATATTGTTTTAACATCAGCAGTAATAAATCTTTTGAAAAAGCATCTTCTTCTTTGGTAAGGGCAAGCGGTAACTGTTCCAGAATATCTCCCATCGCATCACGAATCTGTAATTCTCTCTTATCCGTAATGTCGGTTTCATATTCATCTGTTTCCCCTTTGAGCCATTCCACAGATACATGGAGTGCTTCCGAAAGACCTTCCAGCACCATTTTTTTCGTATTGTCAATCGAACCATTCTCATAACGCAGGATTGTAGAAGCGGTAACTCCCATCTTCTCTGCGACATAAGGCTGTGTCAGATTCAATTCCAGACGGCGCTGTTTTATTCTGCTGCCTATCAGCTTGCGTAATTCTTTATCTTTCATGCTGACTGCCTCCTTTTTCGGTATGTATGAATTATAGCATTGTTTTTCCGAAATTGCAATATGCAATGCAATATTTATTTTTAACATTTCGTAACGCTTGACAAAAAGATGTGAAAAGGATATACTTACATCACAGGAATTGCATAATGCAATTTATAAGGAGGTGATTATATGACGCAAAGAAAAATTGCATTATCCATCGAAGAAGCTGCCGACTATACGGGAATCGGCAGAAACACCTTAAGACAGCTTGTAGAATGGAAGAAACTTCCGGTATTAAAGGTTGGTCGCAAAGTCCTGATTAAAACCGATATTCTGGAAATGTTTATGGAAGCGAATGAAGGTCGTGATTTGAGGGATAGAGGAAATGTACGTAACAAGAACTGCGGCAAATTAAAAAAAGGCGGCTTCCCAAGAAACCGCCAAAGGTTCTATCAGACCGAAGCCATGATATACCTACACGCAAGAAGATTATACCATGTGCTTCTTCTGATACGCAACCAAGAACTTATGTTTGTGAAGGAAAGGAGAATGTAAGAATGGCAAAATCAACAAAAAGTTATGAAGCACGAATGCTTGAAATGGAAAAGAAAGAGCAGGAAAGCCTTGAAAGCAAAACGATATGCAGCACAGAAGAAAGAACTTCTAAAACGAAAGAAAGCCGAAGAAAGTAAAAAACGAACCCATAGGCTCTGTCAGGTTGGCGGTGCGGTGGAATCCGTTCTTGGTGCGACTATTGAGGAGGAAGACATCCCAAAGCTGATTGGTTTTCTGAAAAAGCAGGAAGCCAATGGGAAATTTTTCTCAAAGGCAATGCAGAAAGAAACAAATACCGATATGGAGGAAGTGTAATGGCGGATGGGATGAGTTTTTCATTCCCTTCATTGCTTTTTCATGAAGGGCGCACTTATGGACAACCAGAGGTCGTCCCAATAAGTTTGCCACAAGTGGCAACCGGTCTGCGCTCACGCTTGCCGGGCTCGTTCCGTCGGCGGGGCTTTCAGCCAGACCTGCTCATGCCACAGGAGGCACTCTTCGCCAGAGAGGCGCATTCCATGCAGGCTGCTATGCGCAGGGCACTCTTACGCAGAGGGCGTTCTGGCAATGCTGCTTTTTCTAAAATCGAAATCAATGTTGCCGGAAATCTATACCGGATGTGCAGAAAGGAGGAATCCAGATATGGCGATTTTTCATTACACAATCAAAATAGTCGGACGAAGTAAAGGGAAATCTGTTATCTCCGCTTCCGCATATCTCAATGGGGATGTGATGAAAAACGAGGAAACCGGGAGAATCAGTTATTACACTTCTAAAAAAGAAGTGGTCTACACCAGTCTGATGATGTGTGAAAACGCACCTCGAATGGCAGATAGTACCAGAAGAAAATATAAAACGCTTTCAAAAAAAATCTGTCCGCTACAAAAGGTCAGAAGATAAAGAAGCTGCTTTAGAAAAATTCAAAATCACATTTCAGAAACAGAGGTTATGGAATGAGGTATTGAAGATTGAAAAAAAGTGCAGATGCCCAACTTGGCAGGTCATTTGAATTTGCCCTCCCAAAAGAATGGAGCAGACAGGAACAGATTCAATATACATCCGACTATATCCAAAAAAAAACATTTGTGGATAAGGGAATGTGTGCTGATTGGAGTATCCACGACAAAGGGGATGGCAACCCCATGTCCACCTGCTTCTGACGATGCGACCTTTTAACCCGAACCATTCTTGGGGAAAGAAAGAAGTCAAGGATTGGGATTTTGTCAGAGATAAAAGCGGAAATATCGTGATTGACGAATCCCACCCGGACTGGTGGCAGGATAAGAAAAACCCTGACCGTCATGGAATCCGTATCCCTGTATTAGACGAAAACGGAATCCAGAAGATTGGTGCAAGAAACCGCCTGCAATGGAAACGGGTGCTGACCGATGCTACTGGATGGAACAATCCCAAAAATTGTGAGCTGTGGCGGAGTGAGTGGGCAAAGGTGTGTAATGAACATCTTCCTTTGCATAATCAGGTTGATCACCGTTCTTATGAAAAACAGGGAAAACTCCAGATTCCTACCATCCATGAAGGTGCTGACGCAAGAAAGATTGAACAAAAATTTCTTGCCGGGCAGGAAATAAAAGGCTCGTGGAAAGTAGCGGAAAATCAAATCATAAAACAACAAAACACGTTATTGCAAAAGATACTAAACACCTTTGGGAAAGTATCGGGTGCATTATCATTATGGAAGGAGCGATTAAATGACATTAGAAGAAAGCCGGGAAATTATACCCTTAATGGAATCCATGATTGGTCAAATCGAAGAACAGCAGAACCTAATGGCAGAAATGATTCTGGAAATGCAGAACCGGGACACTCAACTCTCTCTTATGCAAAAACAGAATCAGAAATTACAAAAATTAAACAACGAGTTATCCGAGCTGCTCAACATTTTGCCAAATACCGAGGAACTGCTTTCCAAGATGGAAGAACAGAAAACGAAGATAGAGCTTTTGGAAAACGAAAATCAGCAATGGCAGAAATTGGCACAGAAGCTGAACAGCGAAAACAGTTTATTACTGAAACAGAACACCGAATTGCTGAACTGGAACAGCAGATAGAGAAAGGACGTGATATAGATGAACGAATCCAGAGAATCAAAGAACGCCGAACAGTTGGAAGAACTTCTGCTCTTGACCGAGGAGATACAAGAAGAACTGGAACAGAAAGAACAGCTTATCGTGGAACTGAAGACGCAGCTCAGCGAATCTCTGACCTTGAACGAGAAATTAAACAAAGAGAACAGAGCCGGGAATATTCAAGCATTAAAGAACGACTTGAAGCTGGCAGACAGAGCATTGCGGATCGAGAAAGAGAAGTTGCGAAGCGCAAACGTCATGATAGAGGAATGTCAAGATAAAATATGCTATTTAACACAGGAACGGGATTATGCCCGGACACATCAGAAAATCGTAGAGATACCGGTAGAAAAGCCGGTACTCTATGAAAAATGTGAAGCCTGTGACCGGACAGACTATCAGAATGCAAAAGCAAAATACGAAACACAAAAAGAGCGACTTGCAGGACAATATAAAGCAAAAACGGTAATGTTCCAAACAACCTTGTTCCTTCTTGCATGGTATTCGTTGACAACCACTCTTTTTCAGGCAGTACAGTCAGATATGTTCCTTGTCGATTGTAAATCATTCTTCAATGATTTAGCATCATTCATACAAACCTTTGTCGGATGGACGATTGATGCCGGGCAATCTGTGGCACAGATTAGCACAAAAATTCCAAATCCTTTTATAGCCGGAATGGTATATTGGATATTGCTAATATTGATTGTAGGAATATGTGTGGCAGGAACAGGGATACTGGCGATACTGATAGAAATAAAGGTTATAGAATTATATAAGAAAAACTGTTGGGATGTTATTACTCTACTGATGATACTGACAAGTGCTGCTGTCATCATTTATTTTGGAGAAGCAATCAAAAAAGCACTGTCAGTAAATCTTCTATTGCTTTTGTACTTTTGCAGGGCGCATATGTTGGAATTAGATGTTATCTTAAAGTTTGGTTAGAAAAAAGACCATATTAGTATTTTCAACTTACTGTATAGACAGTAAAATTACTCCATACCAGCCTAGTGAAAATTTACTGTATGAAAAGAAGTATTACAGAGAAAAAAGGCTGTAAAAACAGGAACAGCCAGCCCGAAAGAATTTACGGACTGGCTGTATCAGCAGAGTAATGTAATTGTGGAGCTGACCGAGATATGAAAAGCTTTCTATCATCAATTTCGCATTATTGCAATAACAGATTGCTTCTTCCATGAATGAATAAGCAATATTGTCATCAAACTTTCAATAAACATAGCAACAGCAAAAAGAGTAAAAGCAACAACCGGAAATACAAATCCCGTAGACATGCCTGCATTTTTCAAAAATATACCGATTGCATATCCGCCGGGGATTCCAACAACAGCAGTTATAAGCAATGCAATCAAAGTAGTAAAAAGACCTTCCATCATAAATGCTTGCTTCAACTGCTTATTTGTCATACCAATAGATTTTAGTGTGCCCATTTCCTGTTTCTGTGATAAAAGATTTGTCACAGTAAGATTGATTTGATTGATGACCGCAAATATCCACAAGATGGCTGCAATCGCATAAGCTAATGTAAAACCTGCACGATTGTCTGATTGGTGTTCTACAATAAAATCTTGAAGGGTTTGTAAGCGAACATCCCTATTGTCAGAAACGAGTAATTTGAGTTCTTGCTCGATTATCTCCTGATATTCAGCTTCTGCTTGTATTTCGATTGCGTATGTACAGTCATAACCTGCAAGTTCTTTGAGCATATTTCCGGCATTCTGAAAATATAGCCACCCATTCCATCATTGCTGGAAGTGATTGCACCAATTTTGAATGCTTTTGTTATTGTTTTACCACTATGATTTTTGAAATTAAAGGTCACAGTATCCCCAATTTGAGGTTTCCAATGGTAAACATCATAAATACGTTCGGGATCACTTACAACTAATTCTGTATCATCAGTAATATTTCCAGACAAAACCGCTGCATTTAGCGACGCCAAATCCTTTTCATTATAGCCGAGCATCAAGGTGCTATCTGAAATATCATTGTCTGTTGAGAAATCAACTGGTACGGTAGCATAAGTAAATATATTGCTAACTCCCTCTATATCTCCAACACGCTTTACATAATCAGAAAAATATTCTTTCTGCAAGAGAGCATCCAAATTTTCACTTTCATTTTCTAAATCAATGCTGATTTTGAAATCTCCGTACTTCATATCCCAATAACGAGCCATACTCTCGGCATTAAAAGAACTCTGATAACTTGCTGCAAGGAAAAATATAACTCCGCACAGTCCCAATGATAAAATGGTCAATAGAGATTTTTTTCTGTTTCTGGAAAAGCTGATTTTCGCTAAATATACAGGCGTAATACGATGTCTTTTGTGAGTGCGGTAATTTACAATTCCCACTGGATTTTTCAGAGCAGAAATTGGAGAAGTATTCGCTGCAATTTTTGCTGGTTTACGAACACTAATATAAACAAGCAGTATTCAACAAAAAGGCATGCGCCACATAGAGAAACAATAAATGCAAATACTGACCAGCCTTTTGATTGCAGACAATAGCTGATGATCGTTCCCATGATACTACCAATTAAAATCCCCGGAACTGCAAGCATATAACCCTGTTTAAGAACTATTTTATAAATTTGCTTTTTACTTGCCCCTATTGTCCGAAGCTGTCCGAACTCAGCAACTTTTTGTCCAACCGAAATATAGAAAATGCTGTAAATTACAAGTGCGGCAGCTAAAAACAAAATGGCAGCAACTACACCATATACCGCATAATTACTGAAGGACAAAGTTGTATTTACATAATCATAGTAACTGCTGACTGTCCAATTATTCAGTCCAGTCTCCTCTGAAATTTGAGATAATATTTCTGTTGCTTCGTCTTTTATAAGGGTATCTGCATTTTCAAGCCAAACATATCCATTAAGCAGGTTATTTCCACGTAATTCCCGGCATTTTTCAAGTGAAACAAAAACAGGATAAGCGGTAGAAGTTTTATCATGGTAAATACCAACAATAGTATAATTCTTCAAAGTACCATCCAGATTCAACTGAACTATGGCGTTGATTTCCGGAGACTTATTTTCACTGGCAAAAAGGCATCTGTAACAGCAATTTCACTTGCTTTCTCTGGATATTTTCCGTCAAAGGCAGGAATCAAACTAAGCATGTCATCATCATAATAAATCAGAGACAGTTCTTTAGAATTTTCTTTCACTGTTTTGATATTACAGGAAAGTCCTACACTTTTTACTTCTTCGTTTGCTAACAACTTTTCTTTACTGTCCTGCGTAATGTCAAAGAAAATCCCTTGATGTAATCCTTCGATTTCTTTCTGATTTTGATAAATGATATTTTGCACTGTGAGCAACGACATCATTATCATAGCAACGGCTACAATAATTGCCGAAAGGCAAAATAAGTTTTTCTTCTTATCAAAACGCACACTTTTTCGTGCTAATTTTTTAATTACTGCACTGGTATCATTTTCAAAAGGATAATTCATAATTCCCACCTCCTTTAGCCAACAATTTTACCATCTTCAATCCGTACAATGCGGTCTGCGAGTTGAGCGATCTCGTTGTTGTGAGTAATCATTACAATGGTCTGATTAAATTCTCCGCTGGTACGCTTCAAAAGCCCTAACACATCTGCACTGGTCTTGCTGTCGAGATTTCCAGTCGGTTCGTCAGCAAGGACAATCGCCGGCTTTGTAATTAAAGCTCGTGCAATCGCTACACGCTGCTGTTGACCGCCTGAAAGAATTGTTTGGCATATTTTCCAGCTTATCTTCTAAAGCCAGCATATACACAACTTCGTCCATAAATTTCTTATCTACGGTATCACCATCCAATTCCACAGGCAGGACGATATTTTCATATACATTCAAAATCGGAACCAGATTATAATTTTGGAAGATAAATCCGATGTTACGACGGCGGAAAATTGTCAATTCATCATCATTCTTTTTTTGCGAGTTCTTCTCCCCGTACAATCACGCTGCCGGAAGTGGGGGTATCAAGTCCTCCCATCATGTGAAGCAATGTAGACTTACCGCTGCCGGAAGTTCCAACTACGGCAACAAATTCTCCCTGTTCCACAGTAAAATTTACACCATTAAGGGCACGAGTAATATTTGGTTCTGTGCCGTAATACTTCTTTAAGTCGATTGTTTGTAAAATGCTCATATTCAAATGCTCCTTTCAAGGCTTTCTATCTGTTGATAAAGCCATTGTAAACCACAAATGTTAAAATGTCCGAGATAGAAAAAATTTTTATCGAAAATCAGAGTGAAATGTTACAACGCTCGGACATTTCAAAAAAAAGTGGTTATATCTTACCTTACAGGAAGCATAATAGAAAATTCTGAGCCTTGCCTCAGCTCTGAAACAACCTTGATATAGCCCCCTTGCCTTGTTACAATCTCACGAGCCAAATACAAACCTATTCCCACACCCTGTTGATCGTGTACTTCTTCCTCACGATAGAAGCGCCGAAAGATGGCAGCCTGATTGCTTTCTGAAATGCCCTTGCCGGTGTCGGTCACTTTGACCTCTACGTACATTTCCCACTGAACCACTGATACAGAAATCTTTCCACCTGACGGAGTGTATTTTACTGCATTGTCCAGCAGATTGAAAAGGGCTTCGCTTGTCCACTTGCTGTCATGGGAGATTATCAAATTTTCCGGGCAATCCACGGATACAGCAATTTCTTTTTTCTCTGCGGCATATACAATACTGCTCATGGCTTGTGCAAGCGTATGGAATAAGCTGCTGTCTTTCTTTTCTAATCGTATTGCTCCGGTTTCCAACCGGGATGTTTTAACCAGTGCTTGGAACAGAAAATCCAGTTTATCAGTCTGACTGCGTATGCCTTGCAAAAAGTCCATCCGTTCTTCTTCTGAAACAGGCTTTGTTAAAAGTGTGTCCGTTACCATTTGCAAATTGCTGACAGGTGTTTTGACTTGATGCGAAATATCAGAAATCAGCATTTGAAGCTCCTGTCGTTCCATGTCTACCTTGTGCCGATTTTCCTGCATAATCTCATACAACCGGATTAAGCGGTGGTTGATACGGGCAAAAAGAGTTTCACTATCATTTGACTTTTGTAATTCCTCGTTTCCATCAATCATGTTGTCCAGCGTCCGGCACAAATTAGAAGTAAAATGAGAAAGGCGTTTTCCAAAAAACAGCACCAATAGCCAAATCCAGAAAAACGCACAGAGTGTCAATGTTCCACCTGCTATGAAAATTCGTATATCCTGCATTATACCGCCGAGAATACCGGTAATTACCAGCATAGAGAAAACCATGCCAGCACTAACCAGTCTACAAATTTTCTTAGCAGAAAGGTTATTCAGATTCATTTCTTTTTCGCCTCCTGTCCATTGATACCCCATACCATAAACCGTTTTGATATATGTGTCGCCATCCGCTTCAATCTTACTGCGAATACGGCTGATAGAAGTAGTAAGGGTATGTTCATCTACATATTTTTCATCAACATCCCACAGTTTTTTTCTAAAAATTGTTGGCGAGTAAGTACCTGCTTCGGATTTTTTAAGAAATAGGTTCAACATTTTATATTCCATCGCAGAAAGTGCTAATGGTTTCCCGTTCAAACTTGCAAATTGTTCCGAAAAATCCAGAAACAAGCTACCATCCTCGTAAATATCCTTAGCTGGTTTGTGATGCTCCAACATAGCGAACATGGCTTTGATTTTTCGCTGCAAAGCACTAATCGAAAGGTTTCGTGATATAATCCACTGCACCAGCTTCATATCCTCGTATCTGATCGCTTTCCTGATCGTTGGCAGTTAGAAATATAACTACTGTATCAGGATGCTCTGGCTTGATAAGACGGCATAGGTCATAACCATTTCCGTCTGGTAAATTTATATCCAGCAATACCAAATCAAAAATGTTTGTTTTTAATGATTCAGCGGCTGTCCTTGCATTCAGAACAGAAGTTATTGTGTAACCGTCCAATTCCAAATTATAAGTAAGCGTTTTATTCAAAAGATTATCATCTTCGACAATTAAAATATGCTTCATATTATCACTTCCTTTTCTTTTTGCAGATAGTATAACAGGCAAATGTCCGAGAATTGTTACAAGGACAAATATATTTTTCATTTTACAGCTTTTTTCTGTGTACTGCAATTTTATAAAAGAAAGGACAGCAGTGTCAAATTGCTGTCCTTTCTTTTATCATAGCTGGTAGTGTATAAGCGTGGGTTCATCATATCGGGTGTGGTATCTTTAACTACAGGAAACTCCCTACAACACTATCTCACTTCTTGCTTAATAAAGTTCTAATGAATCTTCTGTATCCACCCACATCTGTAAATTGCCATCAAGATATAATCTTGCATATTCCAAAGGCTCATCCACAGCCAATGAAGTAAGCGCACATTCTGATCCATATGTGGTTTTTAAATTTTTTTCAGCTTCCCAGCAATCAATGCGAAGCATATATCCAGCACTTGTGTAAACATCAATACTATCGTGGTTTATATTATATTCTGCATAAATTGTTCTCATCGTATCTTATCTCCATTTTCTTTTGATAATCAGTTACAGAGTTAAATATCGAAAACATTTCAATCAGTTCACCATGTCGTTATTGTTATATGTTATATTGTGTTATGAAATTTTCTTTCCCTTAATTTTTTTCCCATATTAAGGTTCATGAAAAGCAATGGGAAAATGTAACACAAGGGAAAGAGTAAGGGAAAGTTCACTTGCTACAAACTTAGTATTTTCAAGGGTTTGCGAAGAATTTGATAATCAAATATAACAGTTATTAAATTTCCTAAAATATGTGAAATATCAACTGGAATTTTCAAATTAGTCTTTGCAAATAACCTTTGAACCTTCACCATCAATTACAATTCCCTGACGGTTGTTAATTGGGCATAGATTCAAATCCGAAAACTCAGTCATTATTTTCTCGGTAACTTTCTTAAATGGTGCTGTAAGATAATGCGGAAGAACATAGAAATCAATCAAATCAAGCCCTGCATCATCTTCTTGTGAGTAGTCCTCCGGCTTTTCATCCATTTGCTCGATATATTGGATGCTTGGAGCGCATATAATTGCGCCTGCCGACTCGCCGATCATCAATTTTCCATTTGCCAATTCTTTCTTCAACAGCTCATCCGTTCCCGTTTTACGGAGCTGGTCTATAAGGAAAAAAAGAATTTCCGCCGGTAAAATATATCACATCCGCATCTTCAAAAACAGACTGTATCGTTGAATAAGCCTCCGTTGAAATATCAATTTCAGTTACGATTGCTCCCAACTTTTTGAATAATTTTCGAGCCGAGCCGACATAACCGGTGTAGCCTTCACGCAGCGAAGCTGTTGGAATAAATGCGACTTTTTTATTTTCAATTTCTTCCTTTATCAGACTTCCTACACTTGAAAAGTGCGAACATAAAAACAGTTTCATCAATATTCTCCTTTTATATATAAATTCCGATTTGTTGAACTGAGTATAGCATACTTTCAATCAAAAAACACCCCCAATACAAAAAGAACCCCATGCCAACACCATCCGGTGGAGACATGGGGTTCTTTTTGGTAAAGGCCGAGCAACAAAACGAAGCCTTTTTCGAAGCAATACCGGGCCTGCTGCTCGATCAGCAGGCGGGTGCTTATTTTCGCTTATTCGGAGACGAAGACCTTGCGCAAGGCGGCGTTGGTCTCGATGATCTTGACCAGCAGGACGCCCAGCACGGTGCAGCTGATGAGCTCGCCGATGCCGACGGAGATGCCGTTGGTGATGCAGGCCAGCCACAGCGGGGCCGAAGAAGACGGGTCGGGGAAGAGGACGGCGATCTCAATGCCGATGATGACGGCGTTGAAGAGTACCGGCGGCAGCGAAGCTGCCAGAGCCAGACCCTTGAAGCGGAGATCCCGCAGCTTGTAGGTCACAAGGCAGGCCAGCAGGGTGGCCAGTGTGCCGAAGATGACGTCCACGATGGTGGAACCCAGCAGGTTGGCCAGAAAGCAGCCCAGCACGACGCCGGCGATGTACTCCGGGCCGAACACGGGCAGCAGGCAGAGCGCCTCGGCCACGCGCACCTGCACTGCGCCGTAGGAGAACGGCTGCAATGCCATGCAGAGCACCACGTAAATGGCTGCGACCACAGCGCAGCGGGCCAGCTTGCGGACAGACGAATTCTGATTCATGATACAATACTCCGGCGGATGGAATTTTGACCATCCGGGGACCGCCAGCCCCGGTGGTTTGGCCCGGCATGGTTTCGAGGTCATGCCGGGGAGCCTAAAATCCTAAGTTGCTCTTTAAGGATGCCGTGCGCAGGGACGCACAACGAAATGCAGTATAGCATAAATTGGGACGGATTGCAACGGAAAATGCGGAAAATCAGCGGCAAGCCTGAACCTTTCTGCCAGAAGTGCAAAAAAGAAGCTGCCGGGATGCGGCAGCTTCGGGGGAAACATCAGCCTCTGGGGTGGCCAACGTAGACCAGCGCGATGGTGTCGGGGCCGGTGTTGGCGGAGACGACGCCGCCCAGCGGGAAGACGATGAGCGGGTCTTTGCCGAAGGCTTTGCGGCAGGCCCGGATGAGGTCGTCCTTCTGGGGGATGTTGGTGTGACCGATCATATAATCGAAGTCCTCCACGCCCTCGCTGCGCTTTTTGGCCAGCTCGACCATGGCGGGCACGACCTTGTCGTCGCCGCGCACCTTGGCCTCCACCTTGGTTCTGCCGTCGATGAGGGTGATGATGGGGCGGATGCCCATCAGCTCACCCATGACGGCGGCAGCGGCGGAGATGCGGCCGCTCTTCTTCATCTGCTTGAGGCTGAAGGGGCCGAGGACGATCTCGATCTTGTCCATCTGCGCCTCAAACTCGTGGATGACGTGGCTGATCTCCGCGCCGTTCTTCAGCTTGCGGGCCATCTCGCACACATACCAGCCGAAGGGCATGGAATAGGTGTGGGGGTCCAGCAGGTGGATCTTCAGGTGGTGCTCCGGGCGCTCTTCGCGCAGCATCCCCTGTGCCATGACGGCGTTGTTGTAGGTGGAGGAGCCGGAGCGGTTGATGGGCACATGGATGACGTCCGTATAGCCTTCGTCCACGTACTGGCAGTATTTTTCGCAGAACTGTAGCGGGGTGATGGCGGCGGTGGAAGGGATGCCCTTTGCCGCGCGCATCTTCTCATAAAACTCTGCGTTGGTGCAGCTCTCCCGCTCCACATAGTCCACATCATCCAGAAGGATGTGGAAGTCCATAATGTCAATGCCGTATTTCTCGGCCAGCTCCTGCGGGATGTCGCAGGAGGAATCGGTCAGAATCGCGATCTTGCTCATAATGTCCCTCATTTCCATTCATAATCTCGTAAGTGGCCGTGGTCCAGCAGCTCCGGGAAATCCCACTGGCGCAGGACCTCGTAAACGCCCACGGCGACGCTGTTGGACAGGTTCAGGCTGCGGCAGGTGTCCCGCATGGGCATCCGGATGCAGTGGTCCTGATTGGCGGCCAGCAGGGCCTCCGGCAGCCCGGCATCCTCCCGCCCGAAGACGAGGTAGGCCCCGTCCGGGTAGGCGACGTCGGTGTAGCGCTGGGGCGCTTTGGTGGTGAAGTAGTAGAACGGGCCGCTGTTTTTGGCGAAGAAATCTTCCAGCCCGTCGTAATAGGTGATGTCCAGATAGTGCCAGTAATCCAGCCCGGCATGCTTGAGCTTTTTGTCGTCAATGGCAAAGCCCATGGGGCCAACCAGATGCAGGCGGCAGGCGGTGCAGGCGCAGGTGCGGGCCACGTTGCCCGTGTTCTGCGGGATGCGCGGCTCCACCAGCACGATGTTCAGGGTCGGTTTTTCGTTCATCGTCCGGCCTCCTCAGAACTCGCGCTGCGGGCAGAGCCGGGGCAGCAGCGGCTCGAACCAGACGCCGAAGCGGGTGTCCTGGTCGGCGGGGGTCTTCTGGATGGCCAGTGAGACGAACTCAGCGGCGTTGTCGGCGGCAGCGCTCAGGGCGTTGCCCTGGATGAGCGAGCCGATGAGAACGGCTCCGTACAGGTCGCCCGTGCCGGGGAAACTGCGGTCGATGTGCAGCTTCCGGATGACGAAGCGGTCCCGGCCGGAACCGGCACAGCCGATGTATTTGCCCATGGGCAGCCCAGTGACGACGGCATTGGGGGCCAGTGCGGCCAGCTCATCGGCCAGCGCCTGGGCTGCTGCGTCGTCCAGCGGCCCGGCTGCGGCATCCTTTTGCAGCAGCAGCGCAGCCTCGGTGGCGTTGGGCAGGATGAGGTCTGCCCGGCGGGCCAGCTCCCGCATCCGGTCGATGAAGGCCGGGGTCACGGTGGAATAAGCGTGGCCGTTGTCGCCCATCACAGGGTCCACAATCTTGCGGGCCGCAGGCCAGAGGTCAAAGGCCTTTTCGGCCAGCGCGATCTGCTCCTCGCCGCCGAGGTAGCCGGTGTAGATGCACGCAAAGTCCAGCCCCAGGTCGTGGTAATGCTCCAGCGCAGCCATGCCGTAGGCGGCACCGTCCATCCGGGCCGGGGTGCCGAAGCCCCCGGTGTGGGTGGAGAGCACCACGGTGGGCAGCGCCACCGGCTGTACGCCCATGACCGACAGCACCGGCAGGATCACCGCCAGGCTGCAGCGCCCCACGCCGGACAGGTCGTGGATGCAGAGAACTTTTTTTGGTTCAGTTGGTTTCAACAAAAATGTGGCCTCCTTCGCGCCATCGAGCGGGCCTGTATCAAACCCGGTGTATCAGCGTATGATACAGTATACCACATTTTGCGGGACAAAAAAAGCGTATAGTGCGTTCTTTTGACGGAAATACTACCCTCAGCGGCCAAAAATGCAGGGAACGAAAGGAGAAATTTTTATGAGAAATGAACACAGACAGAGCGCAGGCAGCGGCCTGCTGCTGGGCATGGCGGCAGGTGCGGCGCTGGGAGCCGCCAGCGTCGTGGCCATGAACCAGAACCCGCGTCAGGTCAAGCGGACCGCCCGCAAGCTGGCCAAAGGCGCGGAACACGCTGTGACCCAGCTGGATGAGATGGTCAGCGGCTTCGTGGAACGGAAGATGGACCTGTAACAACAAAAAAAGGTGCTGCCGCACGGTTCGATGTGCGGCAGCACCTTTTGGGTCGGGCAGACGGTCACTTTTTGTTCCAGATGCACATCCGGGCGGTGGTGTTGATCTCGCCGAGGAGGGCCATATCCATCTGGATGTTGCAGGTCACGGTGATGGACTTGTTCACATCGCTGCCGGTCAGCACCGAGGCGGGCAGATTCTTGATGGTGAGGGAGGCGGTGCTCTTTTCAAAGTCGCCGGTCAGGGTGCCGTCGTAGGTCACATCGCCGATGGTCAGGCCGGAGAGAGAACCAGTGACGCCCATCTTGGAGACCTGCTTGAGCGGCAGGGTCAGGGTATAGGTGCCGTTGGCCTGCCGGGTGAGGGTGGCGGTGCGGTCAGCGTCGATGCCGCTGTTCGCCATGGATTCCTTATCGGATCGTTCCTTCCAGAATTTGACGCCCACCGTCTGGCTGGACGCAGCACTGGCACCCATGGCCAGCACACACAGCAGCACCAGCGAGAGCAGCGCTGTGCCGGAACGTTTCAGGAATGTCGTCATACTACAAATCGCCTTTCTTTCGCCGCAGAGGCGGCCCATGGACCGGCACGAAAAATTTTTCCACCGGTTTGTCACCGCTAAAATATCATAGACGAAGCAAAATGTCAACCCAAACAAAACAACCGCCTATCGGTCACGATAAGCGGCTGCTCTGCACGACTTCTCCGTCTCGCATGCGCTCAACAGTTCTCCTGATCGGAGAGCCTTTGGCATCGCGCAGCGATGACGGAGAGGTTAATGCTTAAATTTCAAAGTTGGGGTCGTCCTTCAGGACATGGATCTCGTCCATGTAGGGGCTCTGCTCCGGGTCCGTGAAGGGTGCTTCCTTGACGTACTTGTTCAGCTGGATGGCAGTACGGGCCGGGTCGGCAATGGTGCCGGCACCGCCGATGCAGCCGCCAGGGCAGCCCATGCCTTCGAGCAGGTAGCCGTTGTACTTGCCGGCCTTGGCCATCATCAGCAGCTTCTTGCACTCGGCCAGGCCCTGTGCAGATGCGATCTTGACCTCCATGTCGGGGTTCCACTCCTTGATCTTGTCGGCAACGGCCTTGGCCACGCCGCCGGACTGTGCAAAGCCGCGGCCAGCGGAAGAAGCGGAGCAGAGGGCTGCTTCGTTCTCATCGACCTCCAGCAGGCTGGTGTCGATGTCCTTGGCCTCGATGATGCCGGCCAGCTCCTCGAAGGTCAGCACGAAGTCCACATCGCTGCGGACGGTGCGGCGGGAAGCCTCCAGCTTCTTGGCGGCGCAGGGTCCGATGAAGCACATGCGGGCGGTGGGGTCCTTCTGCTTCATCATACGGGCGGTGAAGACCATGGGGGTCATGGTCATGGAGATGTTCTTGGCCAGATCGGGGAAGGCGGTCTTGGCCATCATGCTCCAAGCCGGGCAGCAGGAGGTCGCCATGAAGTTCAACTCGGTAGGCACCTCTTTGAGGAAGTCGTGGGCCTCGTCCACAGTGCACAGGTCGGCACCGATGGCAACTTCGACCACGTCGTAGAAGCCGATGGCCTTCAGGGCTGCCTTGAGCTTGCCGGTGGAGGCCAGGCTGGGGAACTGGTTGATGAAGGCGGGAGCCACCAGAGCGTAGATGCGGTCGCCGCGATTGAAGCCCTGGATCAGCTGATAGATCTGGCCCTTGTCGGCAATGGCACCGAACGGGCAGTTGACCAGGCACTGGCCGCAGGAAACGCACTTGCTGTAGTCAATCTCAGCGCGGCCCAGCTCGTCGGAGTGGATGGCACCCATGCCGCAGGCCGCAGCGCAGGGGCGCTCCGTCTTGACGATGGCGTTGTAGGGGCAGACGCCGACGCAGCGGCCGCACTTGATGCACTTGTCCTGATCGATGATGGAACGGCCGCTCTCCCAGGTGATGGCCTTCTTGGGGCAGACCTCCATGCAGGGGTGTGCCAGACAGCCCTGGCACAGGTCGGAGACCTTGACCAGCTTTTCGGGGCAGCGGTTGCAGGCGAACTTGATGACGTTCACCAGCGGGGGATCGTAATACTTATCGGCGATGGAAGCATCTTCCAGACCGGAAACGACGCTGTTGTGCTCGTCCATGCGGCGGGTGGGCAGGCCCATGGCCAGGCGGACGCGCTCCTCAACGATGGCGCGCTCCAGGAAGATGTCCTTGCGCAGCTTGCCCTCCTCACCGGGGATGATGGTGTAAGGGATCTTGCGCATCAGGTGGTTGGCCTGCTCGCCCTTGACGTTGGCATAAGCCATCCGGGCCACCTCGGTGAACACCTGGCGGCGGATCTGGATGACCGTCGTGTTGATTCCTCTAAAGCTCATTCCAAACTCTCCTTGTACAGATACAAAACATCCCGCAGCGGCGCGGCTTTGCAACGCACCCTGCGGCTTTCTTTCCTGCGGGCCTGCTGGTACTGCGCCGCTGCAATCGGCGCACCGGCCCCAGGATTCCATCCTCATTTTAACACAAAGACGTCTGCCTGAAAAGAGCAAACGCCAAAATATGTTAAAGAATTCTCAAATGGCAAAGATGAAGGATATTCAACCGTGAAATTCAGCAAAGTACTGCCCGCACCCGCTCGCCGTCGTAGCTGCCCAGCCGGACGCGGACGATCTCGCCGCTTTTGCGGCCGGGGGCCGAGACCACCACCGGCACATACAGCCGGGTGTAGCCGGTGAAGAGCGTCTCGCTGAGGGCCGTTTCGAGCAGCACCTCGTCCTCCATGCCCTCATACGTCGTGAGCACGTCCCGGCGGAGTTCTTCGGCAAGGGCGTTCATGGTGCGGCTGCGCTCCTGCTTTTCCCGCTCATGGACCTGATCGGGGAAATCGTAGGCAGGGGTGCCGCTGCGGCGGGAGTAGGGGAAGACATGCACCTTGAGGAAACCGATCTGCTTCAGGAAGGCGCAGCTCTCCTCAAAGTCTTCCACCGTCTCACCGGGGAAGCCGCAGATGCAGTCGGTGGTGAAGCTGACGGGCCGGTCGCCGTAGGCGGCGCGGATGTCGGCCACGACCTGGGCGTACTGCTCGGCGGTGTAGACGCGGCGCATCCGGCGCAGGGTGGCGGTGCAGCCGCTCTGCAGGCTCAGGTGGAACTGGGGGCAGAGCTTGTCCACTGCGGCAAGCCGGGCGATGAACTCCGGCGTGAGCATGTCGGGGTCCAGGCTGCCCAGACGGATGCGCTCGATGCCCTCCACCTGGGCGCACTTCTCCACCAGCTCCACAAGGTTGGTGCCGGTGTCGAGGCCGTAGCTGGGCAGGGAAATGGCACTGAGCACGACCTCCCGGTAGCCGGAAGCGGCCAGCTGGCGCAGCTCGTTCAGGATGCTGGCCTCGGCGCGGCTGCGCACCGGGCCGCGGGCGCGGGGGATGACGCAGTAAGCGCACTGGCGGTTGCAACCGTCCTCTACTTTAATGAACGCGCGCGTGTGCGTCTCGAACCGCTCCACGGGCAGCTCCTCGAACCGCTCGCCGCGCTTGTGGGGGGTGACGGCGACGATCCGCTCGTGGCCGTCCAGCAGCTTGAGCACATTGTCGAGGATGGCCTTCCGGTCGCCGTTGCCGCAGACGAGGTCTGCTTCCAGAAAATTCGCGGCCTCTTCGGGGAAGGCCTGCGGATAGCAGCCGGTGAGGACCGTCACGGCGCCGGGGTTCTCGCGCTTGGCCCGGCGGAGCCACTTGCGGCTCTTCTGATCGCCGAAGTTGGTGACGGTGCAGCTGTTGACGACGAAGACGTCGGCCTCTTCGCCCTCCGGCACGATGGTGAAGCCGGCCGCCCCGGAACATCTGTTCCAGGGCCCCGGTCTCGTTCAGGTTGACCTTGCAGCCAAGGGTATAAAAACAAACTCGCATGAGGGGATATCCTTTCTATGGGGAACAAAACCCTCTCAGTCTCGCTTCGCTCGCCAGCTCCCCCAAAGTGGGAGCCTTTGGCACACCGGGAAACCTGTGCTGTTCGCATGGGCCTGATTTGTCAGAACGCAGTGGGCCCTGTCCTCATTGCCAGCAGATGCTGGCCTCTGTCGCGGAGCCAGGACATGTTCGATCCAATAAAAGCCCTGTTCGTTCAGCAGTTTCAAAACCGGCCTGCCAATGGCTCTCCCTTCGGGAGAGCTGTCAAAGCCGACAGGCTTTGACTGAGAGGGTGAGTTTCATTTGCAAATAACAGAAACCATCTAATTATAGCAGATTTTTCCCCGTGAGAAAAGAGCATCCTACCCGAATTTTTTGCATAGAATGCAACCAGAGAGTTTACTGCGGGGAGGTACGAGGAATGGAACGGAAAAATCTGGCCCTGCTCTGTGCGGGGGTGCTCTGTTTCTGGCTGTTTGCGCTGGCGTTCGGGTCGGCGCAGGGCGCGGGGCTGCGGGCGGTGAAAACGGAAGCCCCGGCACAGGCTGCTGCGGCGGATGCCCCGGCTGCACAGACCGCCGCCCCGGCAGACAGCCTGTCACTGCCCTGCCGCGCCGCCGTCCTCATCGAACCGGCGAGCGGCCGGGTGCTCTATGAGAAGAACGCCGACGAGCGGGTGCCCATCGCCTCCATCACCAAGCTGATGACTCTGCTTCTCACCTTTGAAGCCGTCCACGGTGGAAAAATTACGCTGGACACGCCGGTGCCGGTCAGCGAACATGCCTACCACATGGGCGGGAGCCAGATCTGGCTCGAACCGGGGGAACAGTTCACGCTGGATGAGATGCTGCGGGCCATCTGCGTTTCCTCTGCCAACGACGCAGCGGTGGCCGTGGCGGAGTTGGTGGGCGGGAGCGAACCGGTCTTTGTGGAACAGATGAACGCCCGCGCCGCTGAACTGGGGCTGCAAAATACCTCGTTCCGGAACGCCTGCGGGCTGGACGCCGAGGGGCATCTTTCCACCGCGCGGGATGTGGCGGCGCTGAGCTGTTATATCCTGAATACCTGCCCGGAGATCCTGCATTATACGGGGATCTGGACCGACAGCCTGCGCAACGGCCAGACCCAGCTTGTGAACACGAACAAGCTGCTCAAGCGATACAGCGGCATCACCGGGCTCAAGACCGGCACCACCGGCGGGGCAGGGGTCTGCATCTCGGCCAGCGCCACGCGGGACGGGCTGACCCTCATCGCGGTCATCCTGGGTGCGCCGTCCAGCGCCGAGCGGTTCCAGGCCGCGACGGCCCTGCTGGACTATGGGTTCGCAGCCTATGCGGCCGTTCCGGTGCCGCAGCTGCCGGACCGCCCGCTGGAGCTGACCGTAAAGGGAGGCACGGAACAGACGGTGCCGCTGGATTACAGCGCCCTGCCCCAGACCGTGCTGCTGGAAAAGGGGGCCGGGGCCGACCTGCGCACCGAGCTGACCCTGCCCGAAACACTGGAAGCGCCCGTGGAGCGGGGGCAGACGGTGGGCACGGCCGCAGTTTATGCAGGCGAAACGCTGCTGGCCGAGGCCGAGGTGAAGTCTGCTGCGGATGCGCCGCGGCTGACCTTTGGCGGCGCAATGGAGCTGCTGTGGCAGAGCCTGCTGGGCGCATGAAGCGCAAAAGAAACACAACAGCGCCCAAAAGCGGTTCGCTTCGGCAAATCGGCTTTGGCGGGGCTGAACAAAAGATGTCGGGACGACCAAAAGAACACTATTAAAATTGTATGAAATCCTGGGATTTTGGCCTTGACTTTGCGGCGTTGGAACGGTACACTTATACCAAGATAAACCCTCGCAGGGCAACGTGCCCGGCAAAATGTTTGGAGGTTCTGAGAGAATGAGTGTCGTTCTGAATACAAAGCACCTCTCCGGTTTTATCAACGAAGAGGAATACAAGGCCATCTACCCCCAGGTGGAGGCCGCACACAAGACGCTGGAAGCCAAGAACGGCCCCGGCAGCGACTTCCTGGGCTGGATGTATCTGCCCCGCGATTACGATAAGGAAGAGTTCGCCCGCATCAAGGAAGCAGCGCAGAAGATCCGTGAGGACTCCGAAGTGCTGGTCGTGGCCGGCATCGGCGGCAGCTATCTGGGTGCCCGCGCTGTGATCGAGGCCGTCAAGGGCCTGTACCACAACGAGATCGAGAACGGCCTGAAGATCTACTTCTGCGGCAACAGTATCAGCCCCACCTACCTGAACGATATCATCGCTCTGTGCAAGGGGAAGAAGTTCTCCATCAACGTCATCTCCAAGTCCGGCACCACCACCGAGACCAGCCTGGCCTTCCGTGTGCTGCGCAAGCTGCTGGAAGACGAGATGGGCGTGGAAGAGGCCAACAAGCGCATCTATGCCACCACCGACCGTGCCAAGGGCACCCTGAAGCAGCTGGCGGACGCACAGGGCTGGCCCACCTTCGTCGTTCCTGACGACGTCGGCGGCCGATACTCCGTCCTTTCCGCTGTGGGCCTGCTGCCCATCGCCGCTGCCGGCATCGACATCGACGAGCTGATGCAGGGCGCAGCCGACGCCATGGAGCGCTTCTCCGTCCTCAGCCCCGACAACGACGCTTACAAGTATGCCGCCATCCGCAACATCCTGTACCGCAAGGGCAAGAGCATCGAGATCCTCGAGTGCTATGAGCCGAACTTCACCCTCATGAACGAGTGGTACAAGCAGCTGTTCGGTGAGAGCGAGGGCAAGGACAACAAGGGCCTGTTCCCCGCAAGCTGCATCTTCTCCACCGACCTGCACTCCATGGGTCAGTTCATCCAGGAGGGTGCCCGCCTCATGTTTGAGACCATCGTCGATGTCAAAAAGCCTGCACAGGATCTCTTCATCGAGAAGCTGGAGGGCAACTTCGACGGCCTGAACTTCCTGGCCGACCAGAACATGAGCGTGGTCAACCACAAGGCGATGGAAGGCACCATCCTGGCCCACACCGACGGCGGTGTGCCGGAGGTCGTGATCGAGGTGGACGACCTGACTGCTTATAATGTGGGTTATCTGATCTACTTCTTCTGGCGTGCCTGCGCCTGCAGCGGCTACCTGCTGAGCGTCAACCCCTTCAACCAGCCGGGTGTTGAGAGCTACAAGAAGAACATGTTCGCACTGCTGGGCAAGCCGGGTTACGAGAACCTGACCGCCGAGCTGGAAGCAAAGCTGAAGTAAGCTGGAAAATAAATGATCTCCCGCCGCAAGGCGTGGAAAATACAGGAGGACAGAACTATGATTAAACTGATTGTTGGTGCGAAGGGCTCCGGTAAGACCAAAGCAATGATCGACATGATCAATGATTCGGTCAAGACCTCCAAGGGCAACGTCGTCGTTGTCGAAAAGGGCATGAAGCTCACCTATGACATCGCTCCTGCTGCTCGCCTGATCGATCTGGACGAGTACAAGGTCTCCGGCGGCGAGATGCTGTATGGTTTTATCGCAGGCCTGATGGCAAGCAACTACGATATCACCGATCTGTACATCGACGGCATCCTGAAGGTGCTGAACCACGACATCAACCGCCTGGGCGTGGTGCTGGACGAGATCGCTGCCATCGCCGGTGATTCCGTCCGCGTCGTCGTTACCGTCAGCGCAGACGAGGCCGAGCTGCCCCACAATGTCAAGAAGTACCTGTGATTTTCTGAACGGAAACCATCCAAGCGGGCAGGAAACCGGAAAATTTGAAATTTTTTCGGTTTTCTGCCTGTTTTGGTGTTGACAAAGGAACGCTTTGGCGCTATACTAACAAAGCAGCCTTTTATGAGGTGTACTATGCAATTTGACCTGAGAAAGTTTATCGCGACCGGCACGAAACCCTACCACGCAGAGTTTCCCTGTGATTTGTCTGCCAGGGATTTTGCCGGCGCAAGGATCGAACAGCCTGTGACCGCCTGCTTTGATGCAGAAACGGACGGCGACGAAGTCCGGATGACACTGCGGGCAAACGCATTGGTGCACGGAGAGTGCGCCCGCTGCCTGGACCCGGTCGAACGGGAAGAGGCGGTCGAAGCGGAGTGGACGGCAAAGGAGCGAGATCTGGACGACCCGGATTTCGATCTTCCGCTGGACGAAAAAGGCCATCTGGATGTGGACGAATGGCTGGCCCAGGAGTTCCTGTTCCAGATCCCGACGGTGCTGCTGTGCAGCCCGGACTGCGCGGGGTTATGCCCTCGCTGCGGCAAGAAGAAGGCAGAGTGTGTCTGCCCGCCAGAGGAAGAGGAGACCGCTCCCGCTGACGCAAGGCTAGCGATACTCAAATCACTGCTGAACTGAGAAACCCATCAAGGAGGTGCAAAAATATGGCAGTACCTAAGAGACATCTTTCCAAGGCCCGCCGCGACAAGCGTCGCAGCAATGTTTGGAAGCTGGAGGCCCCTGCACTGGTCAAGTGCAGCAACTGTGGCTCTCTGAAGCTCCCCCACCAGGCATGTGGCAACTGCGGTTACTACAAGGGCGAGGAAGTCATCAAGAAGGCCTAATTTGCGCAAAATTGGTGGCACATTGGTGTTATGTTGAGAAGGGGATGGCGCAATGCCTTCCCCTTCTTCTTTTGTCCAACCCTCTCAGGCGCTTCGCGCCAGCTCCCCCAAAGTGGGAGCCATTGGCAGTCGGATGAAGTCTGATGGAACTGAATTGAAACGAACGTACGGAAAATTTGTGATTCGGTCGTTTGGCCGGAAGCAGAAAAGGCAGGTGAAGCAGAGTGGCAATCAAGATCGAGCGCGTTGAAGAGGGGAGCGAAGCCCAGGCGCTGGGCCTGCAGCCCGGCGACGAGCTGCTGAGCGTGGACGGCAACGAGCTGAACGACACGCTGGACTACGATTTTTATACCGACAGCAAGAGCTTTCACCTGAAGGCAAAGGTGGCGGATGGCATCCGGGAATGGGATGTCAGCCGGGAGGAGCGCGGCCCCTTTGGCTGCGATTTCCACACCTACCTCGGCGACGAGAAGCACACCTGCTCCAACCACTGCATGTTCTGCTTCATCGACCAGATGCCCCCCGGTATGCGCGAGAGCCTTTACTTCAAGGACGACGACGAGCGCCTGTCCTTTCTGTTCGGCAACTATATCACCATGACGAACATGCAGGACCATGAGATCGACCGCATCATCAAGATGCACATCTCGCCGATCAACATTTCGGTCCACACCACCAACCCCCAGCTCCGCGTCCGGATGCTGGCCAACCGGCGCGGCGGCGAGGTGCTTCAATACCTGCCCCGCCTGGTGCAGGGCGGCATCGCCATCAACTGCCAGCTGGTGCTCTGCCGGGGCATCAACGACGGCGACGAGCTGCGCCGCACCCTGACCGACCTGCTGGAGCTGACCCCTATGGTGCAGAGCATAGCCGCCGTGCCCTGCGGCGTGACGGACTACCGCAAGAACCTCTACCCTCAGGTGCCCTACGACGCCGAGACGAGCGCTGCTGTCATCGACATTCTGGAAGCGTTCGGCGATGAGTGCAAGCGCCGCCACGGCAAGCGCATCATCTACCCCAGCGACGAGTGGTACCTCAAGGCGGGCCGGCCCATCCCGGCCCCGGAGTTCTATGAGGACTACGACCAGCTGGAAAACGGCGTGGGCATGATGAGCCTCTTCCGGGAGGAATTTCTGGCCGAGCTGGAAAAGCCCCACCGCGTCTACGGCACCAAGCAGCTGGATGTCGTCACGGGCACCATGGCATCCCCCCTCATCTGTGAGATGATGGACGAGCTTCACCGCCAGTACCCGATGATCGAGGTCACGGTCCACACCATCCAGAATAAGTTCTTTGGAGGCAATGTCGGCGTGGCCGGTCTTGTGACCGCCACCGACATCATCGCCCAGTGCGAGGGCCGCCTGAAGAGCGGGACGCTGGGCATCCCGGCCGTCATGCTGCGGGAAGAGAAGGATACCTTCCTGGATGATGTGACCATTGCGCAGCTGGGCGAGCGGCTGGGCGTCAAGGTAGAGGTGCTGCCCGTCAGCGGCGGCGACGAAGCCCGCGCCCTGCTCCGCAGCGGCTTGCATATTTCGAGAAGAAGACATTGAGATAAGAGATAAGAGACTACTCTGAAAGGAGGAACCCCCATGAGCAAACCGATCGTAGCAGTGGTGGGCCGCCCCAACGTGGGCAAGTCCACCCTGTTCAATAAGCTCTGCGGCCAGCGTCTGGCCATCGTGGAGGATACCCCCGGCATCACCCGTGACCGCATCTTCGCCAACTGCGAGTGGAGCGGCCACGAGTTCCTGCTGGTGGACACCGGCGGCATCGAGCCGAAGGCCACCGAGGGCATTCTGGCCCACATGCGCGAGCAGGCCCAGATCGCCATCGACACCGCCGACTGCATCATCATGGTGGTGGATGTCCGCAACGGCCTGACCGCTGCCGACGAGGACGTGGCCCATATGCTGCGCCGCAGCCATAAGCCCATCATCCTGGCCGTCAACAAGTGCGACAATGTGGGCGAGGCCCCCATGGAGCTGTACGAGTTCTACAACCTGGGCTTCGACGAAGTCATGCCCATCTCGTCCGTCCACGGCCACGGCACCGGCGACCTGCTGGACGCCGTCTGCGCCCACCTCGATTTCAGTGAGACCGTCGTGGAGGAGGACCGCATCCCCGTCGCCATCATCGGCCGCCCCAATGTGGGCAAGTCCAGCCTGACCAACCGCATCCTGGGTGAGAACCGGATGATCGTGGCCAACGAGGCCGGCACCACCCGCGACGCCATCGACACCCCGGTGGACAACGCCTACGGCAAGTTCATCTTCACCGATACCGCCGGTCTGCGCAAGCGCAGCAACATCACCGACGGACTGGAACGGTATATGGTCGTGCGCGCGCTGGCAGCCGTTGAGCGCAGCCGCGTGGCCCTCATCCTCGTGGACGCCACCGTCGGCTTCACCGAGCAGGACAGCAAGGTGGCCGGTTATGCCCACGATCAGGGCAAGGCCTGCATCATCGTCGTCAACAAGTGGGACGCCGTGGAGGGCAAGGAGACCAACACCATGGAGCTCCAGCGCCGCGGCTATGCCGAGTGCTTCAGCTTCATGGGCTATGCTCCCATCATTTTCATCTCCGCACAGACGGGCTATAACGTCAACAAGCTGATGCAGCTCATCCGCGATGTGGACGCCCAGAACGGTGCCCGCGTGCCCACCGGCGTGCTGAATGAGATGCTGGCCCGTGCCACCGCCCGGATGCAGCCGCCCAGCGACAAGGGCCGCCGCCTGAAGATCTTCTACCTGACCCAGGCCTCCACCCGTCCGCCGACGTTCGTGGCCTTCGTCAACTCAAAGCAGCTGTTCCACTTCAGCTATCAGCGCTACCTCATCAACCAGATCCGCGAGAACTTTGGTCTGGAGCACACGCCCATCCGGCTGGTCATCCGCGAGCGCGGCACCGGCTCGGTCGGTGCAAAAGATGTGTAAGGGGGCAGACTGTTGATGATGACGATCCTGATCGTCCTCGCTGCCGCGGCGCAGGCATACCTGCTGGGCAGCATCGACACCGGCATCCTGGTCAGTAAGTACCTCTACCACGATGACGTCCGCAACTACGGCAGCGGTGCCGCCGGCATGACCAATATGCTGCGCACCTTTGGCAAAAAAGCCGCAGCCCTGACCGCTGCGGGAGATGTGCTCAAGGGCGTGGCGGCGGTCTGCATCGGCCGGTGGCTGTTTGGCTTCCTGCCCGAAAACGCAGCCGTTTCGCCCTACCTCGGCGTTTATCTGACCGCCATCCTGGCCGTGGTCGGCCACCTGAAGCCTCTCTACTTTGGCTTCAAGGGCGGCAAGGGTGTGCTGGTGGCGGGCGGTGCCATTCTGGCCATCCAGCCCATTCTGCTGCCCTTTCTGGCGGCGATCTTCCTGCTCTGCCTGCTGCCCACCGGCATGGTCTCACTGGGCAGCATCGTCATGGCCGCGTCCTACCCGGTGCTGACCCTCCTCTACGGTCTGCTCAAGCTGGCCGTGAGCGACCTTGTTGTCTGCGTGGCCGGTGCGGCCATCATGGGCGGCATGGTCATCTATATGCACCGTGCCAATATCCAGCGCATTCGCGCAGGGCAGGAGTACCGCTTCGGCCGGAAACACAAAAAATAAAAAAACTTGAAAAAAGAAGTTGACAAATCTCTCCATTGCTGGTATAATAATTCACGTCGCAAGACACGAAATCAAACATGTGGGGGATTAGCTCAGCTGGGAGAGCGCTTGCATGGCATGCAAGAGGTCAGCGGTTCGATCCCGCTATTCTCCACCAAAAAAGCACTGTACTTCGTAGGAAGTATGGTGCTTTTCTTTTTGCTGAAGCCGATTTTTGGGGGCTGCATTGCTTCGCCTGCACCGTTTTCAGGCTTTTGCAGGCGGTCGAGTTACGCCCCCGCGATTCTGCACGATGGAGCAATCTGCTCTTCTATGGAACGGCGGCTTGTAAAAAATCATGATTTATGGTACGATATTCTTGAAAGAAGAAAGCGGGTGAACCAATGCCTGAAAACAAAACACAGCAGGAACTGGATTTTGAACGTAAACACGAGCAGGATTTACAACGTCTGAGAGGACTGCGCCTGATCGACGATGATTTCATGGCGGCGGTGTTTGAAGACCCCGCTTGTGCAGAATTTTTGCTTCAGATCATTCTCAAACGAGAGGATCTGAAGGTTCGTGAGGTGCATGGTCAGTACAGCATTAAGAATTTACAGGGACGCTCCGTTCGTCTGGATATTCTGGCTGTTGATGAGCAGAATCGGGCATATAATATCGAGGTGCAACGCAGTGACCGTGGGGCAAGCGAAAAACGCGCCCGCTACAACAGCAGCCTGCTGGATGCAAACCTCACTCATTCTGGCAGCAATTATGATGCCTTGAACGAAACATATATTATCTTCATCACGGAGAACGATGTGTTAAAGGCTGGATTGCCGATTTACCACATTCATCGTATGGTAGAAGAAACCGGTGCAGTTTTCAACGACCAGTCACATATCATCTATGTGAACTCTCAGATCAAGGATGAAACTGCCCTCGGAAAACTGATGCATGACTTTTTCTGTACCGATGCAAAGGATATGTTTTATCCGGTGCTTGCAGAGCGAGTACAATACTTTAAGCACGATGCGAAGGGAGTGGCAACTATGTGCAGAGCAATGGAAGAAATGCGGAATGAAACGGTTCGTGAGCGAAATATTGAGTGTGCATTGGAGATGCTCGCAGATGGAATGCCTTATGAAAAGGTGGCCAAGTATTCGAAATTGACCCTTGAAGAAGTCAAGGCATTGGACGCCAAGAAGCCTGCCTGATAACAGGCTGTCGTTCGCAGACAATAACGAGTCAACGACAATATCAATCTGTTTTGCCGAAACATTCTCAGGGCCGGAACGGGTTCAAAAAACAGCTTACAGCAACAAAAGAGAGGCATCTTCGTCTGGATACAGCACAGACGGAAACGCCTCTCGTTTTCGTTTTTGAACGATATTATTCGTAGTCAATGGGCAGGGTGGGCAGGCCGTTGAGCTCCAGCCCGGCGGTGTGCCCGGCGATGTACTGGTAGTAGCCCTGGGCGGCGATCATTGCGCCATTGTCGCCGCAGAACTTGAGCTCCGGCAGATAGACTTTGGCACCCAGCTTCTGTGCGCCGTCGTTGACGAGCTGGCGCAGCCGGCCATTGGCTGCGACGCCGCCCGCCAGGCAGACCTGCTTCGCCCCGGTGTCGGCTGCGGCCAGGAGCAGTTTTTCGGCCAGGATGCCTGCGATGCGCTCCTGAAAGCTGGCGGCAAGGTCGGGCACGTTGACTTCCTCGCCCTTCATCTGGGCCTTGTTCACCTCGTTCAGCACAGCGGTCTTCAGGCCGGAGAAGCTGACGTTGTATTTGCCGTCCACATGGGGCACCGGCAGGCGGTAGGCCTTGGGGTCGCCGGTCTTAGCGGCGTTGGCAACGCTCGGCCCGCCGGGGTAAGGCAGACCCAGCGTCCGCGCCACCTTGTCAAAGGCTTCGCCCGCCGCATCGTCCACGGTGTGGCCGAGGATGTGGTAATGGGTGTAGTCCTGCACCTCCACAATGTGGCTGTGGCCGCCGGAGGCCACCAGGCAGAGGAAGGGCGGCTTCAGCTCCGGGTGGGTGAGGTAGAGCGCCGCGATGTGGCCGCGCAGATGATGCACCGGCACCAGCGGCTTGTTGGCCGAGTAGGCCAGCCCTTTGGCGAAGTTCACGCCCACGAGCACGGCTCCGATGAGGCCGGGCGCAAAGGTGACGGCCACGGCGTCCACGTCGTCGATGGTCTTGCCGGCATCCAGCAGGGCCTTTTTCACGGTGGCGCTGATGAACTCGCAGTGGCGGCGGCTGGCGATCTCCGGTACGACGCCGCCATACAGCGCCTGTTCTTTTACGCTGGTGGAGATGACGTTGCTCAGCAGATGCCGGCCGTCCTCCACCAGGGCTGCGGCAGTCTCGTCGCAGGTGGATTCGATTCCTAAAACGATCATGTTCAATGGGCCTCCAGCCAGTTTTTGCCGGTGTGCACGTCGGTGCTCAGGGGCACGGCGTACTGCACACAGCCTTCCATCTCTTCCCGCAGGATGGCGGCGGCCTTTTCGGCCTCGGCCTCCGGTGCCTCCACGATGAGTTCATCGTGGACGGTCAGAATGAGACGGCTCTCCATTTTTTCGTCCCGCAGACGCCGCCAGACCCGCACCATGGCCAGCTTGATGACGTCGGCAGCCGTGCCCTGAATGGGTGTGTTGCGGGCCATCCGCTCGCCGCTGGCCCGGATGTTCCGGTTGGCACTGGTCAGCTCCGGCAGGGCGCGTCGGCGTCCGAACAGGGTGGAAACGTAGCCGCACGCCCGGGCGTCGGAGATGGTCTTGTCCATGTAGCCGCTCACCTTGGGGAACGCGGCCAGATAGTTTTTCAGGAAGGCGTCGGCCTCTTTGACGCTGACGCCGATGTCCTTCGAGAGGCTGTAAGCGCCCTTGCCGTACATGATGCCGAAGTTGATGGCTTTGGCCGAAGAGCGGATGCGGGGCGTGACGGCCTCCAACGGAAGGTTGTAGATCTTGGCGGCGGTGGAGCGGTGGATGTCCTCTCCGCTGCGGAAGGCCTGCTGCATGTGTTCGTCGCCGGTGATGTGGGCGAGGATGCGCAGCTCGATCTGGCTGTAATCGGCATCCACCAGCACACAGCCGGGCTTTGCGATGAAGTAGGCCCGCAGCTGGCTGCCCAGCTCGGTGCGGATGGGGATGTTCTGCAGGTTGGGGTTGTCGGAGGAGAGGCGTCCGGTGCGGGCTTCGGTCTGGTTGAAGCGGGTGTGGATGCGCCCATCCTCCGCGATGACCTTCAGCAGACCCTCGACATAGGTGGAGTTCAGCTTCTGGTAGGCGCGGTACTGCAAAATGTCCTCCACCAGCGGGTAGTCCCGCAGGGACTCCAGCGTCTCGGCGTCGGTGGACCAGCCGCGCTGGGTCTTCTTGCCGTGGGGCAGGCCCATGGTGTCGAAGAGCATCTCGCCCAGCTGCTTGGGGCTGTTGGGGTTGAAGCTGGTGCTGCCGGTCTCCATCTGGATGCGGGCCAGAACCTCCGAAAGTTCGCTGCGCATCCGCAGGCCGAACGCCTCAATGCCGTCCCGGTCCACCAGGATGCCGGTGCGGGTCATGTCGGCCAGCACCTGGGCCAGCGGGAACTCGATGTCGTTGTAGAGCGCGTCCTCGTCCAGCGCGGTGATCTCGGCCTTCATCCGGGCAAAAAGGTCGGCCAGCGAACCGGCATCGGGCCAGGCCTCACAGGTGAACGCGGCCTGTGCCTTGTAGCTTGTCAGTAGCTCGGAGACCTGATACTTCGAAGCCGAGGCGTCCAGCAGGTAGGCGGCCAGCTTGCCATCCCACACGATGCTGCTGCCCCAGCCGCCTTGGACCATGGCCAGCGCGTAGAGCGGGGCGGAGTCGAAGACGTCCAGCGTCACGGCGGGGTCGTCCAGCAGGCGGACCAGCGCGTCGTCCGACAGGGGATAGACGGTGGTGTCCTGCACGGCATACCAGGCTTCCGGCTGAAGCACGACGTTTTTGGTGCCCTGCTTGCCGGTCACTGCAGGGCGCGCGGCCAGCAGGTAATGCCCGGACGGCGTCAGGGGCAGGATGTCTACGGTGCCCTCCACGGCGGGCAGCGTCTCCGGGTCGGCTGCCGGGGCGACGCCGTCCAGCCCGAACCGGGGGATGAGGGAGTGAATCTCCAACTCCTGCAGGAGCTTCACGGCAGCGGCCTTGTTGCCCTCGCCCACCTTGTAAGCGCCCTCGGCGGTGTCGATGGGCGCATCGGTGCGGATGGTGCCCAGCAGATGGCTCAGCTCGGCATCGGCCTTGCATTCCAGCAGATGTTCCCGCTGCTTGGGCTTGATGGTCTTATCGTCGATATTGGCATACACGTTTTCCAGTGTGCCGAACTTCTGCACCAGCGCGAGAGCGGTCTTTTCGCCGATGCCCCGCACACCGGGGATGTTGTCGGACGTGTCGCCCATCAGGCTCTTCACCTCGATGAGCTGCCGGGGCTGGATGCCGTATTTTTCCTCAATGGCGGCCACATCCATGGCCACGGTCTTGCTGCGGCCCATGGCGGTGGTGGCCAGAAGGACCGTGGTGCTCTCGCTCACCAGCTGCAGGCTGTCGCGGTCTCCCGTGGCCAGAAAGCAGTCGTCCCTGCGGGCGTCGCAGGCTGCGGCCAGGGTGCCCAGGATGTCGTCGGCCTCCCAGCCCTCGGCCGTCACTTCCCGGTAGCCCAGGTCGGCCAGCAGCTCCTTCAGCACCGGCATCTGCTGCGCCAGCTCTTCGGGCATCCCATGGCGGGTGGCTTTGTAGCCATCGTACATCTTGTGGCGGAAAGTGGGGGCTTTGAGGTCGAACGCGACGGCGACCTCGTCCGGGTCGCACTCCTTGAGCAGGGAGAGCAGAATATTCAGAAAACCATAAATGGCGTTGGTATAGCGGCCGTCTTTGGTGGTCAGCAGCTTGATGCCGAAAAAGGCACGGTTCGCGATGCTGTTGCCGTCAATGACCAGTAAACGCATAGGCTTTGATCCTCCGTAACATAATTTCACATTTTATAGTATAGCACAAAGCGGAGGATATCGGAGGATTTTTTGAAAATTTTTGATGTAGCCCCTCTTCGTACAACCTCTCAGTCGAGCCTGCGGCTCGCCAGCTCCCCTGGTAGGGGAGCCTCTGGCGAAGAGGGAAGGCTTTCGGTCCAGCCAAGGCCTCTTCGATCCGGAGAGGCAGCACCGAAGATGCCGGAGAGGGTCACGCCTCGATCTGGATTGCGCTCACCGGGCAGGTCTGGGCAGCGTCCACAGCCTGGGGCACTGCCTCGGCGGGAATCTCACCCAGAAGGGCCACGGCCAGGGTGCCCTCCATCGTGAATACCTCCGGGCAGAGCCCTGCACACTGGGTGCAGCCGATGCAGAGGTCCGGGTCAACGAATGCTTTCATGGAATGCTCCTCCTTCCAATTTGGAATGCTGCTAGTTTTCCCGCCGGGGCGTGGAAATATCCCTATGCTTTTCGGTGCAAGTATGGTACAATAGGCTGAGACTTTCCGGGAGGATGAAACGATGAACATTCAGATCTTCGGCACGAACAAGTGCTTCGATACCAAAAAGGCCCAGCGCTATTTCAAGGAGCGGGGCGTCCGGTTCCAGATGATCGACCTGAAGGAAAGGCATGAGCCGAGGCGAATTTGAGAACGTGGCCCGCGCGCTGGGCGGCTGGGAAAAGCTGGTGGACCCGGCGGCGAAGGACAAACAGACCCTTGCGCTGCTGGACGCTCTGGTGGACTGGCAGAAGGAGGACAAGCTGTTCGAGAACCAGCAGCTGTTCAAAACGCCCATCGTCCGCAACGGGCGGCAGGCTACCGTGGGCTATCAGCCCGATGTCTGGAAGAGCTGGGAATAACACGCGCTTTCACAAAAAATCCACGCGCCGGATTTTGCACTTTGGGGCGAATCGTGGTATACTAAAACACAGTGTGGCCCCTACGATATCCAATTAGGAGACGAATATAATATGAAAACCTATATGACCCCGGAAGAACACGCCCGGCTCCACCGCCGCCGCGCCCGGCAGGCACTGGGCCTGCTGGTGGCGGTGCTGGTGCTGGTGGGTGCTGTGACCGTGGTGCGCGCCGGTGTGCGCACCGTGGCAAACCTGTTCGACGATACCCAGCAGCGGCAGGAGTATGAGGACAAGCTCGAAGGCCTGGTCCTGTTCGACCCCGTTCCCTTTGACGGCATCGAGAACATCGACGACCTGACCCTGCGCGAAGCGGCGGTCTGGGGCTGTGTGTACAGCATCCAGGAGACTCAGGGCGGCTTCGACAACTACAACACCGACCCCGACACCGAGCAGCTGCTGCTTCCCTCGGTGGATGTGGACGCATATCTGGCCAAGCTCGTGGGCCCCAGCTTCAAGATGACCCACAAGAGCTTTGAGATGGATGATATGACCGTCGAATTTGACGAGACGACCCAGTGCTACAAGATCCCGGTCACGGGCAGCGTGGGCAGCTACCGCGCCACCGTCACCCGGCTGTTCAAGAAGGACGGTCTGCTCCATGTCACGGTGGGCTATATCCCCACCCAGAGCGCGGATGACAGCATCCTGAACGCAGCCTCCGATACGCCCACCAAGTATATGGACTATCTGTTCAGCCGCCAGAGCGGCAGCTGGTATCTCACCGGCCTGACCGACAGCGAGACCAAGCCCGAAAGCACTGCGTCGTCGGCTGCCGCCGAGCCGATGCCGCTGGCGGACAGCGAGGTGCAGGACGCCATCCTCGCCACAGCGGGCGACTCCGCAGCCGCCAGCGAAGCGGCTTCCGGGGAAGCAGCCCCCGCTTCAGAGCCGGCCGACAGCACCGCCGCCGAGAGCAGCGCCGCCGATGCCGACAGCGCTGCCGCCAGTGAAGCAGCATCGCAGAGCGCGGCAGGGTAAGCACCAAAACCGAATAGAAAAGCAGAGTCCCCGCCATGGAAGGAATGTTCCTCTCGTGGCGGGGATTTTTTGCTTGTCAGTTATAGTTTGGATAGATCCTCCAACAGAGCCAGCGCAATGGGTTTGACACGCATGGAGCAGGAATTGAACAATTCCACCACGCGGTCATTGGCGTAGTCTTTGCGAGCGATTTCGGTGTTGGTCAGAATCTCGGCCAATTCGGTGTCCAGTTCGGTACAGATATTGGAGAGTGTTTCCAAGGTGGGATATACGCGGCCATTTTCGATTTTGGACAGATAGACCACCGAAATGCCGACCTGCTCGGCCAATTTTTCCTGCGTGATGTTCCGCTCCTGTCGTTTGGTTTGAATGCGTTTGCCGATTGTAGCATAGTCAATCATAGAAGTTGACCTCCTGTATGTATCTTATACTGACAATACAGGATTAAACTGAAAGAATAATAATTTAATGGTTTAACTTGACTTGACAAAACAATATGCCTATAATGAAATCAAACAGGAGAAAATGGTTTTCTCCAAAAGCATTGGAATCACAAAATCAGTGAAGGAGTGGAATTATGCGTTTACATCTTCGAACGTTCTATGCTTTGTCGGTCAGCGCTGTCATTGCGGCAATGTTTCTGACGGGATGCAGTGGCGGTGGTGAGGTTCCGGAGGCCCCCGCTGATTCAATGCCGTCCAGTGCAAGCAGTAGTACGGAGGCTCCGGCCACATCGGAGAGTGCACCAAGTGCGCCTTCGTCGGAAAGTACTTCGTCCAGCATTGCCAAACCCGAAAAAACGGATGGTATCAAATGGACATACACAAAAACCGGCACTTCTACGGCACGTCTGACCGGCTATGATGCATCTGGCGAGAAAATTCCTGCGGGCGTGGTAGAACTGCCCTCAAAGGTGGATGGATATACCATTACGGAAATTGGAGGAAGTGCTTTTTCGGGCAACGGAAATATCACTGGTATTATTTTCCCGGAGACAGTCATAGCGATTGGTTCAAAAGCGTTTGCCAATTGTAAGAATCTTGAATGTGTTCGTTTTACGAAAAAATTAACAAATATTGGTTCGCAGGCATTTAGTAATACCGCGCTGGTAGAACTAATGTTTCCGCAGGATGCAGTAGCAATAGACGACCGTGCTTTTGAAGGAAATAAGGCGCTCGAAAGTGTTACCATTAAAGAAAAAGCAACATTCGGAGCCTATGTGTTTAGTGAATGCACGAGTTTAAGAAATGTTGTACTGGGCAATGAGATAACACAGATTTCCAATTCTATGTTTTCAAAGTGTACAGCGCTAAAATCAATCACACTTCCTCAAAGACTAAAAGCCATAGGAGATAGCGCGTTCTCTGGATGCACCGCCCTTTCCGATATCTCCATTCCGGAAAGTGTAAATGATATTGGGCAGTCGGTATTTTATGGATGTACCTCTCTTTACTCTATTATACTTCCGAAAAATGTAACGGAGATCAAATATAGTACCTTTACCGGCTGTTCCTCGCTGACATCTGTAAAAATGCAGGGTGCGGTGACCTCAATCGCAAGATTTGGATTCAGTGCTTGCAAATCACTGTATGATATTACACTTCCGAACAGCTTGACAAACATTGGCGAAAGAGCGTTTATGAACTGTACAGCACTGGAAATTATTGAAATTCCGCAGAAGGTAGTAAGCCTTTCGAATTACGCATTCCATGGATGCACCTCTCTGCATACTGTAAAAATGCAAAATGGTCTGCGGACGATCGGAGAGCACGCATTCGATGGATGCACAGGCCTGCGTAAAGTTATCCTTCCGGAAGGAATGACAAAGATTTCCAAGTGGGCATTTTATTGTGCTCGCGGTCTGAAATACATTTATATCCCGAAGTCGCTATCGAGTGTTGAAGGAAGTGCATTCAACAACTGCACCAACTTGACCGATGTTTACTATGGCGGCGATGAAAATAGCTGGAATGCGATCAGCATGACAGATACAGACCTTCCTAAGGCAAAACGCCATGACAATGCAAAACCAATCGATTTGGATAGAGTAGTTTAATCTAAAATAAAAATCACCCCCGGCTGGAGACGTTGCCAACGTCTCAGGCCGGGGGTGTTGCTGTATCAAATTATTTCAGGTCGAACCGGACAATGACCAGCCGATACCACAGATACGGCACCATGTTCCAGATCATCCACAGTTCCATCAGGATGTAGTTGGGCAGGTCTTTCAGGCGGAAGGGGCGCTTGCCGAGCTGGCCGGAGCGGAGCAGGGCAAAGGCCTCGTGCATCCCTTTGTCCCAGGCCTCGCCAAAGCCCTGCTTGTGGAACTTGTAGCACTTGAGCAGATAGCCCAGCGCCAGCGGAAGGAAGTTGAGAATGAGCATCAGCAGAGGCTCGTTCTTGAGGGGGAGAAGGATGCTGTTGCGGCCGCTCTGCTGGCTCTTGAAGGCGTTGTACCGCACCGCGCCGGTGCTGGCGCCGCAGATGTGGTAGCATCTGGCCGCAGGGCAGAGCACATTTTGATAGCCCGCGTTGTTGGCGCGCCAGCTGAGGTCCACGTCTTCAAAGTAGGCGAAAAAGTTTTCGTCGAAGCCGCCGATCTCGTCCAGGATGCTCTTGCGGTAGAGTGATGCGCCGCCGCAGGCCGAGAAGATGCGCTTCGTTTTGGTGTAGCGGCTGGCCCGGCGGCCGTCGCCGGTCTTACAGGCAAAGCCCATCCAGGTGACGTAATCCCCGGCGTCGTCGGCCAGTTCGCGGTCGAAGTGGCGGATCATCAGGCTCTGCACGGCGAAGATCCGGGGGTCGGTCTCGGCGGTGCGGATAAGCTCCGCCAGCCACTGCGGCTCAGCGAAGGCGTCGTTGTTGAAGAGCACCACGAACTCGCTCTTGGCGCGGGCGATGCCCTGATTGACCGCATGGGAGAAGCCGGTGTTGCGGCCGTTCTCGATGAGGGTGAAGTTCGGGCGGCTGCAATAGCTGCGGGCCTGCTCCAGACTTTCGTCGGTGGAGCCGTTGTCCACGACGATGAGTTCAAAATCCTGTTCGGTCTGGGCATAGATGGACTCGATGGAGTCCTTGAGCCAGCCCTTGCCGTTGATGTTGGGGATGACGATGGTTGCTTTCATAAATACCAGCTCCTGCAAAGTTTCGGTTTCGTTGGTCCTGCTTGAAAGTATACCATAATCTGCACAAAAAGAAAACGGAAAGAACCAACAGACTTTTGTACGAAAGCCACAACAGACAAAAGTGCCTTTTGTGCAATCTGCTCCTGAATTGTGACCAAAACGTGTAAAATATGAGAAAAAAGCCGAGCAACTGTTTACAAAAGAGTAACAGACTGGTATACTTTACGGCAGTGAATAACGACGCGATTCAAGGGAGATGGAACAACGTGGAAACTGCACCGCATCACGCATGGAAAAAACTGTCGGCGCTGCTCATGACGCTGGCGCTGATGATGACGCTTCTGCCTGCGGCTCTGGCCGTGGACTTAAACGTTGACGCCGGGTTCTACTTCAAGCAGAGCCGGGGCGGCACCTGCACACTGGCTTCGGCCGCGATGATGCTGCGCCGCCGCGCTTACTTCGATGGTCTGGACGGCTGGGTCGATGTGACCGAGAACAGCATCAAGAGCACGGCGTGGGCCGGCGGTCTGTCCCACAGTTTTACATACAATGCGATGCACGTTGGCTACGCCACCCTTCCTTCCGGCAAGGCGGCCAAGACCGAAGCCCTCATCCGGATCTTGCAGGAGCACCCGGAGGGCATCGTCCTGTATGACCGCAGCCAGCCCCACGCGGTGCTGCTGACCGACTACACGGACGGCGTCTTCTACTGCTCAGACCCGGCGAACGGCGTCTCTGCGGGCCGTGTGCCGCTGTCCAGCGCCAGCATCTCGATCGCTGGGGCGTCCTGCTACTGGTACATCACTTCCGATGCCAACGACGACGGCATCGGTCTGGAAGAGCTGGAGGCCGCAGTCGTGGCCGAAGAGACGGCTGCGGAGACGGCCACCGAGACCACCGTGGTGGAACAGACCCCCACAACGGAGACGACGACCCAGAGTAGCGTGTTGAGCTGGCTGGACAGTCTGTTCCAGTAAAAGATACCGAAAAACCGCCGGGTGCAGATCAGATGCACACGGCGGTTTTTTGTCGGCGCGGCGCGGCTCACTGCCGCAGCTGGGTGCCGGGGAAGTAGTGGGCGAGGATCTGCGAAGCCGTCTGCCCCTGCTCGGCCAGCGCTCTGGCTCCCCACTGGCTCATTCCGACCCCGTGGCCATAGCCTCTGGTGGTGAAGAAAAAGCTGCCGTTCTGATACTGCACCGTGAAGCAGGCGCTCCGCAGGCCCAGCGCCTTCCGCAGCGCCGGGCCGGTCACGGTCTGGCCGCAGACGGGCAGAGAGGCCACGTAGCCGGAGGGGGTGAGGGCAGCCTCCCCGAACCAGCCCTCCGGTGCGGAGAGGTCGGGCGTGAGGCCCAGCCCGGTCAGAAGCTGCTGCAGCTGTGCGGCAGAGAACGAGACGGTGTAGATGTAGTTGTCGGCGTTTTGGTCGGTGCTGCTGTCCACCGGGATGAGATAGGGGACGGCGGTGCCCCAGACGTTCTCGCTGGCTTCGGTCTGCCCGTCGGAGATGGCGAAATAACTGGTCCCGGCGGGGGCATCCTCATAGTAGAGCACCTGCGTCAGGACCGAATCCACCAGAGCCGAGAGCCGGGCGTAGTTGGCCTCATAGGCCGTGCCCCAATAGCTGCGGAGGACGGTGTCGGTCAGATAGCCCTGCCGCCGGGCCGGGTCGGCGGTGAGCCAGCCAGCGGCGGGGTCCTGTGCGTGGTCCCGGCAGTAGAGCGCGTAGCTGTGGGCCGCGATGGCCTGGGCTTTCAGCGCCTCGTCCGGCCAGGTGATGGGCATTTCCGCCGCCACGGCCCCGATGAGGTAGTCCCGGCGGGGTACCGACACGACCGCGCCATCGCTCTGGTCGGCAATGAGGAAGGTCTCGCTGTCCCGGTCGGAGGGCGGCAGAGAGGCGGCATCGGGCGTTTCCGGTTCCGGGGCCGCGGCGGACGACGCCGGTGCCGAAGGCCCCAGCACGGTTTTGGCCAGCCGGTATCCGGCCAGCGGCAGCAGACTGCCCAGCACGAACAGCACGGCACAGAGCAGAAAAAAGGAACGTTTCATAGCAGCCCCTCCCGGACAGGCAGTTTCGTTTGGGCCAGTGTAGCAGGAACACACGGAGAAAAAGCGCAGATTTCATCTTCTTCTTGAATTTATTTCACAAAAGCGCTATGATAGACATGTGCCATCAGCGCGGATGGCAGGGAAAGGTATAAGAAATTCGAAACAGAAAGGGGAATCTGCGCATGAACTATCAACATGCAGAAGTGGCAACGCTGGACCCGCAGACGATGCAGACACTCTGCGAGGAGTACATTGCCAACAACTACATCGACCCGGAGACCAGTGAGCGGCTGGGGGTCAAGCGCGGCCTGCGCAATCCGGATGGCACCGGTGTGCTGGCAGGCCTGACCAACGTGTGCGACGTCGTCGGCTACAAAAAGGACCAGGAGGGGCATGTCATCCCCATCCCCGGCAAGCTGATCTACCGCGGTGTCAACATCGAGGAGATCGTGGAAGAAGCCTACCGCAACGACCGCTTCGTCTTTGAGGAGGTCATCTGGCTGCTGCTGTTCGGCAGCCTGCCCACCCAGACCCAGCTGGACGATTTCTGTGCGCTGCTGGCCGAGCACCGCGCACTGCCCGATGGCTTCATGGACACCATGAACGCGCCTTCGCCCAACGTGATGAACAAGCTGCAGCGTTGTGTGCTGGGTCTGTATTCCTACGATGAGCACGCCGAGGACCTGAGCCTGGAGAACATCCTGAACCAGAGCATCAACCTCATTGCAAGCATGCCCACCATGATGGTCAACGCCTACCAGATGAAGCGCCGCTATTACGATAAGCAGAGCATGTTCTTCCATCTGCCCAAGCCCGGCCAGAGCACGGCGGAGCACATCCTCAGCACCTACCGCCCGGACCAGAAGTTCACCCACGAGGAGGCCAAGCTGCTGGATATGTGCCTGCTGGTCCACGCGGACCACGGCGGCGGCAACTGCTCCACCTTCACCACCCGTGTGCTGTCCTCTTCGGGCACCGACACCTATTCGGCCATCGCGGCGGCCATCGGCGCACTGAAAGGCCCCAAGCACGGCGGTGCGAACTTGATGGTCAACCGTCAGCTGCAGGATATCCTGAAGCATGTCGAGCACCCCGACGATGACGACGAGGTCCGCGAGTATCTCCGCCGCATCCTCCGTAAGCAGGCGGGCGACGGCTCCGGCCTCATCTACGGCATGGGCCACGCAGTCTATACCATGAGCGACCCCCGCGAGGTCATCCTGAAGAACCGTGCCAGACACCTGGCCTACGAGAAAGGCTTTGAGGAAGAGTACAACATGCTGTGCAGCATCGAGCGGCTGGCCCCCGGCATCTTCGCCGAGGAAAAGGGCAGCACGAAGCCCGTCTGCGCCAACGTGGACCTGTTCAGCGGGCTGATCTACAACATGCTGGGCATCTCCGAGGACATCTACACCCCGCTGTTCGCCATTGCCCGTGTGCCGGGCTGGTGCGCCCACCGCGTGGAGGAGGTCATCTTCGCCAACCGTATCATCCGGCCCGCCTACAAGTATCTGGGCGTACGCCAGAAATATAAACCGATCGAGGAACGCTGATGAATCCATTACTCACACTTGTTTTTGTTGTAGGAACGGCACTGGCCCTTGGCCGGGGCCTGGATCTGGGCTTCTGGACCGACCTGGAAAGCGGCCTGTGCATCGCCGGTTCGGTCTGGCTGCGGTATGCTGCGCTGGGCATCGCGGTGCTGGTGAGCCTGTTTGCGGGCCGGAAGCTGGCCTGTGAGCCGAAAAATCTGCAGGGCCACTGCAAACCGTCCGGCATCGTCACGGCGATGGCAGGGGCATTCTTTACTGCCGCAGGATTTTTGCGCTTCGCCGTTGGAATGACTGGCACAGGCTCGTTTGTTCGCGCGATACTGGAAATTCTGTGTGGCCAGTGGCTGGCCCGGCTGGCGAAGAGCTGGCTGCGGAAGGACTGGCAGCCGCCCACAAAGAGCATGGCCTCCGGCATCTGGGGCACACTGGTGTTCTACTGGTGCGTTCTGAGCCGCTTCATGGAGAACAGCTCCAGCTGGCACCGCGTTTCACCCACGGCGCAGGTCTGGGTGCTGCTGGGGATGCTCGTCTTTCTGTCCAGTCTGGTGCGGGCGCTCTGGATGCCCGAAACGTCGGATGGAAAAGCCCTGTGCGCCTCCGGTCTGGCAGCCTTTGTCCTCGGCTTCTGCTGGGAGCTGCCCCAGACCCTGACGCTGGCGATGCCCTCACAGTTCGTCCTCACGGCGCTGCCCTCCATCTTTTTTGGTCTGGGCATGGCCTGCCTTGGGACGCTGGGCGTGTTCTGCACCGTGCGCACCGCAGGGCCTGCGGCCAGAAAGAAGTAAAGGCCAGCACTCTGTTGGCTGAATTGCTGAAAACCGGCCCGGATAAGGGACAAAAATCATACAAAAGCCAAAAAGTGAACAAACGAGTTGTTAATTTTTTAGCAGACACTTGAAACTTTTCGCGTTTTGGACTACAATAAAGATACCGTGAGATTATCCGATGAAAAAGGGTAAGAACATTTAGGAGGTATTATTAACATGGCTGTTAGAGTTGCTATCAATGGTTTTGGTCGTATTGGCCGTCTGGCTTTCCGTCAGATGTTTGATGCTGAGGGTTACGAGGTCGTCGCTATCAACGACCTGACCAGCCCCAAGATGCTGGCTCACCTGCTGAAGTACGACACTGCTCAGGGTTCCTTCTGCGGCAAGATCGGCGAAGGCAAGCACACCGTCGAGGCTACCGAGGATTCCATCATCGTCGACGGCAAGGAGATCAAGATCTACGCCGTCAAGGACGCAAAGGATGCTCCCTGGGGCGAGCTGAACGTCGATGTCGTTCTGGAGTGCACCGGCTTCTACACCAGCAAGGAGAAGAGCATGGCTCACATCCAGGCTGGCGCCAAGAAGGTCGTCATCTCTGCTCCCGCAGGCAACGACCTGAAGACCATTGTCTACTCCGTCAACGAGAAGACCCTGACCGCTGAGGATCAGGTCATCTCCGCTGCTTCCTGCACCACCAACTGCCTGGCTCCCATGGCCGACACCCTGAACAAGACCTACCCCATCGTTTCCGGCATCATGACCACCGTTCATGCTTACACCGGCGACCAGATGATCCTGGATGGTCCTCAGCGCAAGGGCGACCTGCGCCGTGCTCGTGCTGGCGCACAGAACATCGTCCCCAACAGCACCGGTGCTGCCAAGGCCATCGGCCTGGTCATCCCCGAGCTGAACGGCAAGCTGATCGGCTCTGCTCAGCGTGTGCCTGTTCCCACCGGCTCTACCACCATCCTGGTTGCCGTTGTCAAGGGCAAGGACGTCACCAAGGAGTGCATCAACGCCGCCATGAAGGCTGCTTCTTCTGAGTCCTTCGGCTACAACGAGGATCAGATCGTTTCTTCCGACGTCATCGGCATGCGTTACGGCTCTCTGTTCGACGCTACCCAGACCATGGTCGCTAAGATCGACGACGACACCTATCAGGTTCAGGTCGTGTCCTGGTACGACAACGAGAACTCCTACACCTCTCAGATGGTCCGTACCATTAAGTACTTCGCTGAGAACTGCTAATCACAGCTCTACGCTCAAAAGTGCTTGAGGTGCCGTGCTGAATGACAGCTAGTACCGGCTTTGTTGGTACGAACATGCTGTGATTGGTACGACAACAGGAACTTGAGTTCTACACCCTTCCTTTTGCGGGTCTCCGTGAGAGGAAGGGTGTTTTTGTTATGTGAGCTCCATCATAAACCAAGCGCCCCTTCCGATGTGGTCTGCCACAGGGAAGGGGCGCGTTTGAATGCGGGATATTTTATTTTTTGCTATTTCCCACCCGCATCTTGAAATCCTCATATCCGAACTTTACAAGCTCGCGGCAGGTGCCGGAGGCGTCCATCGCCCAGATGGGCGGAAGGGGCATGCCGTTGAAGGTATTGTTCTTGCAGGTGGTGTAGATGGCCATATCCCCGAAGAGGAGACGGTCGCCCTCGGTGAGGGGAGTGTCGAAGCTATAGTCGCCGATGACGTCCCCGGCCAGGCAGGTCGGACCGCCGAGCCGGAAGGTGACGGTCTTTTCGCCGGGGTCGCCCGCGTTCAGCAGGGGCGGGCGGTAGGGCATCTCGATGACGTCCGGCGTGTGGCAGGCAGCGGACATATCGAGGATGGCGAGGCTGGTGTTGCCGTTGTGCAGGGTGTCCAGCACCGTGGTGACGAGATAGCCCGCGTTCAGCGCCCACGCCTCGCCCGGCTCCAGATAGACCTGTACGCCGTACTTCGTCTGCGTCTCGGTGATGCAGCGCTCCAGCGTGGGCAAGTCGTAGCCGGGGCGGGTGATGTGGTGTCCGCCGCCAAAGTTCAGCCACTGCATCCGGGGCAGCAGGTCGCCGAAGCGGTCTTCCACGGCGGCCAGCGTCAGGGCCAGCGCGTCGGAATCCTGCTCACACAGGGTGTGGAAGTGCAGGCCGTCCAGCAGACCCGGCAGGGCCGGGTCTGCCTGCACAGCGGCGTCCCACTGGGCACGGGTGGTGCCCAGGCGGCTGCCGGGGGCGCAGGGGTCGTAGATCGCGTGGCCTTCCTGGGTCGAGCATTCCGGGTTGATGCGCAGCCCGACGCTCTTGCCCGCCGCTTTGGCTGCCGGGCCGAATCTGGCCAGCTGGCGGGGCGAGTTGAAGACGATGTGGTCGGCGTAGTGCAGCAGCTCGTCGAATGCGTCGGCCCGGTAGGCGGCGCAGAACACGTGGTTCTCCTTGTCGGGCAGCGTTTCCCGGCCGAGGCGGCTCTCATAGAGGCCGCTGGCCTCGGTGCCCGCCAGATAAGGCGCCAGCAGGGGGTAGAGGTCGAAGTTCGAGAACGCCTTCTGTGCCAGCAGGATCTTGCAGCCGGTACGCTGCTGCACCCCCAGCAGAAGTTCGCCGTTGCGGCGCAGCTGGGCTTCGTCCAGCAGATAGCAGGGGGTGGGCAGGGCAGACAGCGCGGTCTCGGAGAGGTTCGCCAGCCCGGCAAAGGGCGGGCGCGTGTCCCGCAGCCGCATCAGTCCACCAGAGCCGGGGCGTGGCTCTCAGAACGGGGCAGGCCGTACTTGTCCAGAGCGTCCAGATACGGGTCCGGATCGAACTCTTCGACCGTGTGGACGCCCTTGGTGGTCCACTTGCCGGTCAGCAGCATGAGGGCACCGCACATGGCAGGCACACCGGTGGTGTAGCTGATGGCCTGCGAGCCGACCTCGCGGTAGCACTCCTGATGGTCGCAGACATTGTAGATATAGTAGGTCTTTTCCTTGCCGTCCTTCTTGCCGGTGAAGATGCAGCCGATGTTGGTCTTACCCTTGGTGCGGGGGCCGAGGCTGGCGGGGTCGGGCAGGAGGGCCTTGAGGAACTGGATGGGCACGATCTCCTGCCCGTTGAACTCGATGGGCGTGGTGGACAGCATCCCCACGTCCTCCAGGCAGCGCATATGGTCGAGGTAGCTCTGGCCGAAGGTCATGAAGAAGCGGATGCGCTTGGCCTCCGGGATGTTCTTGGCCAGAGACTCGATCTCCTCGTGGTGGAGCAGGTACATATCCTTTTCGCCCACCTGATCGAAGTTGTACTCCCGCTTGATGCTCATGGCCGGGATCTCGACCCAGTGGCCGTTCTCCCAGTAGCTGCCGGGGGCAGAGACCTCGCGCAGGTTGATCTCGGGGTTGAAGTTGGTGGCGAAGGCATAGCCGTGGTCGCCGCCGTTGCAGTCGAGGATGTCGATGGTGTCGATGGTGTCGAACTCGTGCTTCTTGGCGTAGGCGCAGTAAGCCTGGGTCACGCCCGGGTCGAAGCCGCTGCCCAGCAGGGCGGTGAGGCCGGCTTCCTCAAACTTTTTGGCATAGGCCCACTGCCAGCTGTAATCGAAGTAGGCAGAGAAACCGGCCTCCTTGCAGCGCTTCTCGTAGATGGCGCGCCACGCCGGGTCGTCGGTGTTCTCCGGCTCGTAGTTGGCGGTGTCCATGTAGTTGACGCCGCAGGCGAGGCAGGCGTCCATGATGGTCAGGTCCTGATAGGGCAGGGCGATGTTCATCACGAGGTCGGGCTGGTAGCTCTTGATGAGGGCGATGACCTCGTCCACCTTGTCGGCGTCCACCTGGGCGGTGGTGATCTGGGTGGCAGTCTTGGGGGCCAATTCAGCCGCGAGCTTGTCGCACTTGGACTTGGTGCGGCTGGCGATGCAGATCTCGGTGAACACTTCGGGGACCTGGCAGCACTTGTGGATGGCGACGGAAGCCACGCCGCCGCAGCCGATGATCAGAACTTTGCTCATGGTAGGTTTCTCCTTTGTTATCGTGTATCGCAGCGCAGAGCGAACGCCTGCGCGTGGTTTCGTCAGACCTGGAAGCCGGGCCAGCCCTTGTCGAGCGCGATCAGCAGCTCCCGCAGGACTTTGCAGGCCGTGGCCGTGGAAACACCGGTGGTGTCCAGCGTGGGGGCCAGCTCGTTGAGGTCGGCACCGACGATGTTGGCGCTGGTCACGGTGCGGATGGCATCCAGCAGCTGCAAAAAGCTCACGCCGCCTGCTTCGGGGGTGCCGGTGCCGGGGAAGCAGGAGGGGTCCAGACAGTCGAGGTCGATGGTCAGGTAGACCGGGGCCTTGCTGGCACAGAGCTGCTCGGTCAATTCGGCAAGGCCAGTGAAGTCGAACTTGTGCATCTCGGTGTGCTGGGCTGCAAACTCGAACTCGGCGCGGTCGCCGCTGCGGATGCAGAACTGGTGGATGTGCCCGTCGCCGACCAGCTCGTGGCAGCGGCGGAGGACACAGGCATGGCTGAGCCGGGCACCGAGGTAGTCGTCCCGCAGGTCGGCGTGTGCGTCGAAGTGGACGATGTGCAGGTCCGGGTACTTCTTCACGGCGGCCCGTACGGCTCCCAGCGTGACCAGATGCTCGCCGCCCAGCAGGAGCGGGAACTTGCCGTCCTTCAGGACCTCTTCGGCGCGGGCTTCGATGTCGGCCAGCGCCGATTCGCTGGAGCCGAAGCAAAGCTCCAGGTCGCCGCTGTCGAAGACGTCGAAGTCGGTCAGGTCGGCGTTCTGATAGGGGCTGTAAGTCTCCAGACCATAGCTCTCGTGCCGGATGGCGGCCGGGCCGAACCGGGCACCGGGGCGGTAGCTGGTGGTGGAATCATAAGGCGCACCGTACAGCACGATGCTGGCGGCGCGGTAGCTGCTGTCGCAGCCGATAAAGGTCTCAACGTTGGGTTGCATCAGTGTTCCTCCACTTCCCGCAGCATCTCTTCGAGGAAGGCGGGCAGATAAAATGCGCCGACATGGAGCCGGGCGGTGTAATAGCGGGTGCGCATGTTCAGCGCCTTCCATGCGTCGGCATCGAGGTCGTCGATGGGGTGGTACTTCTTGCTGGCAAAGCCGAAGAGCCAGTAACCGGCGGCGAAGGTCGGGATGTGGGCCTGATAGACCCGGCTGACGGGGAAGGTGGACGCGATGCGCTTGTGGCTGCGCTGCATGGCGCTGGCGTCCTCGGCGTAGAAGGGGCTGCCCTGCTGGTTGACCATGATGCCGTCGGCCCGCAGCGCATTGAAGCAGCTGCCGTAGAACTCGCGGGTGAACAGGCCCTCGGACGGGCCGAACGGGTCGGAGGAGTCTACGATGATGAGGTCGTATTCCTCTTCGCACCGGCGGATGAACTTGAGCGCGTTCTCAAAGTAGATGTGCACCCGGCGGTCGTCCATCCGGCAGGCGTTGCCGGGCAGATAGGCGCGGCAGGCCTCCACGACCTGCGGGTCCATCTCCACCAGGTCGATCCGCTCCACCCGGTCATAGCGGGTCAGCTCCCGCACCACGCCGCCGTCGCCTGCGCCGATGACGAGGATGTCCCTGGCCTCCTTATGCACGGCCATGGGCACATGGACGATCATCTCATCGTAGATGAACTCATCCCGCTCGGTCAGCATGACGTTGCCGTCCAGTGTGAGCACCCGGCCGAACTCCGGGGTCTCGAAGATGTCGATGCGCTGATAGTCGCTCTGCTTGGAGTAGAGCTGCTTATTCACCCGGATGCTGTGTTTCACATCCGGGGTGTGAAATTCCGAAAACCAAAATTCCATGTTTTCCTCCTCAGGCCAGAACGTTCAGGTGTAAAATGTCGGGGTCATGCTGCAGCCCTTGGCCTTGGCGTACTCGATGTAGTTCAGGATCTCCTTCGTGATGCGCTCGCCGGGGGCCAGAATGGGGATGCCCGGCGGGTAGCACATGACGAACTCGCTGCAGACCATGCCCACGGTCTCGCGCAGAGGCAGGCTCTTTTTGGGCGCATAGAAAGCCTCCTGCGGGCTGGTGGCCACCACGGGGTCGATGTATTCCTGGCTGAGCAGGCCGGTGCCGTCGGTGCGGTAGCGGCGCTTGATCTCGGCCAGTGCGCTGACCAGTCGCTCCACTTCCTGCGGGCGGTCGCCGATGGAGAGGTAGGCCAGAATGTTTCCGATGTCGCCGAACTCGATCTGGATGTCGTACTCATCGCGGAGAATGTCATAGACCTCGATGCCCGCCAGGCCGATGTCCAGCGTGTGGACGCTGAGCTTGGTGGTGTCGAAGTCGAAGACCGAGTTGCCGTTGCACAGCTCCTTGCCGAAGGCGTAGTAGCCGCCCACCGCGTTGATCTCCTCGCGGGCATACTCGGCCATGTCGGCCACCTGGTGGAAGACCTGCCGCCCCCGCTGGGCCAGATTGCGGCGGGAGATGTCCAGGCTGGACATCAGCAGATAGCTGCCGGAGGTGGTCTGGGTCAGGTTGATGATCTGCCGCACATAGCCGGGGTGGACGTTCGGCCCGATGAGCAGCAGGCTCGACTGGGTCAGGCTGCCGCCGCTCTTGTGCATCGAGACGGAGGCCATGTCGGCCCCTGCGGCCATGGCCGAGACCGGCAGCCCGCCGCCGAAGTAGAAGTGGGTGCCGTGGGCTTCGTCCGCCAGGCAGAGCATCCCGGCGTCATGGGCCATCTTGACGATGGCGCGCAGGTCGCTGCAGATGCCGTAGTAGGTGGGGTTGTTCACCAGAACGGCCACGGCGTTGGGGTGCTCCCGGATGGCCTTTTCCACCTGCTCCCGCTTCATGCCCAGCGAGATGCCCAGGCGCTTGTCCACCTCCGGGTTCACGTAAACGGGTACAGCGCCGCAGAGCACCAGCGCGTTCAGCACGCTGCGGTGCACGTTGCGGGGCAGGATGATCTCATCGCCCCGCTTGCAGACTGTCAGCACCATGCTCTGCACCGAGCTGGTGGTGCCGCCCACCATCAGAAAGGCGTGGGCCGCGCCGAAGGCGTCGGCGGCCAGTTCTTCGGCCTCCCGGATGACCGATACCGGGTGGCAGAGGTTGTCCAGCGGTTTCATGCTGTTCACATCCACGCCCACGCACTGCTGGCCCAGAAAGGCGGTCAGCTCCGGGTTGCCCCGGCCGCGCTTGTGGCCCGGCACGTCGAAGGGCACCACCCGCATCTGCCGGAACTGTTCCAGCGCCTCGTAGATGGGTGCGCGGCGCTGGTCCAGCCGGAACCGTGTACGGTTCTCACTCATGTTTTTCCTCCGTCCCTGATCCCCTGACAAACAAAAAAGCGCAGGACCAACACCCAAAAAGGTGCAGACCTGCGCTTTGCAAAAAGCGTTTGAATGTGCGCACAAAGCCCCCGGCGGCGAGCCGGAGCCGGACGGTGTGCAGGATCCAAAAGACGGGATGAGGAGAGTCTATATAGCAATTACACTTTTACTACTCTTATTGACCGTTTCACAAGTCTGCGCAGCGGGTGCGCAATTTCATGGCTGTAAAGGAACCAACTTATAAAATTCGAGCTCTTAACTCGATCAATAATGGCGGCGATGCCGCCGGTCGGCAGTGGACCCGGCTGTCCGTATGGCCTTAGCCCCGATGGGCGGTCCCAGGTAAATTGCTTTGAAAAGACTCCGACATGCTTTGTCTCTCAAAATCAAATGTTATCTTATCATGCCGGTTTCACGCTGTCAATCCTTTTTTGAAAAAATGTGAAAAAAGGAATGAAAAAATACAGATTCTGGAGAAGGCGGCAGAAACCGGGCAGACCAAACGGATTCGGTGCTTTTCAACACGCTTTGGCGGCGCAGATGGGGCAATTCTGCGTGAAAGGGGGTGTTTCGCGCGTGAAAGGCAGGTGCAGGGGGCGGAAAAATGTGGTACAATCAAGTTGCAAGGGGGGAGCGTAGCGATGGAGCTGCGGATCGCGATCGTTGAAGACCAGAAGTTTGAAGCCCAGCAGCTGGAGCGGCTGCTGCGGCAGGCGTGGGGAGATCCTGTCGTCTGCGACCTGTACGAGAGCGGCGACGCATTTTTGCACAGAGCCGCCGCCGGGCCGTATGCCGTGGTGTTCCTGGATATCTGCATGGAGGGCACGAACGGCATCGGGACGGCCCGGCAGCTGCGGGAAAAGGACCCGCATCTCCTCATCGTCTTTGTGACCTCGTCGCCGGAATACGTGTGGGAAGCCTTTCCGGTGCATCCGTTCGATTATCTGCTCAAGCCGTATAAAGAGGAAAAGATCCGGCAGCTGACCGCCGAACTGCGGCGGGTGCTCTGCCGCCAGGAGCCGGAGCTGGAGGTGCGTATCGCCCGCCAGACCGTGCAGCTGCCGCTGAATAAGATCCTGTATGCGGAATCCCAGAACCACTTCGTCCGGATCGTGACCGACGACGGCGAGTGCCGGGCCGCTGCCACCTTTGCGCAGGTGGAGCAGCAGCTGAAGACGCAGGAGAACTTTCTTGTCTGCAACCGGGGCCTGCTGCTGAACATGGATAAGGTGCTGCGGTTCGAGGGCGACTGCATCGAGATGCTGGACGGTGCCCGGCTGCCCGTCCGCCTGAAGGATAAAAACAGCCTGTTTGCGCAATTCACACAATATCAATTCCGCCACATGCAGCGGGAGCTCTGAGAGGAGAAAAACGCCGTGGATGCTGTGTTGTTCGGACGCTACTTTCTCGAATTTGCATTGTTGTATCCGGGGGCCTATCTCTGCCTGGCCCCGCTGCGGGACCACCTGAAGGCCCCAAAAACGACCTGCTGGATCGCGGGCGGTGCCCTCACGGCACTGTGCCTTGGGTGTGCAGCGCTGTGCACGATCTTTGAACTGCCCAGCAACGTTTTCCTGGTCCCCATCCTCATCATTTCGTTCCGGCTGCTGCGATGGCGGACGGAGGGAGTGACCGTCGGCCAGACGGCCTTCCTGTTCTCGATCTCCGCTGTCATGCTGGCGGTCTGTTCGCTGCTGGCCGTGGTGCTGAACGCCCGCGCCGAGACCGGAAACCAGCAGGAGGCCAATCTGGTCTCCACAGCGCTGCTGGCGCTGGGGCTCTCGGCGGTGCTGAGCGTCCTCTTCCATTTCACAGCCGTCCGGTGGAGCGCATGGCTCTTGCAGGAATATCACGGCGAAGCGTTCTGGCAGTCGGCGTGGCCGCTGCCGGCCATCTATGCGGCCTTCCTCATCTTCTGCATCCCGCTGGACCCGTCGGTCGTCCTGCTCAACCGGATCATGATCATTGCGGTGCTGGCGGTGTCCATCTCGCTGCTGGGCATCTTCCTGCTGCTGTACGAGATGTACCGGGTGGCGCGGGAGTACACCCGGAACACCCAGCTGGACCGGGAAAACCAGCTTCTGGGCGTGGAATCCCGCCGTTATATGGAGCTGCGGGAATACATGGAGCAGACCCGCCGCCTGCGGCATGATTTCCGCCAGCACCTGCACGTCATCTCCGGCCTGACCGAGGCCGGGCAGCTGGACGAGCTGAAACACTACCTCAGCCAGTACGAGAGCGAGCTCAGCGAGGCCCGCCCCACCCTGTGCGCCAACCCCGCAGTGGATGCGCTGGCGGGCCACTACGACCACGAGGCCCGGCAGAAGGGGGTGCCCATCGAATGGAAGCTGGAGCTGCCCGTTCTGCTGCCCATGCCGGAAGCCGACCTGTGCATGATCCTGGGCAACCTGCTGGAAAATGCGCTCGATGCCAGCCGGAAGCTGACGCCGGACCAGCGGCAGATCCGGGTGATGGTCCGGATGCTCAGCCCTGCCATGCTGGGCATCGTGGTGGAGAACCGCTACGACGGTGTGCTGAAAAAGCAGAGCGGCATCCTGCACTCCACCAAGCACGAGGGAATCGGCATCGGGCTGGTCTCCATCGAGACCGCCGTCCGCAAGTACAACGGCGATTTGACCGTAGAAACGAAGAACAACGTCTTCCGAGCCAATGTGCTCCTGAATTTATAACGAATCGACAACGCATCAATGGAAAATTGGAGGATCGACACGATGAAAATGACACGACGCAGCTTTCTCAGCGCATCTGCATTCACCCTGCTGGCCTGCGGCCTTGCACCTGCCGCTCATGCGGAGGAGACCAACAGCCTGTTGACCGGGCTGCTGGGCAGCAAGGCGGAGACCGCTCTTCCGCCCAAGCCTCTGACCGCCAAGGTCGTGGATGCCAACCCTTTTATGGGCTTCAGCGAGTCCAACATCCACCACGACTGCTACAACACCGACTCCACAGATGCCGTGCTGCCCATCGGCATCTGCCCGGAAGTCAATGTAGCGATGGAAAAGGTCAACCCCAATGCCTCTCCGGCCATCTTCTTTGACAATTTCGACAACCCCATCAGCCCGTTCCTGGGCGGCCTCGCTATCCGGGATCTGGATGCGGAAGAGGTGACCACGCGGGGCTTCTTCTCGCCCACCAAGCACGACGGCGGCGGGTATGTCATCCAGAGCTCCTATTCGTTCGTGGACGGGCGGAACCTCATCGTCTGCCCCACCAGCCACAACCACGTCCTGATGCTCCGCGCCGCCGATGAGAACGGCACCCCGCTGCCGGTGTTCGAAAAGGTGCTGGACATCGACATCAAGGCCGCAGCCGAAAAGGTGCTGGGCAGAACGCTGGACCAGAAGCTCCTTTCCGTCGTCTTTGACTACGAGGGCAACCTCTGGTTCGTGACGGGCGGTTTCCGCATCTACCCCAGTCGGGGCCAGCAGGGCGCGATGGGCTATGTCTCCCATGCCGCCATCGAGGCCATCCTGGCGGGAGGCACGGCCGACCTCGACCACGAAGTCCACGTCTATGCGCCCATCGCCGGGGAAGGTGCCGAAAACGGTATCGCCGCCTGCAAGGAAGGTGCGGTCATCCTGACGAACCTGGCCTGCTACCTGCTGCGGGCCAACAACGGCGTGGAGGTCGTCTGGCGCACCGGCTACAACAGCGTGGGTGCCAAGGACAGCCATGAGGGCGACGCCACCACCGGCGGCGGTCTGGCCTGGGGCAGCGGCTGCTCGCCCTCCCTCAGCCGGGACCTGGTCTTCTTCACCGACAATCTGGACACCGTGAGCCTGCTGGCACTGGATATCCACACCGGTGCCATCGTGGCCAGTCTGCCCGTCATCGACGAGCTGCCCGCCAATATGCCGGTCTCGGTGGAAAACTCCGCCATCGTCTACGACCACGGCACCGGCACCATCAGCACCATCGTCTGCAACTGGTTCGGCGCCGGCAGCCCGAACCTCGCCAAACCCGACAACGATTCCTCCATCCAGAGCTACGAGAACATCTACGACCGCAACTGGCTGATGAAGGGCAACAGCATGATCATGCCTGGCATCGAGCGGGTGGATACCATCCGGACCGACGACGGCTGGACCATGAAGAGCGTCTGGTGCCGCGACGACCTCAGCGACACCTCCATGATGAAGCTCTCCACGGCCACCGGATATATTTACGGCTTCGTGCAGGATGTGGACAGCGGCATGTGGCAGTACATCGTGCTGGATTTTGAGACGGGCAGGACCGCGCTCACCGTGGACGTCGCGTCGCTGTACGGCTACAACAACATGGCCATCGGCATGTATGCCGGGCGGGACGGCAACAAGCTGTACTGCCCTACCGGCTACAAGGAGCTGCTCCGTTTGCAGGACCGCTTCGTCTACCTGCCGGAGATGCCCTACCGCAAGGTGGACCTGGATAAGACCCGCCGTACCGTCGTTTCGGCGGCAGAATTTGCCGCAGCAGGCGGGCAGGGCACCCCGGCGACCTGGCTGCACACCGTCACCTTTGATAACCTCCACCCCCAGACCATTGCTGCCATCCGGGTCAACGGCCTGACCGGCAAGGCCTCCGACTATAAGCTCTACGCCAAGGGCACCGACGGGCAGTATCACGCCTTTACGGGCAGCTGGTCGCTGGAAAATGCCTCCGGCCGTCTCCGTGCGCAGAAGGTGTATGAGATCCGCTTCACCCTGCAGGACGGCGGCGACTTTGACCTGAGCACGGACGCAAAAGAAGTGACCGCAGCCATCCTGCTGGCCCGCTGACCCCCTGAAAAACAGTCCTTCCCTCTTCTCGTTTGAAAACCGCCGTCTGCTTTTGGATTCGTTTGGGCAGACGGCGGTTCTTTTTGGTTGCACTTTGGCGGCAGAGTCGGTATACTAAAGAAAAACAGGGGAAAGGCAGGGGAGAACGATGCACACAGAGCCGCATGGCATCTCGCTGCGCACCAAGGTCGCGGGCTGGCTGGCCGCGCTGTTTCTGGCAGCCGTGGTGGGCGTGGGGGCGGCCACAGCGGTGGGGCAGTGGACTCTGAACTCTTTCGACGCGCTGCTGGAAGACAACGCGGCCTGCTACACCGTGCAGGACGCCATCAAGGCCGAGGCCAGAGCCTTTGAACGCTACGTCCGGGAACCCTCGCAGGAGAACGCGCAGGATTACACGGCAGCCTGCGCGGCTGCGGAGCAGAGCCTGGACGCGCTGCCCTTCGACTGCGGCGTCATCGGGGAGGAACGCTACGCCCGTACCTGGAACCTGAAGCAGGGCTATGCGGGCTATCAGCAGCAGCGGGATGCCTTTTGGCAGCTGCCGGAGACTGCGCCACACTATGTCGATGCGATGTACGAGGTGATGGGCGCGCAGAACTACCTGGTCGAGTACGCCCTCCGGCTGACGCAGGCGACGCTGGAACAGCAGAACCTCATTTATAAAGAACGCGCGCTCTTTCTGAAACGGCTGCCCTGGCTCTACGCCGGGCTGCTGGCGGCGTCGGTGGTGCTGATGGCCGTTGTCATCCGGCTGCTGCGCTCCACCGTGGTGGCCCCGCTGTTGCGGCTGGTGCAGGCTTCCCGCAGCATTGCACAGAACGATTTTTCGGGCGAAGACCTGCCCGTCCGGACCAGCGACGAGGTGGGCCAGCTGACCCGGACCTTCAACCAGATGAAACACGCCATGGCCGACTATCTTGCGGCCCAGACTGCCCTCCACCGGGAAGAAGTGCGGAACCTGGCGCTGGAAAAAGACCTGGAGCACACCCGGATGGAGGTGCTGAAAAGTCAGGTGGACCCGCACTTTCTGTTCAACACCCTGAACATGATCTCCTGCATGGCGCGGCTGGAGGACGCAGCTGCCACCGACGAGATGATCGTCCGGCTGGGGAGCCTGTTCCGCCACAATCTGCGCACCAAGCAGCAGGAGATCACGCTGGAAGAAGAGCTGGAAGGGGTGGAAGACTACATCTATTTGCAGCAGATGCGGTTCGATGGCCGCATCACTGTGGAAAAGAAGATCGAGGTGGACCCGGCGGCGGTACGGCTGCCCTCTTTCACCTTGCAGCCCATCATTGAAAACGCCTTTGGCCACGGGCTGAAGGCCTGTGAGGAGGACGGGCGCATCCTGCTACGGGTCTGGCAGGAGGGAGACCGCCTGCTGGTCACAGTGGCCGACAATGGCAAAGGCATGACGGAAGCGGAGCTTGCCGCCCTGCAGGAAAAGATCCGGCAGAGCGAGCAGACCGGCAGGAGCATCGGTCTTGGGAATATTTCCCGGCGGATCGCGATGCTCTACCCGGACGGTGCGATGAAGATCAACAGCCGGGCCGGGCATGGAACGGTCATCCGGTTCGAGATCCCGCAAACGACCCAGGAGCAGAAGGAGGAACACGCATGAAGTGCAAGGTGCTGGTGGCAGAAGATGAACTCATTGAGCGGAAGGTCCTGTGCAAGACGCTGCAAAAATATCTGGGAGACCTCATCCTGCTGTTTGAGGCCCGGAACGGCCGCGAGGCCATGGAACTGTTCGAGCAGGAGGCTCCGCAGCTGGTCATCCTGGACATCGAGATGCCGGGCCTGACCGGGCTGGAAGTGGCCCGCAGGATCCGGGAGACAGATAAGAACTGCGGCATCCTGTTTCTCACCGGCTATGATAAATTTGCCTATGCCCGGCAGGCCATTTCGGTCCGCGCACTGGACTACCTGCTCAAGCCCTACAAGGAGCAGGAACTCATCTTTGCGGTGGAGGATGCCATCCGGCAGGTGTCGTCTCCGGTGGCCCATATGGCCCGGCCAAGGGCAGAGGCTCCCACACTGAAAGAAGAGGTGGACGATGTGCGCACGGCCGTCATCCGGGCTGAGATGTATGCGTTCATAGAAAACCACTACCGGGAGGACATCTCGATGCAGGATGCCGCCGCAGTCCTGCGCTACTCGGACGCCTACTTCTGCAAGCTGTTCAAGCAGTGCTTCAAGGTCAACTTCTCCACCTACCTCAACGAGTTCCGGGTGCAGAAGGCCCGGCAGTTGATGACCGACAGCCGGCTGAACCTGAAGGATATCAGCGCCGCCTGCGGCTACAGCGACGCGAACTATTTTACAAAAGTGTTCAAGCGCATCACCGGCAAGACCCCCTCGGAATACCGTCTGGCGGCCGCTGAACAGGTGGTAAAAGGGGAGTGACTTCTTCCGCCTTCCCTGTGCGCTGCCCCGCCTCCCTCGTTGAGGGGGGCTTTTTTGCTGCCCCCAGCGCAGACAAAATGCCATGAAAAAAGAGGAAGTTGTCCAGTTTCTTTCGTCTGAGAGAGAAGAAAATTGTACTTGGATACAACAAAGACAAAATCGTCCTGCCTATCGCAAAAAATTCCTGTTTCGCAAAAATGAACGATTTGTTAGAATTATTTTGCAAAGAGAAAAGGAAAACCGAACGAAAAGGGAGGATTCGATCCATGAAGAGAAGAACGTTCCTGTCGCTGATGGGCGCTGCGGCAATGTCCGGCGGCCTGATGCTGACGGGCTGCAGCGGCGGCGAGCAGGATGACCGCAAGATCATCCGCATCGGCCATGTCCAGTCCCAGACCCACCCGGACCATCTGGGCCTGGAAGCGTTTGCAGCGCACATCAATGAAAAGCTGGGCGGGAAATACCGCGTCGAGGTCTACCCCAGCGAGCTGCTGGGCAGCCAGACCGAGATGGTGCAGCTGACCCAGACCGGGGCCATTGATTTTGTAGTGGCTTCCACTGCTATCATGGAAACGTTCAGCTCCCAGTATCAGATATTCAACCTGCCGTATCTGTTCTCCAGCGTGGAGGCATATCACGCCGCCATGGATGACCCCGAAGTCACCGACCCCATCTTCAAGACCACCTCCAAGGCGGGTCTGGAGACGGTGGCCTGGCTGGATGCCGGTACCCGCAACTTCTACACGGTCAAAACGCCCATCAACCAGCCCTCCGATCTCAAGGGTCTGAAGATCCGTGTGCAGCAGTCGCCCACCAACGTGGAAATGCTGCGTCTGCTGGGCGGCACCGCTACCCCCATGGGCTTCGGCGATGTCTACACCGCCCTGCAGGCCGGCATTCTGGACGGTGCAGAGAACAACGAGCTGGCCCTGACCGACAACGGCCACGGTGATATCTGCAAGTATTACTCCTACGACATGCACCAGATGGTGCCCGACCTGTTGGTCGCGAACTACGAGTTCATGGCGAACCTCAGCAGCGAGGAACGCGCCATCTTCGACGAAGGCTTCGAGATCGTCAAGGAGACCGAGCAGGCCGCCTGGTCGGATGCCGTGGCCGAGGCCAAGGACAAGGCCGAGAACGAGCAGCACGTCAACTTCCTGTATCCGGATACTGCACCGTTCCAGGAGGCCATGGCCCCCCTGCACGATTCGGTGCTGTCGGCCAACTCGGAGCTGCAGCCCATCTACGACCGCATTCAGGAATACAATGCGGAATATGCCGCACAGTAAGGAGGAACGAGCATGGAAAAACTCAGAAAAGCACTCAACGGTGTCCTGAACGTTCTGGCCGGCGGCAGCATGGCGGTCATGGCCATTCTGACCACCTATCAGGTCGTCGCACGGTATATCTTCAATTCGCCCTCCACCTGGTCGGAGGAGCTGGTCGGCTACCTGTTCGGCTGGAGCACCATGCTGGGTGCCACCATCGTTTCGGGCGAGCGCGGCCACATGAACATCCCCATCCTCGTGGACCGTTTCCAGCCGGGGATGCGCAAGGCCTTCCACATCCTGTGGGAGGTCGTGGCCTTTGTTTTCTCCGCCACCATCCTGGTCTTCGGCGGCTGGCAGGTCTCCAATCTGGCCATGGGCCAGCAGACCTCCTCACTGGGCGTGGCAGTGGGCGTGTTCTACTGGGTCATGCCCCTGTGCGGCGTGGTCATCCTGCTGTACTCCGTCCTGAACATCATCGGCATCGCAAACGGCACCATCAGCCTGGATGTCTCCGATGAGGCGACCGAGGCCGTTGCCAAGGTCGAGGCCGAAAAGGCTGCAACTGCCGCAAACGCCGCAAACGCAAAGAAGGAGGGTTAAACTGTGGCCATTCAAGCATTATTGGTGATCCTGGCAGTGCTGCTGGTGCTGCTGTTCCTCGGTGTGCCCATTTCCTACGCCATCGCAGTCTCTTCGCTGACTGCCATCCTCTCATCCATTGACCTGAACGTCGCGGTGCTGACCGCCGCCCAGCGCACCTTTGTGGGCATGAGCAAGTTCAGCCTGACCGCCATCCCGTTCTTTATTCTGGCCGGCAACATCATGAATCAGGGCGGCATCGCCAAGCGTCTGGTGGATTTCGTGATGTCCATTCTGGGCAAGCTGCCCGGCGCTCTGCTGGTGACTAACATCGGCACCAATGCGCTGTTCGGTGCCATTTCCGGTTCGGCTTCGGCCGCCGCTGCTGCGGTCGGCTCCATGATCCGCGACGGTGCCGAGGAACAGGGCTATGACCCCGCAGTGACCGCGGCAACCAATGCGGCTTCCTCCTGCTCCGGCTTGCTGATCCCGCCGTCCAATGCGCTTATTACCTACTCGCTGGCATCCGGCGGCACCTCTGTGGCTGCGCTGTTCATGGCCGGTTACATCCCCGGCATCATCTGGGCGCTGTGCTGCTGCGTGGTGGGTGTGCTGCTGGCGGTCAAGCTGGGCTATAAAGGCACCCCCGGCAAGTTTGACTGGAAGAATCTGGGCATCTGCACCATGCGGGCGCTTCCTTCGCTCTCCCTCATCATCGTGGTCATCGGCGGCATCGTGGGCGGCGTCTTCTCGGCCACCGAAGGCTCGGCCATTGCGGTCGTCTACTCCCTGATTTTGGCTTTCTGCTACCGCTCCATCAACCTCAAGAGCCTGTGGAAGATCATTGTGGATTCCGCCAAGATGTCCGGCATGGTCGTCTTTCTGGTCGGCGTCTCCAACATCCTGGGCTGGGTCATGGCCTTTTTGCAGATCCCTGACGCGGTCGCAGCGCTGCTGCTGGGCCTGACGAACAACAAGTACATCATCCTGCTCATTATGAACGTCATCCTGCTGGTATCCGGCACCTTCATGGACGTCACCCCGGCCATCCTGATCTTCACTCCGCTGTTCCTGCCCATCTGCCAGAGTTTCGGCATGAGCACCATCCAGTTCGGCATGATCCTCGTCTACAACCTGTGCATCGGCAACATCACCCCGCCGGTCGGCAACGCACTGTTTGTCGGCATCAAGGTGGGCCGCACCTCGCTGGAAAAGGTCATGCCCTACATGCTGATGTATTATGTGGCCATCATCGCCGGTCTGCTGCTGGTTACCTATTTCCCGGCCGTGTCCATGGCTCTGCCGCAGCTGACCGGTCTGGCTTAAACGCGCGTTTCACTCATCTCATCTCATTTCATATCTTCTCCGAATGGAGAAAGGCGGCACCCATCTGCAATTCGGGTGCCGCCTTTCTCTTTGCTCTTGCATCGGCAGGTCGGGCTGTATTATACTAAAGACCGAGGTGATAGGAGATGGAGCGACGCGCATTTCTGGCCCTCTGTCTGGCAGGGCTGCTGGCAGGCTGCGGCGCAGAGAAGACGGAACCGGTCACGCCGGAGTTTGTGCTGACCTATGCAGACAATCAGCCGGCCGGATACCCCACCACCCAAGGAGCTGAGCGCTTTGCGCAGCTCGTGCAGGAGCGCACCGGCGGCAGGGTGGTTATCCAGGTGCACAGCGATGCCGAATACGGCACGGAACAGGAGATCTGGGAGCAGCTCGCAATGGGCGGGGTGGACTTTGCCCGCCTCTCGCTGGCCATTGCGGCAGACGACCTGCCCAAGCTGAATGTGCTGCAGCTCCCGTATCTCTACCGCGATGCCGCCCACATGTGGCGGGTGCTGGATGGGGCACTGGGCGAGGACTTTTTGCAGGAGTTCACTCGGAGGGAGCTTGTGGGCCTGAGCTGGTACGATGCCGGTGCCCGCTCGTTTTATGCGAAGCAGCCCATCCGCAGCCTGAACGACCTGGCCGGAACGACCGTCCGTGTGCAGGACAGCCAGATCGTCCTGGATATGATGAAGCTGCTGGGGTCACAGCCGGTGACTTTTGCTTACAGCGATGTCTATTCGGCCTTCCAGACCGGGAAGATCGACGCAGCCGAGAATAACTGGCCCGCCTACTACCGGATGGACCATTACAAGGTCGCTCCGTATTATACCGTGGATGAGCACAGCCGGGTGCCGGAGGTACAGCTGGCCTCCGGCCGCACCTGGGCCCAGCTGCCGGAGGAATATCAGTCCATCCTCCGGCAGTGCGCCAGAGAGTCCGCTCAGTATGAGCGCCAGCTCTGGACCGAGGAAGAGGCCCGCGCCCGCCAAAGTGTGCTGGCCGCCGGCTGCCGGGAGATCACCCTCTCAGAGGAGGAACTGGAAGCATTCCGCACACTGGTCCAGCCGCTCTATGCCCGGTACTGCGGCGAAGAGCTGGAGCTGGTGGAAGCCATTCAGCAGGCCTGACGCAAACGGGAGCGTTCCGCGTTCGGCCGCCGCCGGACGCCGGGCAGGCCGGCCCAAAACGAAAATCAAACAGAAATTTCACGATTTAGGGGTTGTGTTCCGTGGTGCAAAATGGTATGCTTGAGACACTTTGCAGCTTCCTGCGGGAAATTTCAGGGGAAGGGAGCGTCTGATAGAAGATGCAGAAACACACAAAACAGTTGATCGCAGCCGTTGCGCTGCTTCTTATTGCAGCGGTGCCGCTCGCACTGCACATCGCAAACGCAGACTCCACCGACGAGACTGTGGCCAGCGCTGCGGCCAGCAGTTCGGAAGCGCAGGCAGAAGCGCCGGCGTCCAGTACGGCCAGTGCCGCAGACTCCATCAGTGAGCCGGAGCCGCAGCCGGAAGAGGAGCCGGACGCATCCTCGGAGGAAGCGGACAGCAGCGCAGAGAGCGGGGACGCAAGTGCGTCCTCGTCCGAAGCAGCCGCTTCCTCGAAGCCCGCAGCGCATTCGGCGGCTTCGAGCCACGCCGCTTCTTCGAAGCCCGCAGCGCATTCGGCGGCGTCGTCCCACGCGGCATCGTCCTCGCATTCGGCCGCTTCGTCTCATGCGGCGTCGTCCTCGCATTCGGCGTCGTCTTCGACATCGGCCTCGTCTGGCAGCTCGCATACAACGGAGACCACGGATGCAAAGGTCAATGCGTATGTGCGGCGGCTCCGGAACCTGCAAAAACGCAGCAGCAAAAAACTGTATCAGACCGCAAGCAGTGCGCACAGTGAATATATGGAACACCCCGTAGAAGAACGGAATCTGGCGTTGAAGGTCTCCATCGTGCTGGGGAAGACGATGGAATTGACCAAACTGCAGAGCGAATGCGACAAGGAGTTCCAGGAGATCGTCACGGAGCTGCGCCAATACCTGCGGGAAAATGGTTACGACCAGAGCATTGCAGATGCTGCGGAAAAAGAGTACAAAGAAGAAGATGCGATGATCAAAGAGCTGACGAACGTGACCTACAGCCAGGTGACCGGCAAAGGCGAAGGTGCCAAGTGGCTTCAGGAACACGCGGACATGGGCCAGTAAGACCGAACATAACACAAACGCGCAGAGCGTGTTTCCCGAAGCGGGGAAGCGGCTCTGCGCGTTTTTCTGTACGTTTGGCACTCACAGCAGCTCCGGCAACTGCCGGAGCACGAAGTGGTTCTTGCGGAAGGTGAGCAGCCCTTCGTCCCGCATCCGGCACAGCTCCTTGGAGAGGGCGCTGCGGTCAAGGTTGAGGTAGTCGGCCAGCTGCTGGCGGTTGAAGGGGAGGTCGAACTCCATGCCGCCCGCCTGAACGGCCTGGCCGGACAGGTAGGTCAGCAGCCGCCCCCGCACGGTCTTGGGGGCGGTGCAGAGGATGCGGCGGGAGAGGGCAAGGTTCTTTTTCATGGAGACACGGAGCAGGTTCCGCAGCAGGCGGTCCTGCCAGCTGTGTTCGGCGTGGGGGCGGGAAAGGGCAGCCGTGTCCAGAAACAGCACCTCGCAGTCTGCCGCCGCGAGGACATCCACCATCAGCGGCTCCCCGCAGAACGCATAGGTCTCGGCAAAGGCCTGCCCCTCGCCCATCTCGCTGAGGATGCTTTTGCTGCCCCAGAGGTCGATGCTCTCGATGTGGACGGCACCCCGCAGCACGATGCCGATCTCATGCACGGTGTCGCCGGTGTGGAAGATGGTCTGGCGGCGGGCAAAGGCTTTCCGCCGCAGGCAGCGGTCGTGCTCCATCTGGGCGATGTCGGCCTCGGTCAGGCCCTGAAACAGAAAAATCGAGTGATAGTCCATAAAAATTCCTCTTTGTGGTTACAACAACCGAATCTTTGCTGTCATTATAGTATACTGTGCACAGAAAAAGCAAGGAGGATTCTCTTATGATCCGGAAAATCATTCACATAGACGAGGAAAAGTGCAATGGCTGCGGTGCGTGTGTCACGGCCTGCCACGAAGGGGCCATCGGCCTGGTCAACGGCAAGGCCAAACTCATGCGGGACGATTACTGCGACGGCTTTGGCGACTGCTTGCCCGGCTGCCCCACCGGTGCCATCACCTTTGAAGAGCGCGAGGCTGCGGCGTATGACGAGCAGGCCGTGCTGGAGAACAAGCAGAAAAAGGCCGCTGCCGCTGCTGCCCCGGCACACTCCGGCTGCCCCGGCCACCAGATGCACCAGTTCGATCGCAAAGTGGCCCCGGCCCCTGCGGCAGGCACCGCGATGCCCTCCCAGCTGGGTCAGTGGCCCTGCCAGATCAAGCTCGTGCCCGTGAACGCGCCCTACTTCAACGGGGCAAAGCTGCTCATCGCGGCAGACTGCACGGCCTACGCCTATGCGAACATCCATCAGGAGTTCATGCAGGGCAGGATCACCCTCATCGGATGCCCCAAGCTGGACGCCGTGGAGTACAGCGAGAAGCTGACAGCCATCCTCTCCCAGAACGACATCCGGAGCGTGACGGTGCTGCGCATGGAAGTGCCCTGCTGCGGCGGCCTCGAACACGCTGCCGTGACGGCCCTGAAGAACAGCGGCAAGTTTATTCCCTGGCAGGTGGTGACCTTCTCCATCGACGGCCGCATCCTGGACCGATAAAAAAGAAAGCAAGAGCTGCTGCACGGCGGGTGCAGCAGCTCTTGCTGTTTAAGAGGCGGCTTTCCGAAGCACTTCTGCAAATTTCTCCAGTGCCTGACGGAGCTGGACGAAGTTGTCCACATCGGCGTCGCTCATCCGGGAGGTGGGGGCCACCACGGCAGTCTCAGCGGCGGTGACGGTGCCGCTGAGCGAAATGCGCACTTCGTGTTCGGGGATGGTCAGCAGGATGTGGAGCGGTGTCGTGCCGGAGAACAATTCCTTCAGCGGCAGGCCGACGATGCAGGTGAGGCCGGTCTCCCCGGCGGGCAGCTGGTAGTAGGTGTAGCCGTCCAGCGCCCCGGCGGGTGTGACCTTTTGCAGGGCCCCAAGCCCCAGCGTCAGGTTCGTCATGTCCTGCATCTCCACGGCGGAAAGCTCCACGCCCAGCACGGAAGCCAGCTGGGTCTGGGAGATGTAGCTGCCCATGGACCAGTTGGGCAGCACCAGCCCGGCCAGCGGGGCCGCAGCCACGATCTCTCCGCGCAGGTAGGTGTAGAGCTGCCCGGCGTCGTACAGCGTCTCGTTCGCGTCGATGTATACCCGCGTGAAGGCGGAACCGTTCTTCTGGGAGGTCAGCGTGAACTGAAATCTGCCGGGCGCATACTGGCCGGAGACGGTGCCCTGCGTGGCCCCGACCTGTTCCAGCACCCCGTACAGCGCAGGCGTCCGGGAGGCTGTGGAGGTGACGGTGTAGCGGAAATCGAAGTCCGCTCCGGCCTGGATGGCCTTGACCTTGCGGGACAGCAGACCGTACACCGTGCCGCCCGCCGCCAGGCAGAGCGCCAGCAGGCAGAGGACCACCACGAGGGCAGCACGGCCCCGCTTGTTGCTTTTGGGAGCAGTCATGGAAAAACCTCCTTTATTTCGAGCAGGCGTTCACGAACGCATCGAACAGGCCCTGCATGGCGGGGTCTGCATCGCTGAGCCACTCCGGGTGCCACTGGACGCCGAGGCAGAACCTTGCGTCCGGCTTTTCGATGGCTTCCACGATGCCGTCCTCGCTCAGCGCGGCGAGGGTGAAGCCGGGGGCGACCCGATCCACGGCCTGATGGTGCTGGCTGTTGACGAGCACGGTGTCCTGCCCCAAAATGCGGGAAAGCAGGGTGCCCCGGCGGACGGTGACGGTGTGGACTTTCGCCCAGTGGTCGTTGTGCGGCAGATGCTCGAAAGGCTTGATGTCCTGATACAGGGTGCCGCCCAGCACGGCGTTCATCACCTGAATGCCCCGGCAGATGCCCAGCACCGGCTTGTCTGCGGCGAGAAAGGCCCGCAGCAGCTTCGGCTCGGCGGCATCCCGCAGAAGATTCGGCTCGCCGCAGGCGGGGATGCGCTCCTGCCCGTAGAACTTCGGGTCCATGTCGCCGCCGCCGGGCAGCAGCAGGCCGTCGCAGGTCAGGGCGTCCTGCACTGCCTGTTCGGGGTCGCTCAGCTCGACCCAGCGCATCTCGGCTCCGGCGCGGGCCAGACTTTCCATGTATTTGGATTGTGCCACGGTCGGCTCCGGGTCGGTGCTCATCCGCGGCATGGCGATCACAACACGCATATTCAACTGCCTCATTGTTTGCAGCCGCTGCCCGCGAACGCGGAGTCCGGCTGCCTTTGTAAAAAGCGGGGAATTGCCCGGTCTGCCAGGGGCTCTCCCTTTGGGAGAACTGTCTGCGAAGCGGACGAAGAGGGCAGGCCCGCTGGCCGATAAAACAAAAACCCGGAACCATCGGTTCCGGGCATTTTGGCGGAAAGATGGGGATTCGAACCCCAGAACGCTTTTGACACGTTACACGATTTCCAGTCGTGCGCCTTAGACCAACTCAGCCATCTTTCCACATCTTCGGTTTTCAGCGTTTCGGGCCGTGGCCCTCAGCGCTCCACTATAATACCTGAAAGAAGCACTTTTGTCAAGGATTTTTTCGAAAAAATTTCAGAAAATCAAAAAATGACACAGGTTCGAAGAAGAAATTCGGAAGGAAATGCCGCTGCCCGATAAATCCTCTTGACGCAAGCCCCAAACGGGACTATGATGAGGGCAGAGAGTGCGCGGAATGGGAAATTCCGCAGGGATTGGAATGTAAATAGGAGGACGATCACAATGAATTATTCAGACGTTTTGAGCAATGCCCGGCAGAACATCGGCAAGTATTGCAAGGCCTGCCCGGTGTGCAACGGCGTGGCCTGCAAAAACCAGATCCCCGGCCCCGGTGCCAAGGGCGTGGGTGACACGGCCATCCGCAATTATAATAAGTGGGCCGACATCCGGGTGAACATGGACACCCTGTGCGAGAACGGCACCCCCGACACCCATGTGGAGCTGTTCGGCAAGAGCTTCCGCCTGCCCTTCTTCGCAGGCCCGGTGGGCGCGGTGAACCTCCACTACTCCGACGCCTACACCGACATGACCTACAACGATGTGCTGGTCCGCGCCTGCGCGGAGAACGGCATCGCCGCCTTTACCGGCGACGGCACCAACCCCGACGTCATGACCATGGCCACCCAGGCCATCGGTGCGGCAGGCGGCTGCGGTGTGCCCACCATCAAGCCCTGGAACATCGACACGGTCAAGGCCAAGATGGACCAGGCCAAGGCCAGCGGCTGCTTTGCTGTTGCCATGGATGTGGATGCTGCCGGTCTGCCCTTCCTGAAGAACATGACCCCTCCGGCGGGCAGCAAGAGCGTGGCCGAGCTGAAGGAGATCGTTGCACTGGCGGGCCGTCCCTTCATCGTCAAGGGCGTCATGACCGTCAAGGGTGCGCTCAAGGCGAAGGAAGCCGGAGCGGCGGCCATCGTCGTTTCCAACCACGGCGGCCGTGTGCTGGATCAGTGCCCGGCGACGGCAGAAGTCCTGCCGGAGATCGCAGATGCCCTCAAGGGCAGCGGCGTGAAAGTTCTGGTCGATGGCGGCATCCGCTCCGGCGTGGATGTCTTCAAGGCACTGGCTCTGGGCGCGGACGGTGTGCTCATCTGCCGTCCCTTCGTCACGGCGGTCTACGGCGGCGGCGAAGAGGGCGTCAAGTGCTACATCGACAAGATCGCCGGGGAACTGGCTGATACGATGCAGATGTGCGGGGCACACTCCATCAGCGAGATCACCCGCGAGATGGTGCGCATCTAAAGGGAGAAAAGTAGACAAACCCCTGAAAAATCGGGAGATTCCCGCCTGCGGCGTGAAGATCTCTTTCCGATTTTTCAGGGGTTTGTTGATTTGCGGTGTTGCCGCATTTTTGTTGCGAACGACAGAGAGATATGATAGAATAAAAATGGTGGTGGTCAAAAGGCGGGGAAAACAAAAATAATAGAGGAATCTACTTATGATTACGCTAAAACAGTATAAAAACGAAAAAAAACGAATCCTCCCGTTGATTCAAGGCTTCTGGAAGGCCCACAGCCATTACGATCAAAGCGAAGCAGAAGCCCGTGAGGACCTTTGCAACTGGACGAAACCGGGACATGTGATGTTTTTTATCCAAAGTGATGAAACCGATGTTGGTTTTGCACATCTGGGAAGTCGTGGTGGAAAAATCGACTGGCTGGAAGATTTATTCATCGTTCCGGAACAGCAGGGCAAGGGCTTTGGCAGCGAAGCGATTCGGTTGCTGGAAGAAATCGTGAAGAAATATTCCGTTTCACTCTATATCGAAGCCGCAGCCCGCAACGAAGCAGCCATCCGGTTGTATCGGAAATTAGGCTATGACTGCCTGAATACAATCACGATTCGCAAGGATTTTCCGGGCTACGAATACGATGTCGTGCGGAAAGAAAAAATTTACGGCATGGAGTTTGAGATTCGGAAAGATAAGGCCCTTTAAGATTTTATAAAAGGGATAAAGATGTAAGACGATGAAAAAAGAAGAATACATGCCCGGAGTAAATCGAATAAATACATATACGGATTCTCGATTTTCGAAAAAAGTTCTGAATCAACACGGAGCGTTTCTTATTGGAGATGAACCGTATGAAGTGGAAATTGTATCAAAAACAGATGCAATTATAAGAGGAAAGAACCCAAATTTCTATGAGAGTGTAATAGAAAATTTTCGATTCTACGCTGAGCATATTACGAACTTTTGGGATGAATCGAATAATCTTGTGAAAACATATCCTGCGGTAGAATTGGTGCGAATTTCCATAGCGGAAATTCAGCCTTCACAATTTTATGTGGATGAAGTCAAGAAGCGAGCCGTAAGTGATTTTGTTTACACAGAAGAAGATTTGGTGATTCCGCTTGTGAAGTGGGAAGGTCGCAATGTTTCTGTGGATGGTCATACCCGGTTGTTTGTGGCGGCTGAAAAAGGAATCCAAAATGTGTATGGATTTTATACAAAGGCGGACGATTATGTCAGAGATTTTGCGGCAGAAGCTATCAGGCGAAATATTGTATCTCCTTATCAGCTGATTGAAGTAAAACATAGAGATTATGAAAAGCTCTGGTTTGCGTTCTGCGATGAATACTTTTCGGGAAAATAAGTAAGAAAAAGCGGCATCTTCCATCCAAACGGGAAGATGCCGCTTTGCGGTTCAAGTTTACTTCAGCGTCCCATCCAGCACCTGCTGATAATACCACGGTTTCGGGGCGCGGAAGACTTTACCGGAAAGGTCGGCGAAGTCGGGCTGGGTGAAGCGGGGGAGGGCAAGCTCCCAGGCGCAGAGGGCCTGATACTTCAGCTTCAGTTCGCGGTTGGCGGAATTGTTGCCATACTTGCTGTCGCCGAGGATGGGGCAGCCGATGCTGGCCATGTGGGCGCGGATCTGGTGGGTGCGGCCGGTGATGAGCCGGACTTTGAGCAGGGCCAGACGGCCGGAGACGGCGATGGTCTCATACTGGGTCTCCACATCCTTGGCACCGGGCTGCTTGTCCTCCACGATCTTGACGATGCCGCGGTCGGCGTCCTTGAGCAGGTAGCCGCCGAGGGTGCCGTCCGGCGGCACAGGGCGGCCGAAGGTGACGCAGAGATAGGTCTTTTTGACCTCGCGGTTCTTGATGACCTCCAGAAACAGCTGCTCCGCCTCCGGGGTCTTTGCGAGGATGACCAGACCGCTGGTGCCGGTATCCAGCCGGTGGCAGAGGGCGGGGGTGTAGAGGTCGTTCTCCTTATATTCGCCCTGCTGGTTGAGGTAGAGCAGCGCGCGGTTGAGCAGGGTGTCGTCCTCCGGGCCGTCCACGGCCAGACCGGCGGGCTTGTTCACCACCAAAATCTGCGGGCAGTCGTAGATGACCTGCGCCGGGCCGCGGGCGTTCTTCCAGGCCGGGCCTTCCACCCGCTTGTCGGCGTCCAGCACCTCGTCCAGAATGAACAGCTTGATCTCGTCGCCTGCCATCACGCGGGTGGAAAGCGGCTGCTTTTTGCCGTTCAGCTTGATCTTGTTCTCGCGCAGGGCTTTGTTCAGGCGGCCCGGATTCAGCGCCGGGAACTGCTGCATCAGATAATTGTCGAGCCGGGTGGGGGCAAGACATTTTACTTTTACGATCTTCACGGAAATTTTCCTCTCTATCTTGAAATAGAATGCGTCTTTGAATCGTTTTTATTGTAGCGGAACCGAGCCGTTCCGTCAAGCGAGCGGAACGGAAAAATTCCGGGTTCCTTTTTTGTGAAACGCGTGTATCATCGGATGCACAGAAAGAAGGGGTTCGTATGAGATTCTATTATAAAGTATGGATGCTCGCTGCGGCTCTGGCCGTCGGCGTAGGGCTGGCAGGCTGCGGGGCGTCCGCTTCTACGGCCAGCAGCCCGGCGGCTTCGAACAGTGCTGTGCCCGCTTCGTCCCGTGTGCAGGAAGAAGGCGTTGTGGAACCTGTCGGCCGTTTTACCATAGAAGACGTGACGAAAACACCGGACACGATCACATTCGTTTCGGCGGATATTGCTTCTGAGGTCAAGGACGGAACCGTCACAGCCCGGATCTACAGCTATGATGCCTACGAGAAAGCCGACATCGATGCGCTGAAAGCAGGCGATAAAATTCGGCTCCACGTAGAATATATGACGGGAAATCAGTATGCCGAAGTGGAAGTGACCAGCATAGAGAAGAACGATCCGTATCATACTGTAACGATCAACGGTGGAATCGAACAGGAGGGAGGTCTGGACCTGATTTTAATGGATGGTTCGGAGTATTACCGTACCATAACATTTGATGACTATCCGGTTTACTATGAAGTCGGTGAAACAGAACTGAGTCTGGCAGACGATGTGGTGCTGAAAGACAGCTCCGCTGACCCGCAGGCCGACGCGGTGGAGACGACCGGTGCGCAGGCTGTGGCGGCTGCAATCAATGCGGACCCGGACAACTGGACGGTGTACAATACGACCCTTGTAGTACAGGAGGGCAAAATCGTGGAAGTGCACCGCATCTGGGTGCCGTAAGGGGACGCGCAGCCTGCCCGACCTGCCAAGGACTCTCCCTTTGGGAGAGCTGGCGCGAAAGCGCCTGAGAGGGGCTTGACAAATACCGCAACCATGCTATAATCTGAATTGAACGCAAAGGGGAGATTTGCCCGTTTGTGTGGAAAAACAGATTATGACAGATGGCAACGATGGGGTCAGAAAAACAGACGATGCCGCCCAGAGAGAACGCCCTTGGCTGCAAGGCGTTCCGGCAGAGGTTTTTTCAAGCCGCCCCGGAGCTTCCGGCGAAAAAAGCCGGACGCAGCGCAGCGTTACCGCGCACAAAGCGGCAGGGGGCAGAGTCTCCTGCAATTTGGGTGGTACCACGGAGCTTTCACACAGCCTTCGTCCCTTTGTTGGGGCGGAGGCTGTTTTTGTTTTCGCCTGTCATAAAAATACTGCGTCCGGAGGAGGACGCCGGAAAAACCACGAGGAGAGATACAGTTATGCAATGGACCGGTTTGAACGAACTGCGCGAAAAGTACCTGAGCTTCTTTGAAGGCAAGGGCCACCTGCGCCTCGACAGCTTCCCGCTTGTCCCGAAAGATGACCCCAGCCTGCTGCTCATCAACAGCGGCATGGCCCCGATGAAGAAGTGGTTCCTCGCACAGGAGGAGCCGCCCCGCCACCGCGTGACCACCTGCCAGAAGTGCATCCGCACCCCTGACATCGAGCGCGTCGGCATCACCGCCCGCCACGGCACCTTCTTCGAGATGCTGGGCAACTTCTCCTTCCAGGATTACTTCAAGGAAGAGGTCATCCCCTGGGCATGGGAGTTCCTGACCAGCGACGAGTGGATGGCCATCCCCAAGGATAGGCTCCACATCTCTGTCTACGAAGAGGACGATGAGGCTTACGACATCTGGACCAAGAAGGTGGGCATCGCCCCCGACCACATGGTCCGTCTGGGCAAGGAAGACAACTTCTGGGAGCATGGCTCCGGCCCGTGCGGCCCCTGCTCGGAGATCTACTTCGACCGCGGCCCGGAGTACGGCTGCGGCAAGCCGACCTGCGGCGTGGGCTGCGACTGTGACCGCTATATGGAGATCTGGAACCTGGTGTTCAGCCAGTTCGATGCCGACGGCAAGGGCCACTACGAGCGCCTGGCACGGCCCAACATTGATACCGGCATGGGCCTGGAGCGTCTGGCTTGCGTGATGCAGGGCGTCGGCAACCTGTTTGAGGTCGATACCGTCCAGAGTGTGCTGCACCATGTGGAGCACATCGCGGGCAAGACCTACGGTGCCAATGCCAAGGAGGACATCTCCATCCGCGTCATCACCGACCACATCCGCAGCTGCACCTTCATGGTGTCCGACGGCATCCTGCCCTCCAACGAGGGCCGCGGCTACGTGCTGCGCCGTCTGCTGCGCCGTGCCGCCCGCCATGGCCGGATGCTGGGCATCAGCCGCCCCTTCCTGGTGGAGCTGGTCGAGACCGTCATCCAGTCCAGCGAGTCTGCTTACCCCGAACTGCGTGAGCACGACGCCTATATCAAGAAGGTCATCGGCACCGAGGAGGCAAACTTTGCCCGCACCATCGACGCTGGCATGACCATCCTGAACAACATGATCGACGGCCTGGAAAAGGCCCACGAGCATCTGCTGAAAGGTCTGGATGTCTTCAAGCTGAACGATACCTTCGGCTTCCCCCTCGACCTGACCAAGGAGATCGCAGCGGAGCAGGGCATCGACATCGACGAGGAAGGCTTCCACACGGAGATGAAGAAGCAGAAGGAGCGCGCCCGCGCTGAGCGTCTGAAGAAGAACATCTCCGGCTGGAGCGAGGACCTGTTCGGCAGCCTGAACACGGAGCCGACCGTCTTCACCGGCTACGAGACCCTGAACGACACCGGCGTCGTGGTCGCCCTGAGCGACGAGGAGACCCTGACCGATGCCATCGCCACCGATGAGCAGGCCAAGGAAGACGTTCTGGTCGTGCTGGACAAGACCCCGTTCTACGCCGAGATGGGCGGCCAGGTGGCCGACCAGGGTGTGCTGACCAGTGCAGACTGCTCCCTGCGTGTGCTGGACGTCAAGAAGACCCCCAAGGGCTACTACGTCCACACCTGTGTGCTGGAGAGCGGCATCGTCAGGGTCGGCGACCATCTGACCGCCAAGGTCGATAAGGAATACCGCATGGCCGTCTGCCGCAACCACACGGCTACCCACCTGCTGCAGGCTGCTCTGCGCGAAGTGCTGGGCGACCACGTGCACCAGGCTGGTTCTTATCAGGACGGCGAGATCACCCACTTCGACTTCACCCACTTCAGCGCAGTCACCGCAGAGGAGCTGGCCCGCGTGGAGAAGATCGTCAACGACCGCATCTTTGACGCCATGGATGTCACCGTGAAGGAGATGCCCATCGACGAGGCAAAGAAGCTGGGCGCAATGGCTCTGTTCGGCGAGAAGTACGGCAAGGTCGTGCGCGTCGTCGATATCGAGGGCTGGTCCACCGAGTTCTGCGGCGGCACCCATGTCCGGAATACCGCCCAAATCGGCTGCTTCAAGATCGTCAGCGAGTCCTCTGTGGCTGCCGGTATCCGCCGCATCGAGGCCGTGACCGGCAAGAACCTGCTGCTGCGCGCCAACAAGCAGGAAACGATGCTGCACACCGTGGCGGCTGCCCTCAAGGCCAACAATGTGGCCGGTCTGCCTGCCCGCGCCGAGGCAGTCATGGCCGAGAACAAGGCCATGAGCAAGGAGCTGGACGATATGAAGGCGAAGATCGCTGCCTCCAAGGTCACCAGCCTGTTCGACGACGCAGAGGAAGTGGGCGGCGTGAAGATCGCTTCCGCTTACTTCACCGGCACCTCCGGCGACACCCTGCGCGGCATGTGCGATACCGTCCGCGACAAGGCCGTCAACCCTGTGGTGGCCGTTCTGGTCGGCAAGGCCGAGGATAAGATCACCATGGCCGTCACCGTCAACAAGATGGCACAGGAAAAGGGCCTGAAGGCGGGCGTTCTGGTCAAGGAGATCAGCGCCATCGCTGGCGGCAAGGGCGGCGGCAAGCCCGACTTTGCAATGGCCGGTCTGAAGGACGAGAACAAGATCGACGAAGCTCTGGCAGCCGTCAAGGGCATCGTTGAGAAGCAGCTGGGCTGAACATGAAAAAATAACCTCTCCGTCAGCGCCCCTGAAAAGGGGGCTGTGCAGAGGAATAAAAAAGATCCGAAAGGAGCAATTCCCATGGAAGATTGTCTGTTTTGCATGATCGCTGAGGGCAAGATCCCCTCGAAAAAGCTGTACGAGGACGATCAGGTCGTTGCTTTTTACGACATCAACCCGCAGGCGAAGGTGCATTTCCTGGTCGTGCCCAAAAAGCACATCGTTTCCGCCGCTGCGCTGACCGAAGAAGATGGTGCCCTGCTGGGCCACATCTTTGCCGTCATCGCAAAGCTCGCCAGGGAGCAGGGCCTCGACAACGGCTACCGCGTCATCTCCAATGTCGGCGAGGACGCCGGCCAGACCGTGAAGCACCTGCACTTCCATGTGCTGGGCGGCGAAAACTGCCCGTCTGAGCCAAAACCAAACGGAACTACAAAGAGAAGGGGAATTGTTATGGCTGAAACCTATACGCTGAACGTCGCGGGCCTGACCCGCGAACTGACCATCTGCAAGGTCAATGACCACATGGACATCGCTGCTTTCATCATGCTGGGCGACGCCGAGCTGACCGTGGCTGCTGCCGCCGAGCTGCTCAAGAAGTGCCCGGAGTTCGACATCCTGCTCACCGCTGAGGCCAAGGGCATCCCGCTGGCCCACGAGATGAGCCGTCAGAGCGGCAAGCCCTACGTCTGCGCACGCAAGGGCATCAAGCTCTATATGAAGGAGCCGGTCGTCGTCGAGGACCAGTCCATCACCACTGCGGGCAAGCAGAAGCTCGTCATCGACCGCAAGGAGCTGGACAAGATGAACGGCAAGCGGGTGCTGGTCGTGGATGATGTCATCTCCACCGGCGGTTCGCTGAAAGCGCTGGATGCGTTGGCCGAGCAGACCAAATGCACCATCGTGGGTCAGGCTGCTGTTCTGGCCGAGGGTGATGCGGCGGAGCGCAAGGATATCATCTTCCTGGAGCCGCTGCCCCTCTTCCTGCACTAAATCATGAGACGCCCGCTCTGCCTCTTTTGCGCCGGTGCGCTGGGGGTGGAGTTGGTGTGCGCCTTTTTGCCGCAAGCATGGCGTTTGCCGCTGCTTGCGGCAATTTTTGTTTGCGGGCTCCTTGCCGCTATGCTGGGCCGAAAGCCCCTGAAACTGGGCGGCATTCTGCTGCTGGCAGGGGCCGTGCTGGGCCTTGGGGCGGTGCTGCGCACCCACGCCCGGCTGAACGCTCTGCAGGCCGCCTATGACGGCACCTCTGTCATGCTGACCGCCGAGGTGGAGCAGGTCCGCAGCTCCTTTTATCCGGGCGTCGTGGATGCCGTTCTCCATGTGGAAACAGTGGACGGCGAAGCAGCGGACTTCCGCGTGGAATGCGCCGCCCTGCCGAGATGCGGTGCCGGGGAGCGGGTGCGCGGGACCTTTGCGCTGGAAGCACTGCCGGAAGGGGAACAGCGTTCCGCCTATGCCGACGGCATTGCATTGAATGCGGAGCTTGCCGGGGGCGCGAAGCTGGAATGTCTGGGAGAAAGCCGCTCGTTCCACGCCCGGACAGCCCGCCTGCAAAGCCGGTTGAGCGCTGCGCTGCGGCGCGGCATGGCGGAGGACCCGGCGGGTGTTCTGGCTGCAATGGTCACGGGTGACCGCAGCCATCTCTCCACCCGCCTCCGGAATGCGTACCGCGGGGCCGGGCTTTCCCATGTGCTGGTCGTCAGCGGAATGCACGTCTCCATCCTCTGCGGAAGTGTGCTGGCCCGGTTCCAACCAAAACGCAGAAAACTGCGCAGCTACGCCAGCTGCCGCCGGAATGCTCTGCTTCGGGCCGGGATGGCGGTGCTGCTGGTGGGAGTGACCGGCTTCACGCCGTCCGTCCTCCGGGCCGGGGCGGCCGTGTGGATCAGCGCGCTGGGCGTCTGGGTCTATGGCCCGGCGGATGCGCTGACCTCCCTCGGCGTGGCGGGTGTGCTGATGACCGCAGGCAACAGCTACGCGGTCTGCGACATCGGGTTTGAGCTTTCCTATGCGGCGGTGCTGGGGACGCTGGCGGGTGCCGCACTGGCCCGACGCAGTGCAGAGCGGCGGGTAGAAAAACGCCGCCGTAACAAAAAAACCGCCGGCAAACGCGGCGGAGTCCTTGCAAACTGTCTGCGGCAGCAGGGGGCAGCGGTGTGGGAGACGTTCTGCGTCTCCGGCTGTGCCTGTATGGCGACCTTTCCGGTGCTGGTGCTGCGGGGCCTGAGCACCAGTCTGTATGCGCTGGTCTCCAGCGTGGCCGTGCTCTGGCTGGTCGAACCGATCCTCTTGCTGGGGCTGGCGGCAGCACTCACCGGGCTGGCCCCGGCGCTGGAGCCGCTGCACCGGGCCACGGCGTTCGGGGCAGAAGTTCTGGTGGACCTGCTCGACCGCTGGGCCCTGTGGGTGTCCGGCTGGCCGGGTGCGCAGATCTATTTTGATACGGCCTACGCGGCGCTCGTCTGCCTGCTGCTGGCTGCGCTGCTGGGGCTGGCCTGGCACTGGAACATCCGGCTGCGGGCGGCGGTGCCCGCTGTGCTACTCACAGCGGCGCTGGCCATCGGGGCCGGAAACGCCTTCAGCCGGGACGTGGTCCGCGTGGAACTGGTGGGCAGTAAAATGGCTCCGGCGGTCATCCTCTCGCAGAACGACCGGGCCGTCGTGCTCTACCGGGGCGGGCAGACCACCCGGAAGGCTGTGGAGACGGCGCTGGAACGCCGGAGCATCCGGACGGTGGAAGCGCTCATCGACCTGCGGATGGACCCGCAGGAGCCTTGCACCCTCCGTGCAGAGCAGACCGTCCGGGCAGCCCGGCTGGCCGCGAATACGACCCAAACGCTCCGGACCGACACGGCGTCGCTGGAAGTCCTGCGCACACAGACCGGCTGTGCAGTGCGGTTCACCATCGAGGGGCAGTCGTTTGTGACCCTAAGCGGCACGGTGCGGTTTGCCCAGCCGCTGGAGGTGGACTGGCTGCTGGCGTCGATGGCCAGACCGGACGGTGTGCGCTATCAGGGCCTTCTCACCCGCAGCACAGACTATCGCTGGATGGACGAGGACGGCGGCGGGCAGGAGAAAACACTGCTGTCCTTCCGGCCTGCATCGGCCTGGAAGAGCAGCCGCTCGCCCAGCGCAGGCAGGGCAAAACAGGCGGCGGGGTCCAGCTGACGCAGGGCAGCAGCGAACCGCAGCGGGTCCACGGTGTTGCCCTGCACCATGTCGTAATGGGTGGGGATGGTGCAGGCCGCGCCCAGCCGGACGGCCAGCTGAGCGGCCTCCTCGGCTTCCAGATTGCCGATGCAGTTGCGCTGGGTGCGGAAGAAGTCCTGCCCGTTGATGGGGGCCAGCAGCAGGTCGGGGCGGGGGAGCGTCTGCAGCGTTTCGTACAGATGGGGCGTCAGGTAGGTGTCGCCCAGGTGCACGACCGTAAAATCGCCGAAGGTGAGCTGATACCCCAGCGCCATGCCGGGGTCGCCCGCATCCAGAATGTGCTCCGGGTGGGCGGCAGAAAAGGCCCGGACGGTGACCCCGCCCAGCGGCAGGATGGAACCTTCCTGCACCGTTGTGATGCGGTCTGCCGGGATGCCGTATTCGGCGGCGAGGGCAGAGCACCCGGCGGGCAGAACGAACCGGGCGGCGGGATGCCGGGCCAGCCCGCGCAGGGTATCTTTTGCCATGTGGTCGGCGTGGCCGTGGGTGCAGAGCACGAGGTCTGCCCGCAGTGCCTCCGGCGCAAAGGGGGCCGGGTAGCAGCGGCGGGAGCCGCTGGGGCCGGTCAGGTCGCTGAGCACCGGGTCGATGCAGACGACGGTGTCCTCGTACTTGAAAATGAACCCGCACTGGCCGATAGACCAGACGGCCAGCTGGCTGGCGGGGAGCCGGGTGGATGAAATTTCGTTGAGCAGGGCCTGCCCGCTGCGGTGCCAATGTTCCATGGTACTTCTCCTTTTTTGAAATCGACAGCTTGAGATTTTATTATAGAGGAGCGGACAGCACTTTGCAAGGAAAACAGAGCAGGCCCCGCCCCAAAAAGAACATCCGGCGGGGTCAGCATCTTGCAAAGAGGCGCGGCTTCGTGCTAGAATGAAAGCGCAATACAAAACGAGGGGGAACGAAGAATGAAGATGCAAACTGTGGCGGTGCTGGGAGCCGGTGCCGTGGGTTCGTATGTGATCTGGGGTCTGGCGGGCAAGCCGGGCATCCGGCTGGGGGTGCTGGCCGAGGGCGAACGCGCCGCACGGCTGAAGGCAAACGGCATCGGCATCAACGGAAGGACCTACCGCCCGGAGGTCTGGGCACCGGAGGAGGCCCACGGGGTGGACTTTCTCGTGGTCTGCCTGAAATACGGTGCGCTGCCCGGCGCAATGGACAGCATCCGGAAGGCCGTGGGAGAGCACACGGTGGTCATGAGCCTGATGAACGGCGTGGACAGCGAGGCGCGCATCGCTGCTGAGGTGGGGGATGCGCATGTCATCCGCTCGCTCATCAAGGTGGCGTCTCATAAGGAGGCCGACGGTTTCCACTTTGACCCGGACGCCACGATGGGCATCATCTTCGGCGAGCAGGAGGCACCGTTCCAGAGCGAGCGGGTGCAGGCCATCGTGGAACTGTTCGAGGGGAGCGGCATCCATTACCGGGTCACGGAGCACATCCGGGAAGAGATGTGGGCCAAGTTCCGCCTGAACGTCTGCAACAACCTGCCCCAGGCCATCCTGGGCGCGGGCGTGGGCTGCTACCGGGACAGCGTACACATGCAGGCCATCAGCGACGGTCTGCGCCGGGAGCTGGAAGCCATTGCAGCGGCCAAAGGCATCGACCTGCGCATCGCCGATGCCGCCGCCGGGCGGGGCAGTGCCGTGCCGCCCACGGCCCGTTACTCCACATTGCAGGATCTGGACGCCGGACGCCACACCGAGATCGACATGTTCTCCGGTGCCCTGATGCGGATGGGTGCAGAGCTGGGCATCCCGACGCCTTACAACGAATACACCTACCACATGATCAAGGCGCTGGAAGAAAAGAACGACGGCCGGTTCGACTATACCGGCAACGAGGCGGTCACCTGGGCAAAATAACGCAGACTGAAGCCCCCATCTCTGCACCGCAGGGATGGGGGCTTCGTGCTGCTTAATCGAGGAAGAGTTTGTGCATGTGGTTCATGGGGCCAGAACCGCGGCCGAGGTCCAGCATGGCGGACAGACAGCCGGAAATGTATTCTTTGGCCCGCTCGACCGAGGTGTCGAGGTCATAGCCTTTGGCCAGATTGGAGGCGATGGCGCTGGACAGGGTGCAGCCGGTGCCGTGGGTGTTGGGGTTGTGGATGCGCTCCCCACGGAACCACTTCCCGCTGCCGTTCCGCCAGAGCAGGTCGTCGGCATCGTTGACCTTGTGCCCGCCCTTGCAGAGGACGGAACAGCCGTACTGCTCGCTGATCTTCCGGGCGGCGGCTTCCATCCCGGCGGCATCGGTGATGACTAGGCCGGAAAGGATCTCGGCCTCCGGGATGTTGGGCGTGACGACCTCTGCCAGCGGGAGCAGCTGCTCCGTGAGGGCCTGCATGGCGTCGTCCCGCAGCAGCCGGGAACCGGAGGTGGCCACCATCACCGGGTCCACCACGATGTGCTTTGCCTCATAGAAGCGCAGCCGCTCGGCGATGGTGCGGATGAGCGGTGCCGAGGAGACCATGCCGATCTTCACGGCGTCGGGGTAGATGTCGGTGAACACGGCGTCCAGCTGAGCGGCCAGAAACTCCGGCGTCGTCTCAAAGATGCCGGTCACACCGGTGGTGTTCTGTGCGGTCAGGGCCGTGATGGCACTCATGGCAAAGACGCCGTTGGCCGCCATGGTCTTGATGTCGGCCTGGATGCCGGCACCGCCACTGGAATCACTGCCCGCAATGGTCAATGCGGTTTTCATGAAATAAGACCTCTTTTCTGTAACATCAGGTGTCTGTGTTCAGTATACCATGCCGCGCGAAGAAAGAGAAGAGCTGCGCCGCTTTCTGCACAGAGATCCAATCTCTGCGGGCGGAGTGATTCTTGACAGGCGGGCGGCAGGGCGATATAGTAAGGAGGCGTGGAATAATCAAACGATTTGTTTTTGGGAGGGAACTGAAATGAAAAAAATTTCGACCCTGTTCTGGACATTCCTGAAGATCGGCGCGTTTACCTTTGGCGGCGGCTATGCCATGGTCGCCCTGCTGGAGCACGAATTCGTCGAGGAAAAACAGTGGGTGTCCAGAGAGGAATTTCTGGATATGGTCGCCATCGCCGAGTCAACGCCCGGCCCCGTGGCGGTGAACAGCGCCACCTACATCGGCTATAAGATCGACGGCACCGCCGGAGCGGCAGCTTCCACGGTGGCCGTCTGCATCCCGTCCTTTGTGGTCATCTACTGCATCTCGCTGTTTTTTGACCGCTTTCTGAGCCTGACGGTGGTGGCCCATGCGTTCCGGGGCATCCAGGTCTGCGTCATCTACCTCATCCTCTCAGCGGGGCTGAAGATGCTGCGCCAGCTGGAACGGAATGCGTTCAACGTCTGCATCCTGGCGGCGGTCATCGCGGCCATGGTGGGCTGTTCGGTCGCGGCGGTGTCATTTTCGTCCATCTACTACATCCTGCTCAGCGGGGCAGCGGGGGTGCTGCTCTATCTTGTGAAGAAAGCGGGTGCGGGAAGATGATCTATGTGCAGCTGTTCCTGAACTTTCTCATGATCGGGGCGCTCTCCTTTGGCGGCGGCTACGGGATGATCTCGCTGGTGCGGGAGACTGTGCTTTCGCATGGCTGGCTGACCGAGAGCGATTTTTTGAGCTTCATCGCAGTGTCGGAGTCCACCCCCGGCCCGCTGGCTGTCAACATGGCAACTTTCGTCGGCTCCTCGCAAGGAGGGCTGCTGGGTGCGTTTTTCGCCACGCTGGGCGTGGTGCTGCCTTCGTTCGTCATCATTCTGCTCATCGCAGCGGTGCTGCAAAACCTGATGAAGTATGCAGGGGTGGAAGCCTTCCTCTCCGGGGTGCGGCCCTGCGTTGTGGCGATGATCCTGGCCACGGCCCTGACCATGGCGCTCTCCACGTTGGCGGGCTTCACGACCGTGGGCGGCGGGGTCTCCGTTTCGGCCCGGTCGGCGGCGGTGTTTGCCCTTTTGTGGGCGGTGCACTTCGCCTACAAAAAGGTAATAAAAAAAGCCCCCTCGCCGATCGGAATGATCGTTCTGGCGGCAGGGCTGGGTATCCTGTTCTGGGGCGTCTGACCCATTCGGGAGAAGTGGCAGTAAAAAAACAGAATGCCGCCCCACAGGTGAGAGCCTGCAGGGCGGCATTCTGCTATTTGCAACGGGACAAGATCAGAACTTAGGCGGCAGTGGAAGAAGCAGCCACAGAGGAAGCAGCCTCGCTGGAAGCTGCCTCAGAAGAAGCTGCCTCAGAAGATGCAGCTTCAGAGGATGCGGCTTCGCTGGAAGCTGCCTCAGAGGAAGCAGAAACCGAAGCAACGGAAGAAGCCGCAGACTCTGCGGTAGAAGAAGCGGCAGTGGAAGAAGAGCCGCCGCAGGCAGTCATACCAACAGCCAGAACCAGAGCAGCAACGACAACAGCAACATTCTTGAGTTTCATATTCCAAAATCTCCTTACGATCCAAAAAATTCACAGCCGACCCCTCACAGGCGGGATCGTTCTGCAAAATGATATTCTAGTCCGTTTGTCAAAAAAATCAAGGGCTTTTCGGCAAAGATTGCATTCGCAAAGGAAAATCTGCACATTTGTTAGAAATATTGCCCAAAAGTCAAGGCTTTTTTAGCAGGCTGTCATTTTCACAAAATCTGCAAAACCAGGCAAAAGAAGGACGCACAAAAGCCGCTGCGCCAATGGTGCAGAATCATAGTTTGAATATCCGGTTTATGGGATGGCAAAAGTGTATAATGGGAAACAGAACAGAGAAGACCGTTCACCACATTCCTCTTTCCTGCATAGAACGGCGGGAAGGGGGAATGCGTTTTGAACGGGATCTTTTTTCTGTTGGCGACGGTCCTGTTGCTGCCAGCCTGCTGCACGACGGTGGGGGCGGCCGGTGTCTTTCTGATGCGGCCGACGCAGGAGCCGAAGACGCGGCGGATGCTCTGCGGCATGGCGGCGGGCATCATGCTGGCGGCCAGTGTGTGGAGCCTGCTGCTGCCGGCCATCCAGCGGGCGGAGGAAGGGCCGCTGCCTGCATGGCTCCCGCCCACGGCGGGGCTGGTCATCGGAGCAGTGGGCCTGCTGCGGCTGGAACAGGCGGCGGGGACGCTGCTGACAGGTGCCGGGGCCGGGCACTGCGGCCGGATGGTGCTGGCCGTGACCCTGCACAACCTGCCGGAAGGCATGGTGGTGGGTCTGGCGGCTGCGCTGGCGCTGTCCGGGGAGGTGGACGCCATGAGCGGCGCGCTGGCTCTGGCGCTGGGCATCGGGCTGCAGAACATTCCGGAGGGCGCAGCGGTCAGCCTGCCGCTGCTGCAAAACGGGGAGAGCCGGAAGCGGGCGTTCGGGGCAGGGCTGGCCTCCGGGCTGGTGGAGCCGCTGGGGGCGCTGCTGGCGCTGGCCCTCGCGGGCTGGGTCAGCGCCGCTCTGCCGTGGCTGATGAGCGCCGCCGCCGGGTGCATGGTCTGCGTGACGGCGCAGGAGATGATCCCCGAAGCCGTGGAGGCTGATGAGCCTGCCGGGGTCATCAGTGTGGTGCTGGGCTTTGCGCTGATGATGGCGCTGGATGTGGCATTGTGAGTGCGATGCACGAAAACTCCATCTTCCCGCAAACAAAAAAACTCCCTCGTGAGAGGGAGCGGAAGGGTGCAGCTCAGGAGCCGGATTTTTCGATGTAGACGCTGGTGGAGGGGAAGGCGAAGTCCACGCCGTCGGCCTGCATGATGTCCATGATGTTCAGGTTCAGGTCGTTCTGCTCTTCGAGGAAGACGGCATAGGCGTTCGTCTGAAGATAGGCGGAAACCAGAATGTTGATGCTGGAATCGCCAAAGCTGGTCAGCCGGACGATGTTGCTGCCATTCTGGGTGTAGGGGCTTTCGTCCAGCATGGTCTTGAGGTCAGCCATCAGCTTTTCCAGCTGGGGGCGGGTGGTGTTGTAGGTGACGCCCAGCGTGAACCGATAGGGCCGCATGGTGCGCATCGCAGCGTTCTGCACCGTGGAAGAACAGATCTTGCTGTTGGTGACGATGCTGACCGTTTTGTCCATGGCGCGGATGCGGGTGGAGCGGAAGTTGATATCGATGACTTCGCCCTCGATCTCGCCCACGGTGATCCAGTCGCCCACCGAGAAGGGCTTGTCCAGCAGGATGACCAGACCGCCGAACAGGTTGCTGGCGCTCTCCTGTGCGGCCAGCGAAATGGTCAGACCGACAAGACCGGCACCGGCGACGATGCTGCCGATGGGAAAGCCGATGACCTGCGCGATGGTGGCAACGCCGAGCACGACCACCAGCACCTTGTAGGTCGTGTTCAGCAGGGCGAGCAGGGTCTTGTTGGAGCGGATCTCCAGGCTGCAGGAGGCTAGCAGCAGGTCAGCCACATCCGAGGCCTGATACAGACCCTCGCAGAACAGAAAGCTCATCACGACCTTGTAGGCCACGAGCAGGAATCTGGGCAGGCCGGTGATGGCCCACGGCAGGCTGGTCAGCGCAAGGTAGAGGCCGGTGAAGACGGCCATCCGTTCCAGCGGGCGCTCCAGACTGCGCAGCAGGATGGGGGTGGCGGCAAAATGCCAGCTGCGGGCCTGCAGGATGGGGAAGAGCTTCCTGCGCAGCAGCAGGGAGACCAGCGCCCCGGCGGCAAAGAGCAGCAGCGCACAGACACAGCGCGCCGCCAGGGCAAGCCAGCCTTCCAGATAGAGGGAACCAATCTCGAACGCGAGATCGCGGATGGAAAAGATCATGGCAAAAACTCCTCGGAAATAAAATATTACGCCCCAGTATACCATAAAGCGCGCGGAAAGGGCAACCGAAATTGGGGGTTGACAAGTGCAGCCCGGCGCGTTATACTCTGCCCAGAAAGTTCGTTTCAGGGCGGGGTGCGATTCCCCACTGGCGGTACAGCCCGCGACCACTCCCAAAGAGTGCTGACCCGGTGTGACTCCGGGGCCAACGGTATAGTCCGGATGCAAGAAACGGCAGACAAATCGAATTGTTTGCGCGCCCTGTTGCAGTGTTTGCTGCGGCAGGGCGCGTTTTTGGTTGTCTTCCCGGTTCCGGTACGGCGCGAAAAGGGCTTTCCAGTTCAATTGAGCGGGGCCATGCGCCCCACGGGAGGAAATTACCATGAAAAAAAACACGACCCACAACTTGACCGTAGCCGCCATGCTCAGCGCGGTGGCCTTCATCCTGATGTTCATCGAGTTCCCCATCCCGATGCTCATCCCGTCCTTCGTCAAGATGGACTTCTCCGATCTGCCCGCCCTGCTGGGTGCGTTTGCGCTGGGCCCGGTGTACGGCGCCGTCATCAGCTTCATGAAGAACCTGCTCCACATCGTCATCAAGGGCACCAGCACCGCGTGTGTCGGCGAGCTGTGCAACTTCATGCTGGGCGCGGTCTTCTCGGTCACGGCGGGCTGCATTTACAAGCACCGCAAGAGCCGCAAAACGGCCATCCTCGGTGCGCTGATCGGTGCAGCGGCCATGGCGGTGTTCAGTGTGCCGTCCAACTACTTCATCACCTATCCGGCCTATGTGCAGTTCTACCACATGCCGCTGGAAGCCATCCTCGGCATGTATCAGGCCATCCTGCCCTCGGCAGACAGCCTCATCAAGTGCCTCGTCATCTTCAACATGCCCTTCACGCTGGTCAAGGGCCTGCTGGATGCAGTGCTCTGCATGGTGATCTATAAGCCGCTGTCGCCCATCCTGCACGGCAGAAAGTAAAAAAAGGAAAAGACCCTCTCCGGCATTGAAATGAACCCCAAAAGTTAGACAAAAATTGAATTAAGCAGCTCCAACGGTCTGAATCCTGTACTGTACAGGGCTCAGACCGTTTAGTTTTAATTTAATTCGGCGGTTGTTGTAATAGTCGATGTAATCGACAATAGCCTTTTCAAGCTGGTCAATGGAATCAAATTTTTCCAGATAGAACAGTTCCGTCTTGAGCAGTCCGAAGAAGTTCTCGGCAACAGCATTGTCCAGACAAGTGGCTTTCGAGACATACTTTGCGTAATTCCTTTTGCTTTCAGTAGATTCTGGTAGGACTTCATCTGGTATTGCCAGCCCTGATCCGAATGCAGAATCAGATTGTCAACCTTGTCCGGCAGCTTTTGAAAAGCACCTTCCAGCATATCCGTGATTTGCTTAAAGTTCGGATGGCGGCTCAGATTGTAGCTGACAACTTCGCCATTGAACAAATCCAGAATTGGAGACAGGTAGAGTTTCTGGTCGTTCACTTTGAACTCGGTAACATCTGTGACCCATTTCCGATTCGGCTGGTTTGTCTTGAAATGCCGTTCCAGCAGGTTTGGAGCTACTTCTCCAACTTCGCCTTTGTAAGAACTGTACTTCCTTTTTGCACGAACCTGACAGACTAAACCAAGCTGCTTCATGAGTTTCCGAACCGTCTTTTGGTTCACACAAATATCGTTGTTATGCAGTTCTTTTGCGATTCTGCGGTATCCGTACGCCAGAGGTTGAGCAGGCAGGCGCGGGTGATCTTCCAGGAGCCGGGCTTCCGGATGCAGAGGGGGCCATCCCGCAGCAACAGGATGGCCAGCGCCAGCAGCCCGCCGATCACGTTGGAAAGGGCGGTGCCCAGCGCCGCACCCGGAACGCCCAGCCCGGCACCCCAGACGGTGACGCGGGTGCCGAAGAGGGGCAGCGTCCGGGTGGGGTTGATGAGGAAAAAGTTGAACACGACGTCCAGCCCGCAGACGAGGACGCTGATGAGGCCGGGCGTCAGGGCGTCGCCGGTGGCACGGAGCATGGCGGCGTACATACCCATGGCCATGGTGAAGGGGAGGGCCGCCGACCAGATGGCAAAGTAGGCGGAAGCGTTGGCCTGCAGCGAGAGGTCTGCCCCCAGCCACCCGGGCAGAAAGCGGCTGATGCCGCTGCCGAACCCTGCCGCCGCCAGACCCAGGATGAGGTTGAAGAGCATGGCCTGCCGCAGCACACCGCGTGCGTCGGCCTGGCGGTCGGCGCCGAGATACTGCGCGATCTGGATGGAAAAGGCAGTGTACAGCCCCACCAGGATGCCGTGGAGCAGCCAAGTGCTGGAACTGACGATGCCGATGGCGGCCGTGGCTTCGGCCCCGATGTGGCCCACCATGGCGGCGTCGATGTATTCCATGGCGGTGACGACCATCTGCTGCAAAATGGAAGGGACGCTCAGCGCCAGCACGACCTGCGCTGTTTCCCGCAAGGGGATGTCCTCCCCCCGGCGCATCCGGGAGGAGAGCTGTTCGAGTGAAAGTGTCATGGCTTCTCCTGTTCGCATAAAAAATGCCCCGCACAGGGGGGACAGAGTATACCTATTATATAAGGAAGAATAAAAAATGTCAAACCGGCGTGTTTTGTGCGCAGGAGATTGATTTTTTCAGCCGGGCGTGATACACTTTCCTTACCTATGAGTGAAACAACAGGAGCGGCGCTGTGTGCGGCTCCGGGAAAGAGGAAAATCGTATGCTCCAACTGTTATCGGGCAGTCAGCGCACCGTGGACGCGCTGGGATTTTTGCTGGCTTTTGCGCTGACGGCGCTGATGGATTCGGTCTTCCGGGAGAAGCTCCCCCACGACCATGGCCGCGCATTTGCGGTGAACGGCGAGCTTTCCAAAGGCAAGGCCCGCGGCTCCGGCCTCATCTTCGTGCTCTGCATCGCGCTGGTCACGCTGGCGGTGGTGCCGCTGCGCACCGAGTATATCATCTATACCGTGCTGCTCATCGCCTCCATGCTCTCCGGCTATTTTGACGATGCCTCTGAGGTGGCCTGGAACGAATACAAAAAAGGCCTCATCGACCTCGTCATCGCCATTGTGGCGGGTGTGACCTACCTGAACTTCAACAGCACCACCGTGAACTTTTTGCAGTGGAGCTTTGCCATCCCGTATCCGCTCTACCTCCTGCTCATCGTCATCCTCATCTGGGCCAGCATCAACGTGGTCAACTGCACCGACGGCGTGGACGGCCTGTCTGCCAGCCTCGCGGTGGTGAGCATCGGCACCTTCCTGCTGGCTTACGGCGAGGAGCTGGGGGACTACAGCACCGCCGCCATCGTCTTCATCGGCGCACTGCTGGCCTACCTGTGGATGAATGCCAAGCCCTCCACCCTGCTGATGGGTGACGCGGGCAGCCGCGCCATGGGCTTCTTCCTCGCGGTGCTGGCGCTCAAGAGCAGCCACGTTCTCCTTCCTGCTGGCGGCGCTGGTCTTCATCGTGGACGGCAGCCTGGGCATCCTGAAGATCAGCTTCAAGCGGTTTTTACACATCAGCATCCTCAAACACACCCTGACCCCGCTGCACGACCATGTGCGCAAGCGGATGGGCTGGAGCGATGAGCAGGTGGTGGCCCGCTGGCTCATCCTGCAGGCGGTGGCTTCGGCCTGGCTTCTGCTGCTGACCCGGTAATCGACAAAAATAAAGGTCTGACTTTGTGCAACTTTACAAAACACGGAAATCTGCGCGGAAAAAGTTGTTGCAGTTTTCAGATTGAAAGCGAACGGAAAAAACGCTATACTTTAAGCATCGAAAGCAAAGGCGCTTGGTGAATACTCACCGAGCGCCTTTTTCGTACCCTGCAAAGGCAAATATGCTGTGTTGATAGGCACTCTTTTTGAAAATTGCGATAGTGCAAATAATCACAAGATTTGAACCAGCCTGAGCAGTCAGAAGGCGAAACAGCTTGAAAAGCACATTGGATCGCGTTCGGAAGAGCATCCAGCGTTCGTGCCTTGAATTTACGCAGGAAAAGCACCTCTCCACTGCATGAAATCATTGAGATACCGCTGCTTTATCCTCTGGCCACGATCTTCTGAGCGCCGCATAGGAAATAAGGAAGTTTGCAAGCCAACCTGCCGGGACTGCAAGCCAAACAAAAGCAATGCCAAAACGCGGTGCACAAATCAAAGCAACCGACAAGCGGATTGCAAGGTTTACCATATTTGCAATAAGAAACGGTCGCATGATCCCAAGTCCGCGAAGAACGCCATCCGTTGCCATCTTGATGCCCATGAAGATGAAAAAGTAACCAAGCCATCTCATATAATCACCGGACACCTGATAGGCCAACGCGGTTCCGTCTTTTCCCAAGAACAACGAGGAAATCTGTGTGTGCAGTGTTTCAATGACCACGAAAGCAAGAACGGCAAAGCATAGATCCAACACCAATGCCGCATGATAACCTTTTTTGATACGCTCAATTTTCTTTGCGCCAAGATTCTGGGATACAAACGGCGAAACTGCATTGCCGATGGATACGAAGATCAGCGAAAAAACATTTTCTACCCGCATCGTTGCCGCATACCCGGCAAGTGCCTGTGTGCCGAAGGGATTTACCACTGCCTGCACGATCATCATACCGATAGACACTGTGGACTGCTGCAAAACCGATGGTACCGCAATGCGAAGCATGGAATACAGCTCCTGCCGGTCGAACCTGCGAAAGGAGCTCTTGTATTGCCGCATCCGAGACAGAAAGATCAAAAACGAAAACACGGCAGAAATTCCTTGTGCGATCAAGGTCGCAAGGGCTGCACCAAACACCCCCAGACCAAGACCAGCCACCATCCAGAGATCCATAAAAATATTCAGGATCGATGAGAATATCAGCAGTCCCAACGGAATTTTGGATTCACCGATGGAAGTGAACATGGTGGAAAGAATGTTGTACATGAATAGAAACGGGAAACCCACAAAGTAGACACGCAGATACAATACGGCTTCTTCCAATATATCGGCAGGGGTCTGTAATCCGCTCATCATGAAATGGGAAAAGCAAAAGCCAAAGACACCAAGGACAACGCTTAAGATCAAAAAGCTGATCAGAGATGTTGACACAATGGTTTTCATTCTACCATAATTTCTTGCACCAAAATAGCGGCTTACAAGCACACCTGCGCCCACACCAGCACCAAGCGCCACACAAATAAAAACATTGGTCAGTGCAGCACAAGCACCAACAGCCGCAAGTGCCGAGGAGCCAACAAATTGACCAACTATTATGGAATCGGCCATATTGTATACTTGTTGAAAAAAGCTGCCAAGGATCATCGGCATCGCAAAAACAGTCAGCGCTTTAAGGGGTGGATCTGTGATCAAATATTCATCTTTCGACATGATTACATTCCTTCAAAAAATCGTTTATCGCAAATTTTATCGCAAGTCAAGAAATGAGTGCAACATTCAAACGGCATCTTTGCGATATGCAATTCACCGCTGTTGCACTAAAAAGTTGAATTGCTATCGTTTGTTACAGCGTTTTCTGCGGCATCCACCACATGGCCGACCAGCACAGAGGTGGTCACGGTGCCCACGCCGCCGGGTACCGGGGTAATGGCCTCGACGAGGGGTTCTGCCTCGTCAAAGCGGACGTCGCCGCAGAGCTTGCCCTCTGCGTTGACATGGAGATGCCCACATCGACCACGACCTGGCCTTCGCGCAGGCAGTCGCTGCCGATGAAGCCCTGCCGCCCCATGGCAACGACCACGATGTCGGCCTCTTTGCAGAGGGCGGGCAGGTCCTGGGTGCGGGAATTGCAGAGCGTCACCGTGGCGTTTTCACGGTCCAGCATCATGGCGGCGGGCTTGCCGACCACGAGGCTGCGGCCCACGACCACGGCCCGCCGACCAGAGAGCGGCACCTGATAATACTTCAGGATCTCCAGACAGGCCTGCGCGGTGCAGGGCGGGTAACCGATGGCAGTGTTGGTGAACACACCGGCCAGCGAACCGTCCGTGATGCCGTCGATGTCCTTTTCCGGGGCCAGCGCCGCGCGGACGGCGCGGTCATCGAACTGTTTGGGCAGAGGGCGGAAGAGCAGACAGCCGTGGATGGACGGGTCTGCGTTGATCTTCCGGATGACCTCCAGAAGCGCGTCCTGTGCAGCATCTTCGGGCAGAAGGAACTGCTTTACGGCGACGCCTACCTTGCCGCAGCGGGTCAGGACGCCTTTTTCGTAGGAAAGGTCGTCCGGGCGGGCACCCACGCGCACCACGGCCAGCGTGGGCACGATGCCCTTTTCCTGCATTGCAGCACAGCGGGCGGCGTTTGCTTCGTTCATGGCGGCCACAACGGGCGCGCCCTTCAAAATCGTTGCCATCAGAATTACCCCCTCAAGGAATGTGTGAGTTTCTCGTAGATCTGGTCGGCCTGCGGCACAAACTCCGCCAGCATGGCGTCGGCCTGTGCATTCAGGGCGGCGGCGTGGGCGTTGTCGGCCATCAGCCGGGTGTTGATGGAGACATTGAGCCCGGCGGCCTGCAGGGCGGCCTTGCAGAACAGTGCAGCACACCCGGCATCCGATACGGCCATCACACTGCCTTTTTCGGCGTATTCCGCTGCCAGCGTGATGCCCTCACAGCAGGCGGACATGATCTCCAGCGGCACAGCACAGGCCCCTTCCAGCGCGGCCTCCAGCACAGCGGCTTTGTGGGCCTGCTGCTCCGGGGTCTCTTTGGGCAGCTTGTAGGCTGCAGCCAGCGGTGTAAAGGCGTCGGCGTCGGCCTGTACCAGCCCTTCCAGCCGCTTGCGGAGGGCGGCGGCACGGCGGTTCAGGACAAGGATGTCCGCCTCCACGGCGGCATATTTTTTCTTGCCGACGGTCAGGCTGCCGACCATATTGCCAAGGGCGGCTCCGGCGGCACCCACCAGAGCTGCGGCTCCGCCGCCGCCCGGTGCCGGGGCGTTGCCGGCAAGGTCTTCTAAAAACGCTTCACAGCTCAAATTCATCAGTTCCACGATAGAGCCCCTCCTCTGTTACAAATCCGTCCAGCTGCTGGTCATGCGCGTCCACAGCGGCCTGCTCCACCCGCTGCGCCTCAAAGGCAACGCCGAGCAGTACGGCGTTCCGGCAGCGGGGCAGGTAGCGGTCATAGTAGCCTTTTCCCATCCCGACGCGGCGGCAGGCGGCATCAAAGGCCGCGCAGGGCACCAGCACCAGGTCGAGCGCTTCGGGCGGGAGCAGCTGCGCCCGTTCCGGGATGGGGGTCAGGATGCCGTATGCACCTACCTCCCAGCCGTCCGGGCCGGGCACAGCGGCCGTCAGGGTGAAGCCCGCGCCGCAGATGGGGTAGGCGACGGTCTTGCCCTGCCGCACCGCCTCCGCCAGCAGAGCGGACAGGTCTGCCTCCCCGCCGAAGGCTGCATAGGCAAGGAGCGTCCGGGCGTTCTGAAAGCAGTTCAGTGCTGCGATGCGGCGGCACAGCGCGGCGTCTGCGGCAGAACGTGCGGCGGCGGAAAGCGCCCGCCGTGCGGCAATGCCCGCTTTGCGCTGGGCTGCTTTTTGCAGGGAATGATCCATCTGCGGTTTCCTCCCTCGTTTCCGTCGGAGTTTGTGTGGGTCGATTCTGAAAAGCTGCACAAACGCGGGAACGGATTTATACAGATATAATAAACGCTGGCCGCAAAAAAAGCAAGGGTTTAGGCGAAAATATGGTTGCGCACCGGGGCTGATTTTGTTATCATAAAGAGGAGGGGAGCAAGGCTCACTTCGGAGCCGCTCTGCCCGGAACGATCTGTCAGAGAGGGGTAGTAAAAATGTACGATGAAATGATGGACACCATCGGTCTGGTGGGCAAGGCTGACCCGGAGCTGGCTGCGGCGATGGGCCGCGAGCTGACCCGCCAGCGGGAGAACATCGAGCTGATCGCCAGCGAGAACATCGTTTCGCCTGCCGTGATGGCTGCGATGGGCACGGTGCTGACCAACAAGTATGCCGAGGGTCTGCCGGGCAAGCGCTATTACGGCGGCTGTGCCTATGTGGATGAGGTCGAGAACATCGCCATTCAGCGCGCCTGCAAGCTGTTCGGGGCCAAGTATGCCAACGTGCAGCCGCACTCCGGCGCACAGGCCAACCTGGCCGTCTACTTTGCACTGCTGGACGTTGGCGATACCGTCATGGGCATGGACCTGTCGCAGGGCGGCCACCTGACCCACGGCTCGCCGGTGAACATGTCCGGCAAGAACTACCACTTCGTTTCCTACGGCGTCAACGAGGACGGCGTCATCGACTATGCGGCGCTGGAAAAGCAGGTCAAAACGGTGCGCCCGAAGCTCATCGTGGCGGGCGCATCGGCTTACCCCCGCGCCATCGACTTTGAAAAGCTGGCCGAGATCGCCCACGGCTATGGCGCTTACCTGATGGTCGATATGGCCCACATCGCCGGTCTGGTGGCGGGCGGCTATCACCAGAGCCCGGTGCCCTATGCAGACGTTGTGACCACCACGACCCACAAGACCCTGCGCGGCGGCCCGCGCGGCGGCCTGATCCTGACCAATAATGCGGTGCTGGCCAAGCGGATCAATTCCGCCGTCTTCCCCGGCACCCAGGGCGGCCCGCTGGAGCATATCATCGCGGCAAAGGCCGTCTGCTTTGGGGAGGCACTGAAGCCGGAATTCAAGGAATATGCGCGCAAGATCGTGGAGAATGCACAGGCCATGGCGGCTGAGCTGCAGGCCCGCGGCGTGAAGCTGGTGTCCGGCGGCACCGACAACCACCTGATGCTCCTCGACCTGCGGGAGGAAGAGTGCACCGGCAAGGAGCTGGAAGCCCGCCTCGACAGTGTGCACATCACGGCCAACAAGAACACCGTGCCCGGCGAGACCCGCAGCCCCTTCGTGACCTCCGGCGTCCGTCTGGGCACCCCTGCCGTCACGACGCGCGGTATGGGCCCGGCAGAGATGAAAATCATCGCCGACTGCATTGCCGACTGCATCTGGCACTATGACGAGAAGCGGGACGACATCTCCGCCCGCGTTCTGGCGCTCACCAAGGCGTTCCCCCTGTACGAATAAGAACGGTCAAATTTCCGGCACCTGCTGCACATCCTGCGGCGGGTGCTTTTTTACGCTTGACAAAAGGCGCACGGGCATGTCATGCAGATACGCGTGGTTGGATATTGCAAACCAAAAAGAATGCTGTGGCAGGCGGGGGGGGAAAAAAAGGAATGAACTGTGGTCGGCTTGTATCTTTTGCGGAAATCGGCTATAATGGGGCGGCAAAAGGATGAAAAAAGGAGACAACACCATGTGGATCTATCTGCTGCGCCATGGCAGAACTGAATACAACGCCCAGAAACGGTATCAGGGCCAGCGGGACATCCCGCTTTTGCCCGAAAGCGCGGCCCAGCTGCGGCGGGCGGACTTTTCCCCGGAGGTCGTCTACGTGACGCCGCTGCAGCGCACGTCGCAGACGGCAAAGATCCTCTTTCCGGATGCAAAATTGGTGCCGGTGGAGGGGCTGAAGGAGATGAACTTCGGCCGGTTCGAGGGGCAGAAGTTCGTCCGTGTGGAGCAGGACCCGGAGTATCTGGAGTGGGTCCGGCAGAACGAAGCCAGCGCTCACCCGGACGGGGAGCGGAAGAGCGATTTCTGTGACCGCGTCTGCGCGGCGTTTGCCGCTTTGGTGGACAAGGCACTTGCCGACGGCGAGGAGCGGCTGGTCATCGTGGCGCACGGCGGCACCCAGATGGCCGCAATGGAGCGGTTCGCGGTGCCGCACAAGACCTTCCACGCATGGTGCGGCCCCAATGCGGGCGGCTATGTGCTGGACGCCTGCGACTGGAAGGCGGAACACATCCTGCACGTGGTGAAAACCGTCCAGTACACGGAGGAAAACGCATGATGGAGCGCGGATTGCTGCATCTCTATTGGGGCGATGGAAAGGGCAAGACCACAGCCGCCATGGGCCTCGCGCTGCGCGCATTGGGCAGCGGGAAGCGTGTGGTCATCGTGCAGTTCCTGAAGGGCGGCAAAAGCGGCGAGATCCCGCTGCTGGAGCAGCTGGGGGCCAAAGTCTACCGCGGCAAGGCCGGGCAGAAGTTCGTCTTCCAGATGAACGATGCCGAAAAGGCGGCTACGCGGGCGCTGCAAAATGAGAACCTCCGGGCTGCCATGGCCCAGCCGGCCGATCTGCTTCTTCTGGACGAGGCCGGTTCCGCATGGGAACTGGATATGGTGGACAAAGAGCTGCTTCAGTCGGCCGTTCTGCACCGGCCGGATGAGCAGGAATGCGTTCTGACGGCACACGCTGCGCCGCAGTGGATGCTGGATGCGGCGGATTACAGCACCGAGATGAAGTGCTGCCGCCACCCCTACCAGAAGGGCATCGCCGCCCGGCAGGGGATCGAATATTGAAAAAGTGCCCCGCTCTCTGGAAAACCAGAGGGCGGGGCACGATTGTCATACGGTGGCCAGCACCGCCAGGATGCTCTGCCAGTGGGGGTTCTGCGCGGCGGGGGCGGCGCGGCGCGGGGCCGGGCGCTGGGCCGGAGAACGGACGGCGTCCGCCGGGCGGGTGAAGGGCGAGCAAAGCTCCGCCTGTCACTGCGCGGCCAGCTCCATGGCCTGTGGGCAGTTTTGCAGGGTGCGGCGCTCGCTCCCGGCCAGAAAATCACCCAGCCAGCAGAGCAGCGCGGCGAGCGGCAGGCAGTCAGCAGCCTGTGTGCTCCAATAGCACCAGTGCCCGCCGCGGCCCACAAAGCTGTCCACGGTGATGAGTGCCCCTTCGCGGGCCGACTGCGGCAGGGAAGGGCAGGAGGTGTCCGAAAGACGCCGGAGTTGGTTCACGAGAAACTCTGTGCGGGCCGGGTCAAAGGCATCGTCCCGGATACAGGCGGAAAAGTCCGCTGCGTCCAACAGGGCGTCCGCTTTGGTGGGGAAACGGCCGGTCATCTCGCCGGATGCGTTGTGGCACAACTGCCAGCCCTTGCGGAACAACTGGAAGTTGAGGTTGCGGCGGCCCATGGTGGAATAGAAGACCCGTGCGCGGCCGGATGCGTTCCGGCGCAGCTCGATGTAAGCATCCGCGCCGCCAAGGTCCTGCACCTTTACGCTCAAAATCAACGAGAAATCGCGCTTCTGTGCGGACATGACCTGGTGCATCTGCTCAAAGTAACGATTGGCATCCATAGCGGGTCTCCTTCCTCGTACAACCATTGATTCGTTCTTTTCTGGCTGTATTATAGCATAAGTTGTCACAAAATACAACTAAAAGTTTGAAGATTGCAAAAATATTTTTGCACATTGGGGGAAAGGGTAAACACTATGGTTGTAACCAAAAGGCCGGGGCTGCAAACATGCAGTCCCGGTCTTTTGGTGCGAGGTGTCAATCGCCCAGCTCGCGGATCTCGTTCTGGATGAGCTGCCCGGCCGCGCGGGCCAGCTGGTCCATGCCGCGGATACGGGCCAGATCTTTGCCGTAGATGCGCTCGGCATCGGGGATGGAGCGGTCCTCGCCCATGAAGACAGCGGAGACCCGCAGCCCCTTGCGGCGGAGGGCGCGCACCTCGGCAGCGGCATCGTCCACACCGAAAGCCCCGCCGTAGTCGTGCCCCAGCGGGTTTTCCGAAGAGGGCGGCACACGGCGGCTGTCGTTGGGGGAGGCGTCCGTCAGCAGGATGAGCAGATGACGCGGCGCGGGGCCGGGTGCAAAGTCCAACAGATCGCCCGCAGCCCGCAGGGCCAGGCCGTCGCGGTTCCAGCCGGAGGCGAAATACTGGTGGATGTTCTGTAGGTTCTTGTCTGAAAAGCCTTTGAGCACCCGCAGGACCGTATAGCCCCGCAGGCTGGAAAAGCAGCTGACCCGCACAGGGATGCCGCAGGCGGTCAGGCTCTCGGCAAGGATGACGCCCTGCGCCGCGATGACCTCCTGACAGTGCAGGCGGGAGGCCGACGCATCCAGCAGCAGGTCTACGGTGAAGGCGGGCTGGTTCTCCTCCTCAGCGCAGCGGAAGACGCGGGCGTCGTCCAGCACAGGGGCCCGCCAGACCCGCACGGGGTCCAGACTGCCGCTGCGGGCCACCCGCGCATGGGGCTGCTGATGCACGAGGATGCAGTTGCGGATCTGCTCGGTCAGCCGCAGCACGACGCTGCGGTGCAGCTCCCGGTTCTTGGCATAGTAGGCGCGGTTCCGGTCGGCCTGCAGCTGCGCCTGTTCGGCCAGATGCTTCGCCTCCGGGGTGGGGGCCTGTTCGGGGCTGGGGACACCGGCGGCGAACCAGAGATGGCACCCCAGATGATCGCCGGTGCAAAGCTCCTGCTCGGCCTTGCGCAGCCGTTCCGGCGGGTAGAGGGAGCGCCCGAAACAGCTCTCGATGTAGGCGCGGTCTTCGGCGGCGTTCTGCCGGAGGGTGATGCGGGCCAGCCGCTTGTCCACCGTCAGCCCGCCGCTGCCTGCGGCATCCACCGCGCTGGAGTGCTCGACCATGACGCGGTCGGTCTTGATCATCTGGGTGGGGAGCGTTTTGGTGGCAAGCGAAGCCAGAAGCCCTTCGAGATGCAGATGGAGCGCGGCCTTTTTGTGCACGGTGCCGTCAAACAGCTTCGCGCGGGCAAAGAGGGCCAGCAGGGCCGGTTTCAGCGCAGCCGGTTCCGGCGGCGTCTGCGGGGCCAGCGCGGCGGCAAGGTCGGCTTCGTAAGGGGTCATTACCGGCGGGCGGCGGCCCTGCACGGTGCGCCAGCGGTCTGCCTGCATGGTGTAGACGAGCTGGTTTTTGGCCATCCACTCCTGCCGGGAGAGCTTGTACTGGATGCCGAAAAAGTAGTCCGCATGGGCGCGGCGCAGCTCGGCCAGCACCGGGCGGCGGGGCAGCTCCAGCGCATAGGCCGCGCTTTCGAGGTAGAGCCAGGTCAGGTCGTCGAGTTCGGCCTCCCGGATGTCGCCATCCCAAAGCCCGAACAGGCTCCGGATGAGGTCGTCGCCGTAATATTTGTGCACCAGGCCCACGATGCAGTTCATGTAAAAATCGATCGTGCCGTCGGTGTTGTGTGCAAGGAACAGCGGCTCAAACCCATAGGCACCGGCTGCCGCCCAGACCTGATTGGCTGCGCGCCGCTGTTCGGCGGTGTAGCTCTGCGCTTCCATCAGCGGAACAGCTTTGCGGCAGTGAGCTGCGCCGGGATGCGGGCGGCGATGACGTCCCGGATCAGCCCCTGCTCGTAGGAATCAAAGGCTTTGTTGGTGATGCCCATATCCAGCGCGGCCCCGGCCGGGACGCCCCGGCGGATCAGCCGCAGCGCATCCAGCATCCCGCGCAGATCGAGCGCCTTGGTGGAGATCTCCGCGCTGTCGCACTTTTTTTGCAGGTCGAGGAAGAGCAGGGCGAACTGGTGGACATAGTTTGCGTGCAGGTCGGGGAACTGGGCACGGAGCAGCTTTTCGAGGTTGTCCTGTGTGATGGTGGGCATCTGGATGACCACAAAGCGGGACGTCAGCGCCTCGTTCAGCTCACGGGTGCCCGCATAGCCGTAGTTCATGGTGGCGATGAAGCGGGTCTCCTCGGCCAGCGGGATGCGCTCGTAGCCGGGCACATCGATGGCGCGGCGGAAGTCCAGCACGGCGTGGAGGACGGCCAGCGCCTCGTTTTTGGCCATGTTGATCTCGTCCAGCACACCAAACCCACCGCACTGGGCGCAGCGGTAGACCGGGCCTGGCCGGAACTTGACCGCGCCGCCCTCAAACGTATCCATGCCGATGAGGGAGGCAGCGTCCATGTTCACATGGAACGAGATGTCCCACGCAGGGCGGCCGAAGGCGGCGGAGAGGTTCTCGGCCAGCACATTTTTGCCGGTGGCCTTGCCGCCTGCCAGCAGCAGGTTCTCGCCGCAGAGCAGCGCGGCCAGAGCCTGCTCCCAAACGTCCTTACCATAATAGGTAAAGGCCGACACCGGGATGCGGGGGCGCAGCGCCTCGGCCAGCGGGTGGGCTGCGCGGTATTCTTCCACAGCGGAGAGCAGTGCGGGATCGACGCCCTCCTGCCGCAGGGTCTCAAGCAGATCAGACATGAACGACACCTTCTTCATGGGTTGGCAGCGCCAAACCGATTTTTCAGCCTTATCATAGCACAACCGCCGCCGTTTGTGTAGGGGCAGGCGGCTGGGAAACGGCAAAAATTCGCAAAGAAATTGCGGGGCCGATGAAATGGTGTTAAAATAGAGAAAAACGGAAGGGGACAACTGCCATGAGACACGAACACCGCCGCTGGAAGGTCTGCTTTGGGAAAAATTTCTGGGGAACACAGGAGGGAAACGACCCCGGCGAGGAACTGCGCGTGGACCACGAATTTGAATGGCATGGGTACAAGTGGCGCATCCCGGCGGTCTACCGGTGCCGACAGGGATTGGTCGTGGACTTTGCGATGGAGGTGCCGCAGGAAGAACTGCGGGCCTATATGGAAAAATGGGGCCTGACCGAAGACGGCGAATGCAGCCGCACCCTGACCAGAGCCGAGGAACAGCAGATGGAACAGGAAAATCCGTTGAATGTGGGGTTCTGCACGGAGCTGGAACTGAATGGGATGCGGCTGCATTCCCGCGATGGCTGCGGGGTGGGTTATCTTCCGGGAGAGATGGCCGGCGATGATACAGTCGCAGCGTTCCTGCGGCATTATGGGCTGGATGAAACGACGGTCTGGAAGTTCTGGCGGGAAAGCTATCCCTGGGCGACCCGGAGCCGGAAGAGCTGCCCGAAGCGCTTCCGTGTCCTGGAGGTGCGGCTGGAAGCGGAACTGGAACAACACCCGGCGGAACGGTTTCGGACCCCTGCGGTGGGCGGGTCGGTGACGCTGCACGAACCGGGAAACGCACAGACCTATCAGCTGACTGCATTGGATGTCCGGTCGGAAACGCTGGAACTTCCGGACTGTGATGGCTGGGAGTGGCCCAACCGCTTCTGTATGATGACCTACCGCCTGACCCCGGCTGCCGAAAATTTCTTCCTCTCCGACTGCGCTGAGGGGGACCACCCGCGCCGCCGACCCCGGAATCTGCCACCCGAACGGGCAGCGTTGGAAAAGAAGTATGGACTGGAACCGCAGGGGGAAGGGGATGCGGCCATCGCTGTCATTGGCGGGGCCGACGGCCCGACGGCGGTGTTCTGCACGGTGCGCGGGAGTGCAGATGAGGCAGAAGGTGTGGCTGCGGCGTGTTCCTCCTGCTATTTTGAACCGGTGGAGCCGGAACACATCACCTGGCAGGCGGCATTCTGCCGAAGACCCTGCGCCGCTGCCGTGGTTTCCCTGCTCGCAGCGCCCTGATGCCGCAGCACGGTGCGGGGGCTGCGGTTTCAGAAAACATGAAAATGCGAAAATTGCGCAGTTCCGATTGACAAAATGCTGTGTTTATCGTATAACCTATATAGAGAAAGTCTGCCCGGCACCGGCAAGACTGGAAAGTGAGGCAGCAACGATGAAGCAATTCCTGAAGCGACTGATGCTCAGTGTGGTGACGCTGGCAATGCTCTGCTGCGTGACGCCGCTGGCATTTGCGGACAACCCCAACTACTACACCATCTATCTGGAGCGGCAGGGCGGCATCGGCACCCCGGAGTACGTCTTCGTCTACCGCATCAAAACTTCGGACGGCACGGAGAGCTACCGGACTTCCAGACTGCCCACCCCCACCATGGAAGGCTACCTCTTCGATGGCTGGTATACGGACCTTGTGGGCGGCGATAAGATCAAGCCGGCGGAGTACGAGTTCCAGGAAGATGGGCAGACCCTGTATGCCCACTGGACGCCTGTGTCGCGCGAGTCCACCGCGAAGCCGGAGCCGGAGGCGACCGAACAGCCCGCCAGCACCTTCCGGCTGGAGGACCACCTGGGCGAGATCCTGATCGTCGGAACGACGGTCCTGGTCGTGACACTGGTTGCGATGCACGGCTGAGTCGGCCTGCATTGCTGAAACACAAAAACGAATCGAATGTTTGAAAGAGAGGAATCCCTGTTATGAACGAAATCAAGATGCCCGCTGCTTTTGCCGCGATCGACGAGAACGAGATGGTCTACCTGAACGGTGGCTCGATCACCGATACCGGGGCCTGGAAGATCTTCCTGAACGTTGGCACCCTGTTCAACTACATCGCCCGCGTCTTCTCTGCTGGCAGCTCCATCGTCAACAACGTCAATGTCATCGTGACCACCATCCAGACCCTGAACAAATTCAAGCTGACCGGCACGAACTAAGAACGCCCCCCAAAAAAGAGCAAGACCTGCAGAGAGCTGTTTTCCTGCACCACAGGCGGACAGGCGCGGTATGCCCTGCGCTGCGTCCGGACGGACAAATGACCGGCTCCCTTGCAAAATGTACTCGCTTTCCCACCGGAAGGCGAGTATTTTTGTGTTATCCACACCGAGAGGAGGACGACACATGGGGGAAGGCGTTCGGGCGGCATTCGGGCTGGCCGGTGGACTGGCGCTGTTTTTATTTGGGATGGAGAACATGAGCCGGGCGTTGCAGCAGGCGGCAGGGGAGCGGATGCGGGGGTTCCTGCGCCGCGTCACCCGCACACCGTTCACCGGGGCGCTGGCGGGGCTTCTGGTCACAGCGGTGCTGCAAAGCAGCTCGGCCACCACGGTGATGGTCATCGGGTTCGTCAGCGCCGGGCTGATGGAGCTGCCGCAGGCCGTGGCTGTGGTGTTCGGGGCCAATGTGGGCACCACCATGACGGCCCAGCTGGTGGCGTTCCGGCTGGCGGACTGGGTGTTCCCCATCCTGTTTGCGGGGGTGCTGGTCTGGCTGCTGGCCCGGCGGGAGCGGACGCGGCAGCTGGGGCTGGCGGTGTTTTCGTTCGGCCTGCTGTTCGACGGCATCGAAGTTTTGTCCGGCGCGATGGCTCCGCTGGCCGAACACCCGGTCTTCCTCCGCTGGATGACGCAGGTGCGGCATACGCCGCTGCTGGGGCTGCTGCTGGGCACCGGGATGACGCTGGTGGTGCAGAGCAGCTCGGCCACCATCGCGGTGCTGCAGCGGGCCGCGCAGCAGGCCGGGCCGGACGGTATCCACAGTGTGCTGGGGCTGGCCGGTGCCCTGCCCATTTTGCTGGGGGACAACATCGGCACGACCATCACGGCGGTGCTGGCGGCGGTGGGTCAGCCTACGGATGCCCGGCGGACGGCGGCAGCGCACTGCTGCTTCAACCTGTCGGGCAGCGTGGTCTGCCTGCTGGCCCTGCCCTGGATGACAAGACTGGTGGAGGCCGTCTCACCCAAAGGGCCGGAGCTGGAAGTGCTGGCGCGGCAGATCGCCAACGCCCACACCCTGTTCAACCTGCTGTGCACACTGGTGTGGCTCCCGCTGACGCCGGTGATGGTCCGGCTGGTCTGCAAACTGGTGCCGCAGCCCCAAAGCTCCCGCTGAAACGGCAGAACCTGCGTTTTTTCTGCAAAGAGAGCCGTTTGTCCATTGACAAGGGTTCCCGGCTTGTCGTATACTGACAATGCCTTGAAAAAATGCCGCACACTGCGGCGCAAAAAAGAGGAGCGAAAGAATATGAAAAACAACAACAGCATCAAACCAGTGGTCGCCGTCGGCATCGGCGCAGCCCTGTTCTTTGTTCTGGGCCGGTTCGTGGCCATTCCCAGCCCGGTGCCCAACACCAACATCAGCCTGCAGTACGCCGTTCTGGCCCTGCTGGCCGCGATGTACGGCCCGGTGGCCGGCGGTCTGATCGGCTTCATCGGCCACACCCTGATCGACCTGTCCTGGGGCGGCAGCCCGTGGTGGAGCTGGGTCATCGCTTCGGCCTTCGTGGGCGTTGTGGTGGGCTTGTTCGCCAAAAAGCTGGACCTGCAGGAGGGCGAGTTTGGCAAAAAGAAGATGGCCGCCTTTACGGTCGCCAACATCGCAGCCCATCTGCTGGCCTGGGTCGTGGTGGCCCCGGTGCTGGATATCCTGATCTACGCCGAGCCGGCCAAGAAGGTCTTTGCGCAGGGTGCCTTTGCCGCTGTGTCCAACATCATCACCGCTGTGGTGGTGGGCGGCCTGCTGGTGCTGGCCTATACCAGGACCATCGCCAAGAAGGGCTCTCTCGACCAGGAGTGATCCCGGCCGGAGCGACTCTGGATGGAACCCGCAGCCTTTCCCTCGGCCATCCGCCGGAGGAAAGGCTTTTTGTTTGAACAGCTGAGGTAATTTGCACATGGCAGAACGTAACGAACCCATCATCTCGTTCCGAGATTTCTCGTTCCAGTACCGCGCCCAGAAGCGTCCCACGCTGACCGGCATTGACCTGGACATCTATCCGGGGGAGCGTGTGCTCATCGCAGGCCCGTCCGGCAGCGGCAAAAGTACGCTGGCGGGCTGCATCAACGGCCTGAACCCCTTTTCGAACCCCGGCGTGTGCACCGGCACCCTGACCGTGGACGGCGTGGATGCGCCGCACAGCAGCATCTTTGAGCTGTCGGCCCATGTGGGCACGGTATTGCAGGACCCGGATGGCCAGTTCATCGGCCTGACCGTGGGCGAGGACATCGCCTTTGCGCTGGAAAACAGCTGTATGCCGCAGGATGAGATGCACACCATCACCCGCCGCGCTGCGGAGCTGGTGGGCATTGAGAACCACCTCGGCTATGCGCCGTATGAGCTTTCCGGCGGGCAGAAGCAGCGGGTCAGTCTGGCGGGCGTTATGGTGGATCAGGTCAAGATCCTGCTCTTCGACGAGCCGCTGGCCAACCTGGACCCGGCCACCGGCAAGCAGACCATGGAGCTCATCGACGAGATCCAGAAAAAGACCGACACCACTGTGCTCATCATCGAGCATCGGCTGGAGGACGTCCTCTGGCGGAGCGTGGACCGCATCGTCCTCGTGAACGAGGGCAGAATTCTGGCCGACCTCCGCCCGGACGCGCTGCTTTCCACCTCCCTGCTGACCGAAAACGGCATCCGGGAGCCGCTCTACCTGACCGCTCTGCGGTATGCGGGCGTGGACATCACCCCGGAAAAGCACCCGTCGCATGTGGACAGCCTCGTCCTGAACGAAGCCGACACCACGGCTCTGCGGAACTGGTTCACCGCTTATCCGCAGCCGGAAGCTGCCCCGGCCCCGGAACCGCTGCTGGAAGTGCGGGACCTGAGCTTTGGCTACCAGAAGGGGCAGGCGACCCTGAAGAATGTCCGCTTCTCCATCGGCAAAGGGGAGATGGTCAGCATTGTGGGCCGGAACGGCGCGGGCAAATCCACGCTGTCCAAGCTCATCTGCGGGTTTGAGACGCCGGATGCGGGCGAGATCTTCCTCAACGGCAGATCGCTGGCCGAGGAGAACATCCGCCGCCGTGCCCAGCACATCGGCTACGTGATGCAGAACCCCAACCAGATGATCTCCAAGACCATGATCTACGACGAAGTGGCTCTGGGCCTGCAGCGCTCCGGCCTGACCGAAACGCAGATCCGGGAAAAGGTGGAACAGACGCTCAAGATCTGCGGGCTGTATCCCTTCCGGAACTGGCCGGTGTCGGCGCTGAGCTTTGGCCAGAAAAAGCGTGTCACCATCGCAAGCGTACTGGCGCTGGACCCGGAGCTTATCCTGCTGGACGAGCCTACGGCGGGCCAGGATTTCCGCCACTACACCGACATCATGGAGTTCCTGCGGGGGCTGAACGCCCAGGGCGTCACGGTCGTGATGATCACCCACGACATGCACCTGATGCTCGAATACACCCAGCGGGCGCTGGTCTTCTGCGACGGTGAACTCATAGCGGACCGCAGCCCGGCGGGCGTTCTGTGCGACCCCGCCCTCATCCAGCAGGCCGCACTGAAGGAGACCAGCCTCTACACGCTGGCCAACCGCTGCGGCATTGCGCCCGCGCAGGAATTTGTGGAGCGCTTCATCGCGCAGGACCGGGAGGTGCGGGAACATGGCCGCTAAAACTGTTTTGAATTATCTCCCGCGGGAGAGCGTCGTTCACAAACTCACCGGAACCACTAAGCTGGCGTTCTTTCTGCTGTTCACCTTTGCCAGCATGATCACCTACAACACCTGGGTTCTGCTGGTGCTGCTGGCGGTCAGCCTGGCCGCGTTCAAGCTGAGCCGGATCAGGTTCCGCGAGGTGCGGTTCATGCTGGTGTTCATGCTGGTATTCCTGCTGCTGAACAACCTGTTCATCTTCCTGTTCGACCCCGATCAGGGCACGACGCTGTACGGTACCCGCACGGTGCTCTGCCACCTGTTCTGGCGGTATGACCTGACGGCTGAGCAGCTGTTCTATATGTGCAACATCTCGCTCAAGTATTTCGTGGCCCTGCCCGTGGCCATCCTGTTCATCTCGGCCACCGACCCCAGCGAGTTTGCGGCCAGCCTGAACAGCATCGGCATTTCGTACAAAGTGGGCTACTCAGTGGCCATTGCGCTGCGGTACATTCCGGACATCCAGCGCGACTACCACAGCATCAGCCAGGCCCAGCAGGCCCGCGGCGTGGAGCTTGGCAGAAAGGAACCCTTCTTCAAGCGGCTCAAAAACTCCGTCAACATCCTGCTGCCGCTCATCCTGACCAGCCTGAACCGCATCGACACCATCTCCAACGCGATGGAGCTGCGCGGCTTTGGCAAAAAGAACAAGCGCACCTGGTACACCCAGCGGCCTTTCGTCCGCAGCGATCTCATCGCGCTGGGTGTCGGGGTGCTTCTGCTGCTCCTCAGCCTCACCGTGACCATCCGGTTCGGGCGGTTCTACAATCCGTTTGTGTAAAAAGCAGGCGGCTGGCTCATTGCCACCCTGGTGGCGAATGCGGTATAATCTTTGCAGGAACCACCGTAGAAAACGAGCGGTTTATCCTGGTTATTCCAAGGCAGTGCGGGCAGTGCGCACAAGATACTCCATGGCCTCCACCGGGTATTGCCCCGCGGCAGTCTCCCCGGTGAGCATCACGCTGGAAGCACCGTCTGACACGGCGTTGTAGATGTCGCTGACCTCGGCGCGGGTGGGTACCGCCCGGCTGCACATACTGTCCAGCATCTGGGTCACCACCATAAAGGGCACCCCGGCAGACCGGCAGACCGCCGAAAGCTGTTTCTGGCACCGGGGCAGTTCCCACAGGGGCATGGCGTTGCCGAGGTCCCCGCGGGCAATGACCACTTCATCCACAAGAGGCAGGAACTCCGGCAGGGCCTGCACCCCCGCAAGGCTCTCGATCTTGGCAAAAATGCGGATCTGCCCGGCCCCGGCCTGTTCCAGCGCCCGGCGCAGGGTGCGGATGTCCTCGGCCCCCCGTACGAAGGGCAGCATCACCCCGGTAACGCCGCAGGCTCCCGCCAGCTGCAGGTTTTGCAGGTCTGCCTCCGTCAACGTGGGGGAGGCTACCGCCAGCCCCGGCGCCGCAAGGCTTTTGCGGCTTTGCAGAGTGCCGCCCCGTACCACGGTACACTGCAGGGCCGCGCCGTCGGCTCCGGCAACCTGCACAAGGAGCCTGCCGTCGTCCAGCAGGAGGTTCTGGCCCGGCCGGGCCGCCTGCACCAGCGCCGCCGGGCAGGGAACACCCCCTTGCCCCAGCCGGAGGCTCTGCCCCGGTTCCAGCACAAGGGGCTGGGTCAGTGTGCCGATGCGCAGCTCCGGCCCCTGCAGGTCGATGAGCAGCTGGGGGATGCCCACGGCGTGGATCATGTCCAGCCAGTCTTTGTGGGCCGAAAGGGGCCCGTGGGAAAGGTTCATGCGGATGCCCGTCATGCCAGCTTCCACCATGCGCTGCAAGGTCTCCGGCTGGGCACAGGCGGGGCCGATGGTGCCATAAAATTCCAAAAGATCACCCGATTTCGTTTTTTCTTATTGTAACATGGAACCGGGCCGTTGAAAAGTGGTGTTGTACAATAAAAGTTGACACAGGGAACTCAAAGAGCCAATATCTGTCAACTGATATTGACAATATCAAAATGAGATAGACTTCCCCGAAAGGGAGCCTATCTCATTTTTTGTTGTAAGCTGAAACTGCAATGAATCAGATTGCAGCAAGAACAGGATACAGGAAAGTGCAGCAGGCAGACAACTTCTGAACCGTTTGTCCCCGCTCATACAGTGTAGGAGGACCATAGTTTGGGAGGTGCGTTGTATGCTGTTGACTCTGCTGCAATTTTTTGCCACGAAATTTCTGGTACTGGCGCTGCATCTGGAAGCGGGGAGCTTCCCCAAGCCCCTGAGCGCACGGGAAGAAGTCGAGACCTTTGCGGCCCTGCGGGCGGGCGACCCCACGGCGCGGGAAACGCTCATCCGGCACAATCTGCGGCTGGTGGTGCATGTGGCGAAAAAATACTACGCCCAGCCCAGCGACCAGGAAGACCTGATCTCCATTGGAACCATCGGCCTGATGAAGGCGGTGGATACCTTCGACTCTACCCGGAAGGCACGGTTCTCAACCTATGCGAGCCGCTGCATTGAAAATGCTATCCTCACCCGAACGAACGCCGGATGGAGAATCGGAACTACCTCCACCGCCCTCGGGGGCATTCTTGTCCTCTTCCGGGTCTACCGGAAAGGTGGTCCAGTCGATCTCATCCTCCGGTGAACCGAAGAGCACCACATGAGCCACCTTGCCGTCCCACACCACCTTGCGTACCACCGTGCGGATGGCAGCACGCTTCTGGGTCACGGTCATATCGTCGATGTTGTCGTGGAACACAGTCAGCAGTTGACGCATCAGGTCAAATTCCATCCCTGCCAGAACGCCTTCGTCCGTAAGGCTTTCCAGTTCCCGGATGCGGGAGCTCAAGGCGGCATCCTGACCGTTCAGCTCCTCAATGCGCTTTTTCAGGTGGACTGCGGCGGTACTGTCGCCGAAATCGGCAAGGGAGTCGATGAGGGCGGTGATCTTCCGCTGCGTCTCGGCTTGCTCCTTGCGCAGGGCAGAGAGCTTGGTCTCACACTCGGAGCGGTTGCCCGCGTGGGCGTTCCGTGCTTTTTCCAACTGTTTCATAAAGTCGCTGGAATGGTCGGCAAGGTGCTTGACCTGTTCACAGATGGCGGCATCCAACAGATTGCCATTGGCATTGGGGACGCTGCAAAGCTCCCGGCGGCTGCGCTCCTTCAGCTTGCACATATAAGGAAAAACTACCTGCCCGTCTGCCGTTTTGCGCCCGGTGACCTTGGGGTACATCCGGCTGCCGCAGGAGCACCACAGCAGACCGGTCAGCAGCGCCTCGTTGCCGCGGGATGCGTGGTAGGACTTGGATTTGTTCCGCTCCAGCGATTCCTGCACCCGGATCCACCGGTTGGAGGAAATGATGCCGGGGTGTTCGCCCACTGAAACGATCCACTCGTTGATGGGATTGTAGACGGTGGCACGCCCCTTTTCCTGATCGCTGCGGTTGTAAGCAAGCACGCCCCGCACGCCGTCAAAATCGGACTCCGGGGAGAACAGCTCTGCCTCGTTGTCCACAAAATACTGATAGGCGTCCTTGTCTGCAATAAGGTAGACAGGATTCTGCAAAATAGATTTGATGGAGAACCGGGTGAAAGAACGCCCGGTTTTTGTTTTGATGCCCTGCCGCAGCAGCTCGGTCTCGGTCATGGTCAGGGAATCGTACTGCTCGTAGAGGTCGAAAATTTTGTAGATGATCTCTGCCTCATCCGGCAGCAGCTTCAGCTTGCAAGCTTTTTTTTTCTTGCCGTCCACCGTGATGCTCTTGACGCTCTCGGAGGCGTATCCCGTGGGGGTGGTGCCGCCCAACCAGCGCCCGGTCTTTGCCAGTTCGTGCATATTATCCCGGATGCGCTCTGCAATGGTCTCCCGCTCCAGTTGACTGAACACCGATGCGATGTACATCATGGCACGTCCCATGGGGCTGGAGGTATCAAAGCTTTCCCGGATGGACACAAAGTCGATGCCAAGCCGTCCAAGCTCTTCAATCAGGCTGGAAAAATCGCTGATGTTGCGGCTGATGCGGTCCAGACGATAGACCACGATGGCACGGATTTTCCTCTCTTTGGCGGCGGTCATCATCTTTTTGAAGTCCGGGCGGTTCAGGTTGCCGCCGGAAAAGCCCTCGTCCTCAAAGACGACCGCTTGCTGTGCTGCGGCATCGCCGTAGTGAGTGCGGATATATTCGCGGCAGAGGTCGATCTGATTTCCGATACTTTCGCCCTTGCCGGTATAGCGGGATTTGCGGGAATAGATGGCAATGGTGTCGGCAGTTTTGGCCATGAGATACTCCTTTCCTGTTGTCTGGTGGCCGTAGATGCGGCGATTGTAGTATGACAAGCCATCTTTGTAAAGAAAAATAACGATAGTCATACATATTTCATCACAAATGGAACGGAGGTGTCAAGGATGTAAACGGTCAAAAAAGGGGGGAAAACAGAATGTTTGACTATTTCTATGGGCAGTCGGGCGAGATGTTCTCGTATTTCCGGGTGCCCAAAATTTTATTCCGGGACATACGCTTCAAAGACTTGTCCACCGATGCAAAGACCCTGTACGGCATCCTGCTGGACCGCATGAGCCTGTCCGTGAAAAACGGCTGGTTAGACAGGCAGGGGAGAGTGTATATCATTTTTCCCATACAGGAGGTTATGGATGCGCTTGGCTGTGCCGATAACAAGGCAACGAAGCTCTTTCGTGAGCTGGAAAACGCCGGACTTGTTGAACGGAAACGCCGGGGATGACAAGCCCGCCGAGGTGGTACGCAGTCGGCTGAAAAAGCTGAATGCCGACCACATCCGTTTCGTGCTGGGCTGTCTGGCGGAAAACACCGCCCCGGTGCGGAACATGAAGCAGTATCTGCTGGCGATGCTCTACAATGCGCCCACCACCATGAACCTCTACTATCAGAACAAGACGAACCACGACTTTGCGCGCGGTTCACCGAAAGCGGGGTGATGTTATCGCAAAGAAAGCTACGATTATCGCAGTCACCAATCAAAAAGGCGGTGTGGGGAAAAGCATCACCTGTGAAAATCTGGGCATCGGGCTGGCGATGGAGGGCAAAAAAGTCCTGTTGGTGGACGCTGATCCGCAGGGCAGCCTGACGATTAGCATGGACTGGCAGCAGCCCGATGAACTGCCCGCGACCCTTTCCACCCTGATGGCAAAAGCCATGAACGACCAGCCCATTCCGCCCGGTGAGGGTGTTCTGCACCACGCAGAGGGTGTTGACCTGATTCCGGCTAACATCGAACTGGCAGGGCTGGAAGTAGCTCTCGTGAACAGTATGAACCGGGAGAAGATGCTCAAGCAGGTGCTGGACGGTGCCAAGCGGAAGTACGATTTTATTCTGCTGGACTGTATGCCCTCGCTGGGGATGCTGACCATCAACGCACTGGCGGCGGCAGACGCTGCCCTGATTTCTGTGCAGGCACAGTACCTGTCTGCAAAGGGTCTGGAACAGCTTTTGCAGACGGTGCAGAAAGTCCGGCGGCAGATCAATCCGAAACTGAAAATCGAGGGTATTCTACTGACCATGACCGACAGCCGCACCAACTATGGAAAACAGATCAGCAATCTGATCCGGCAGGCATACGGAAAGCGCTTGAAGGTGTTTGAGCAGACCATCCCACGGTCCGTCCGAGCAGCAGAAACCAGTGCGGCAGGCAAAAGCATCTTTGCCTATGACCCCAAGGGCAAGGTGGCAGAAGCCTACAAATCTCTTGCAAAGGAGGTGCTGGCGGATGCCGATCGACAGCGGAAACTTAGCTCTGAAAGGGCTAGATGACCTGTTTTCACCGAAGAATCCCGGCAGGAGCAAAAGCGGGAGCAAGTGCAGCAGATTCCCATCGAGGAGCTGTTTTCCTTCAAGGAGCATCCGTTCAAGGTACTGGACGATGAGGCTATGCAGCGCACGGTGGAAAGCATTGCACAGTACGGTGTGCTGGCTCCGCTGATCGCCCGCCCTCGCCCGGACGGTGACGGCTACGAGATCATCTCCGGGCACCGCCGTCAGTATGCGGCGAAACTTGCCGGGCTGGACACCCTGCCGGTCATTGTGCGGCAGATGTCGGACGATGCCGCTGTGATATTGATGGTGGATTCCAATTTGCAGCGTGAACACATCCTGCCCAGTGAAAGGGCTTTCGCCTACAAAATGAAGCTGGAAGCGATAAAAAATCAAGGTGCTAGGTCAGATTTAACTTCAGGCCAAATTGGCCCGAAGTTGCGTTCTGATGAGCAAATCGCTTTAGACGCAGGAGAAAGTCGAAAGCAAGTTCAGCGCTTTATCCGTCTGACCAACCTCATCCCGGAACTGCTGGACATGGTAGACGAAAAGAAAATTGCCTTCAATCCCGCTGTGGAGTTGTCCTATCTGGACGAAAGCCAACAGCGGGATTTTTTAGAAGCCATGGAGGACACCCAGAATGCGCCGTCCCTTTCCCAAGCGCAGCAACTGAAAAAGATGGCACAGCAGGGAGAGTTCAGCTACGAAAAAGCCTTTGATGTGATGGGACAGGAGAAAAAGAACGAGAAAGACACCGTGACCATCAAAAACGAGACCCTGCGAAAGTATTTTCCCCGCAGCTACACGCCCAAACAGATGGAGGAGAAGATCATCCAGCTTCTGGATGCGTGGCAGAAAAAGCAGCAACGCCACAACGAACGCTGATTCGTAACGCAAGACCCGATTGGGTCTTTTTTGTTTGCAAAAATTTGGAGGTAACGCCTATGAACAATACGATTCCTTTTCACTCCGCAACCCATGCTCCGCAGATTACTGTGGATGTGAACATCCTGACCATGCTGAAACAGGCGGCATCCTGCCTGACCGAAATGGCAAGCGAGAATGTCTACCTTGCCGCCATCGGCCCGGACATGGAACTGACCATTATCGTGGAGGAGGATGCTCCTTCCGTTCTGCCCTGTTTCGATGAGGAGGATGCCCTGATTGCCGTGAAGGGTGCGCCGCTGTTTATCAGCTACAATCCGGCGCAGGTTCTCAAGCTGGCAGGCAAGCGGTACCTGACAGGTCCGGTCATCTTCTACCGCACCGATGGGCACAGTACCATCGTGTCCCTGACAGTGGAGGACATTTATCGCTTTCAGACCTGTCTGGAAGATCACAGCACCACCCTGATGGCAGATGGTCAGAAGCTGACCTGCATCTGCATCGACTGAGGTGTGCCATGCTGAACTTTTTTATCGGTTTCGCATTTTTTGAGGCAGGTGCCATTTTCGGCTTCTTCGTGGCGGCTCTGCTGAACGCCGCCCATGTCGGGCAGGAGAGCACCATCTTTGAGGAGAATGATAATGGAACAGAATGAAAATACCCTTTCGGTGCTGAAAATTGCACCGGGACAGCATCCGCAGCAGGTCGAGATTGATAACGACCTGAAAGCCTTGCAGCAGGCGGTGGGCGGTTCCATCGGCGCAAGCTATCCCTTTGCCGACCCGGTTGCCATCGTCTACAACGATGACGGCAAGCTCATGGGACTACCCCTGAACCGTGCCCTGCGGGATGAAAACGGAGAGATGTATGACGCCGTTGCCGGAACCTTTCTGGTTGTGGGTCTGGGCGAGGAGGATTTTGCATCCCTGACCCCGGAACTGGCGCAGAAGTACGAGCAGCTTTTTCATCAGCCGGAAACTTTTATGCGCCTGGGCCGTCAAATGCTGGTGCTGCCCGTTCCGGACGAAAATGTGCGGACGGAAATAGCAAAAGCAAAGCCCCCGGCGGCGCACGAACGATGAGGAGATATTCCTGCAGAGGGGGTGGTATAAATGCAGGAGGAAGTTGAACACAAGACAGTCAACTTTGCCATTTCAACCACAAAGCTGACGGCCAGGACTTTCCTGAAAGGTGCGCAGTTTCTGCTGCGGCAGTATGACAAGAATACTTCGCAGGGAAAACAGAGCATGAAGCGCCTGATTCGGCAGAACCGGGGTGTGACCAATGTGGAAATCGAGAAAACCGGCATCAAAGGCTTTGCGAAATATGCCAAGCGCTACCACATTGACTATGCGGTTCAAAAGGATATTTCCTGCACGCCGCCCCGCTATATGGTCTATTTCAAGGCGCAGGACACGGATGCATTGAGCGCGGCATTCAAAGAATATTCGGCTTCGGTTTTGAACAAAACCAAGAGACCTTCTGTGCTGGCAAAACTGCAGGAACTGGTGCAGGCGGTGGCGGCAATTCCCGATAAAGTCCGCAACAAAGATCAGGAGCTTGGCCTATGAAAAAGAATTTCTCCAAGCTGCTGGCTCTGTATCTGCCCTACCTTCTGCTGGGACTTGCGGCAACGAATTTCGGTGAGGCATGGCGGCTGGCTGAAGGCAAAGAGATGGGAGACAAGATTCTGTCTCTGATGAGCACGATTCCGGTGGCCTTTGCAAATCCGCTGCCGAGCCTTCATCCGCTGGACATTCTGGTGGGTATCTGCTGCGGTGCCGGGCTTCGGCTTGCAGTTTACCTGAAAAGCAAGAATGCAAAGAAATACCGGCATGGCATGGAGTACGATTCAGCCCGGTGGAGCAATGCCAAGGACATTGAACCGTTTCAGGCTCCGAAGTTCGAGGATAACATTATTCTGACCAAAACAGAACGCCTGATGATGAGCAACCGTCCGCCCGACCCCAAGAATGCGCGGAACAAAAATGTTCTGGTAGTGGGAGGTTCCGGCAGTGGTAAGACGAGATTTTTTATTAAGCCGAACCTGCTGCAGTGTGATTGCAAGACCTCTCCGGTTTCATTCGTGGTTACGGACCCGAAAGGAAGTCTCATTTACGAGTGCGGACATGCCCTTCAAAGAAGGGGTACCTCATTAAGACGATGAACACCATCAATTTCCACAAGTCGATGCATTATAATCCTTTCGCTTATATCCACGAAGAAAAGGACATTTTGAAACTGGTTACAACCCTGATGGCCAATACAAAAGGGGAGGGGACCGGAGGCGACCCGTTCTGGGAAAAAAGCGAAAAATTACTCTATACTGCGTTGATTGCGTATCTGCACTATGAGGCACCGGCGGAAGAACAAAACTTTGCAACGCTGCTGCAGCTGCTCAATGCCATGGAAGTCCGAGAGGACGATGAAGAGTATCAGAATCCCGTGGATTTGTTGTTTGAAGAACTCAGTAAGCGGAAACCGAACTCCTTTGCCGTGCGGTAATACCGTCTTTTCCAGCTGGCTGCCGGCAAAACGATGAAATCGATCCTTATTTCCTGCGGTGCATGCCTTGAGCCCTTTGATATTCAGGAAATTCGGGATGCCACGATGTACGATGAACTGGAGCTGGACAAGCTGGGAGACCGGAAAACGGCGCTGTTTTTGATCATGAGCGATACGGACAGCACCTTCAATTTTCTGATTTCGATGATTTACACCCAACTGTTCAACCTGCTCTGCGACAAGGCTGATGACCAATATGGCGGTAAACTGCCGGTTCATGTGCGCTGTCTGATTGACGAGTGTGCCAACATCGGGCAGATTCCGCAGTTGGAAAAGCTGGTGGCTACCATCCGCAGCCGTGAGATTTCAGCCTGCCTTGTCTTGCAGACCCGCAGTCAGCTGAAAGCTATCTACAAAGATAATGCGGATACGATTGTGGGCAACATGGACGCGCAAATTTTTCTGGGCGGCAGCGAGCCGACTACCCTGAAAGAACTTTCCGAAGCGCTTGGCAAAGAGACCATCGACAGCTTCAACACATCGGGTGCCCGCGGTAACTCGCCGTCTTACGGCACATCGTTCCAGAAGCTTGGCCATGATGTGCCATAATTACTCGTGATGAATTCAGTTGCCCTAAATTCACACGAGCAGGGACACGACCAACTGGATTCGAACAACGAATACATACAGGAGGTTTTCGCATGAACAAACTGCTTTCCTGCCGCTACAATATGGACACTAACCGGGTGGAAGCCCGGTTCGCAGATGGCACTACCCTTTCCATTGATTGTATCGCCATTGAGGACGAGTACGGCAACACTCCGGCACAGCGGGCAGAACTGGACTGGCTACTATACAACAAGCCCTTGGAGTACGCCCAGCTTGTGCTGGGTGGTGAAATCGAGCATTATCTCTCGCTTGGCTGTGACCATGGCAGATTAGAAGATTGACCTTTAATTAAAATACCCGAAGCAAAAAAGAACAACCCTCTACTTGCAGTCGCTGCAGATAGAGGGTTATTGTTTTGTTAGTATTCTTTCAGATTCAAATGAGATATACTTGCTTGATACTCAAGAAAACGAATTGTCCGATGTTCGATATCAAAATCACTTACTCCTCTTGCGATGGTAAGTTCCCACTGGAGTTTAGCACAATTAGAAACCATATAACCTGTTTCCTGTTCAAAAACCACATATATGTATGAATCTGAATCTGGAATATTGTAATATGGAGCATTTTGATCGGTATTTCGCAAATGATACAAATGAAACTTCAATTGGCTAGAATCAGTTATAGCTCCATTATTGAGAAGACAATTTAGTGCATTGTAATTCAACATCTTGGCAAAAGCATCTGAAAAATCCGTCAATTTCACTTCTTCTATATCTGCTTTTTTATTTAGCCATTCTTGAAGTTCGCCAACACTAAGAACATTATGATTAGAAGCCATCGTTATTTAACCACAACCATTCCAGAAAATTCGATGCTTGACTGCCATGTTGCTTTGGTTAAGTTATAGGCTTGTAAGCCAGAAGACTTGACAATGACTTTGTTTATATCGCTGCTCAGTTTGAAATCACCAATTTTGACACTTCCGGTCATTCCCGCAGTCGCTGGACGTGTCACAAAATGTCTTCCCGTACCAAAAGTCGCATACGGTTTTTCATCACCAAACATACTAGTAGTTTTTACCGTTATTTGCTTATACCGGAATGAACTATATACAGCGTTTCCATCCCACTCGATATATAGTTCGCAGTCTTCACTACTTCCGCTTCGAACAACGGCTGCATAGATAACGGCATTTCCATTTGCATGAGTGGAAACATCCGACTTCAACTGATTAAGATGCCGTTCATACGCTTCCGCACTATCAAAGTATAGCGTAGGAATTTCAACTGTGGAATTTTCTGCTGTTCTACTATCAAATGCAGCTGATGCCGCCAAAGCAGTAGAGATAGCCAGAACAATGGCCATAAGTGACGATAAAAATTTCTTCATATTGATTTCTCCTTTTGATTTTTAAAACATATTTGAAACTTTATAATAAAATCTCATTACCATGCATCGAGGAACATACCAACGATAAGCATTAACATTCCCAGAATAACTCGTGCACCAAAAAGAGCACCATCTGCTTCATTTTTGTCGGTACTTTTAATTGCTTTCACTAAAAAACCAGGGAACATTGCGCCCAAAATCGCCATTAAAACAACTAAAACGTAGTGCATGACTTTCCTTTCTATGATATAAGTCAAACCGTTCCAGCGGTCTGATACCCTTGGCCGTTATATTTAAACGTTGCATTGCCTCTTGCAATAATTGTTGTCTTTTTTTGAGGAGTAAAGTTTATCGACATTCCAACTTGTTTCCACTGAAGCGCAACATCAGCGGAAACCGTTACGCTTACAGTTGAATGTGCATATGCAACGAAAATCTGAATTGTTTCCATATTTGAAGAATTCGATTGCGTACCCACGCCAACGGTTCCACTTATATGTTTTCCATAGGTAGATGTGTTCTGGTGATTGATAATAACAGGAGTTCCAACAACACCCCCACTTTGGCTTGTGTCCATATCCACACTACTGCTCAATCCAGCACTGTTTCCCGTGCTTGCGTAACAGTAGGATACTTCGCCTACAGCACTAGCCGTTTTCGTTGCAAGTTGATGTGAACTAGAGTCAGCCGCTATCCAACCGATGCCAAAACTATCAATGCCTACGTAGATAGGTCTCTCCGACCATTTTATATCATATGCAATTGTTACCTTCTTCCGACTACCACTTCCTGCAAGACCATAGAGGAACTTGACTGTTGCACTGGATCTTGCAATACCGGTTCTTTCATTTGGCGCATACAAATAATCAAATGCGTCCTCGATGCCATCGTACTCTTTAATTATCGCAATTTGCGATTCAGAGAATCCTCGCTCAACCAGTACGGAACTTGGCTGCTCAGCTAATTCAAGCAAATGTTGTTTCAAGTCCTGTGGCATGAGTTCTCCAGAAGAAAGCATCTCCTCAATCATATCTTTTTCCGAGCCAGAGACTTCTTGAACATCATCAATATATTGTGTTATATCCGTGTTCTCAAAATCGAATATTCCGTCTTTGAGCAAAGGATAATCCGACAAATCTGTTGCCGACGCCGATGCAATAGGAAGTGACTGCAAAATTGGGATAGAAGCACTTACGCCGACCAGTTTCAAAAAATTCCTTCGTGCAATTTTTTTTTCATAGGAACACCTCATAAAAATTTGTCCAAATAGATGGTCTCCCTTACATATTTTTGCTTTCTGCATCGGTAACACCTACTTTCAACCTAACTTTATTTTTTAATGTGTAGTCGTAGATGTGATAGTTTCGCTCTGCCCATTTGAATAAGTGAATGTTGCTGAACATTCAAGGCGATACGATCTTCCGGGTTTTGTATTATAATTACTGCTTGCTGAGCAGGAAGAAGATGTACTTGTGTTAGAACAGCTGCTTACCTTCTGCCACGTACCGAATGTTCCTTTTTCATACAGCGTTCCAGTGACGGTGATGCGCTTTACCGCAACATCAGTTTTGGCATTAACTTGATAAAAACTTTGAGAAATCGTCCCTTTGACAGTGCTGTTTTCGTTATACCGCCTAGGTTGGCCAGCAGCAAAAACCGTTGCGGCAAGGCTCAGAAAAATACCGATTGACAGAATGAGAGTGACAAGACGCTTTTTGGACATAAGACATAACCTCCATTTTGTGTACTCCAACAGGAGCTTTTTTTGCTCAGTCAACGTAGTTCACATTGTGTTTGTGACAGCTTTTTTTGAAAAAAGTTCAAAACCTTGTCAGCTTTGGACGCTTCAACAAAAAGTGCCCGCACATTTGTAAATAATTACAAGCGTGTGGGCAAAAATTCAGCCAGTTAGGAAATGCTTTCCGCAATTTTTAGAATCTCTTCACGTGGTATCTTTCCAATGATCGTATGTGATATGCCATCTTTCTCCCATACTAGCACATATCCTGTACGTCCTCCGCTATTGTTCGTTCCGAGTGTGGCATCGGTTGTTCCGACTTTAATGCGCTCATAAACCGTATGCTCATTGTCGAAAGTTTCGATTTGTCCATAGTCTTGAATTACGGAACAGTCCACATAATAAAAGATGCTTTTATCATTGGCATCAACATAGGCATGAAGAAAGGATATTTCGTTATCATACCCTTGTTCATAATCTCGTTCAAATCCATCCGGCACATAGTGGTCGCTATATCCATTCGGGAGCTGCTCCAACGGCTCGCCATCCACCTGATATGTCAGCTGCATCTCAATCGGCAGGAATTTCTGAATCATCGTATAGACTGCCTTGCGGAAGTCCGCACTTACTGCAAGCGCACCGAGAGTTAAAATTACCAGCGTCAGGGCCGCAATAAGCACTCGTTTCAGCACAGGGCGGCGTTTATGCAACGCCGCTTGCAGGCGAGCATCCCATCGGGAAGTATCCGGGTAGCGTTCTTTAAGCTGGGCCGGACTTGGCAGCTCGTCCAGTTCTTTCTGTGCATCTGCACGGAGTGCCATCATCAATGCAGCATCAAAAGAAACTTCTGCCCTCTCACTCATGGCTGTTCAACTCCTTCCACAATAGTTTTCTTCCACGGAAATCGCTACATAACGAACCCGAACCAAGGCCATCCCGGAAGGGATGGTCAGGTTCAGGTTGTTGTGTGGCGATTTTTTATTGCCAAATCTAGCAACGAACCTTGAAAACCGCATGACCGTCTGCATGGGATACCCGGCAATGACCCCCAAGTGGGAGAGCCGGAAAACGCCGCTGGAAGGGGGCAGGAAATCCACGCAGGGAGAACGGCACACCCAATATCAACTGGTCAAAATGGCCAGTTGATCTGGTGAATGACACAAAGCGTCATTCACCAGATCAACCTTATGCGTCACGGATGACCTCGACTTAACATTATGTCAAGCCACGGTGAAAAAAAGTGCTGGGTTACGAAAACCGCAAATCACCACTCAGCCATAACAGAGAAGGTTTAGTTGGTGATCATTTTGATCACCAACCAGACAATCGTAACGCTTTATTGTGTAAAAGTGGCTGTTACCATTTTGATAACCACCATATATCCGTAACAGCCAAAGGAGGATGCCTATGACAACAGAACAATGGGAACGCGAAAATCAGGACACTCTGATGGAATATTTCATTGATGGCGACCCCAGTGTGCGCAGAATCCAGTGTGAATACTGCCGCAAAATCATCATCTACACCCAGACCCGAAACCGCAAATATTGCAGCTTCCAGACCTGCGGCCACAAGATGCTGAATCTGCGGAAAAGCCTTAAAAAGCGTGCCGACCGCGGAACATACACCTGTGCTTGCTGCGGGGAGCAGTTCTTACCGATTCGGGCGGATGCCAGATATTGCAGCAATGCCTGTCGGCAGAAAGACTACCGCCAGCGTAAAGCGAATGCCGGATAAGTATTGATGCTGCTTTTTTATCTAGTAAAGTGGCACTTCCCATTCTGGGAAGTGCCAAAATACCGTAACTCTTAATCGCTCACTCCCAAATCCCCAAAGTGGGAATTCGGGCTGTCCTCTGAAATCAAGTTCCGCTTTCCGTAACTTGATTTTAGCCGTAACGAAGCCACCGGAGTTATCATTTTGAAAACTTCGGTTTTTCTGTAACACGCCACCCCGCTCCGTAAAAATCAGGTGATCAAAATGAGCACTTGATTCTACCTGTAACGACTCAAGGTTGGTTGAAAATCAGGTGCCGCCACCCGGCACTTGATTCCACCCGTAACGGAATCAGTGGGTCAAAATGGCCCACTGAAAAAGCCGGACGAGCTGCGGGCAGGGATTCGCAAATCTTTGCCCGCCAGCTTGCCAAAATCAACGGGCCAAAATGGCCCGTTGAAGGGAGTCAAGGGGGAACGCCTTGCCCAGTGATATGATGCTGTGCGTCATATCCTACTGGGTATTATCTGGCGCACCGCGGGCGGCAGATTCAGCAGCAAAGTTGCTGCGCACCCACCCCACCAAGACGTTGAAATGGAGGGATGTCTATCTGAAATTAACACGACACAACGGACGAGCCGGAACCCACGGCACTTACAACCCAAAGCACAATGACCGCAGTTTCAACCTTGCCAACAGTGAGCACATCGACCAAGAACGAGCTAAAGGCAACATCTACTGGGATTGCTATCATGGCATCCGTTCTGCATCCGACAAGGATAAACAGACTACCGCATTCAGCGATGTGGAGAAGATGTTCTATGAAATCCACTACTCTCACTTTGTGGAGAACCAGAATGCTCGCAATGCAAAGATTCGTCATACCGAGCGCAACCGAACCATAGAGGACTTGCTTGCCGGAAAGAAAACCTGCCCGGAAGAAACCATCTATCAGCTGGGAACGCTGGATGAACACGCTTCCGCAGAGGACTTGCTGAACATCGTCACGGAGTTCATTAACGAGTTCAAGGCCAAGTTTGGCGAACACGTTCATGTGCTGGACTGGGCACTGCATCTGGACGAAAGCACACCCCACATCCACGAGCGTCATGTGTTCGACTGTGAGAACAAATACGGCGAGGTGGCACCCCAGCAGGAAAAGGCGTTGGAAGCGTTGGGCTTCGAGCTGCCCAACCCGGACAAGCCCCTCAGCCGCCGCAACAACCGCAAATCACCTTTGATGCCGCCTGTCGAAAGATGCTGTTCGAGATTGCCAAACGTCATGGGCTGGATTTGGAGGAAGAAGCGGAGTACGGCAACCGCAAATATCTGGAAAAGCAGGACTTCATCCTTGCCAAGCAGAAGGAACAGCTTGCCGTCCAGCAGAACAGGCTGGACGAATTGACCCTCAAGGTCAACGACATGGAAACACTGATCGATGAAGTTTCGGCTGCGGCCTACGACAAGGCAGTGGAGGTCGTGACGGATGTGGTGCGCACTGAGACCCGCAAGGAAGATATGCGGATGATCGAGGATACGAAGAAGTGGGTGCTGTCCCCGGAACGCAAGGCTCCGCAGGCCACGAGAGAGTACGCCGCCCATCGGTTGGATAGCGTGCTGGACAAGTTCCTCAAGACCATGCAGACCACTGCTGCCCGCTTGCAGGAGAAGCTCCTGAAACCGGAAGCTCGGCAGAAAGGCAAGGAACAGGTCAAGGAGAAAGCACGGGATTCCGTTCTGCAACTGCTGAGCCGCTTGCAGGCAGAACAGGCGCAGCGGAATCCATCTGTACTTTCAACTGCGGAAAAGTCAGAAAATCGCTTTCAATAATAGTACGAGGTGATGTTTATTGAGCAAAGAAGTCAACGAAGAACGCGCTCCCCGAACCGTTGCAGACGTAAAGGAAATGCTTACCAAGCACTCCAATGGCGAAATTCAGCGGACGATCCAGAACTGCATCACGATTTTGCAGAACGACCATGTGCTTGCCGATGCCATCCGGCTGAACTTGTTGAGTGAACGCATCGACATCGTAAAGCCTGTGGGGTGGCCCCGCTCCGGCAAGCCCCTGAACGACACCGACATGAAGTATATCCTGCGGAGAATGGAGAAATACGGTATTTCCAGCGAGAAGAAGATCGAATCCGCCATCCGCATCGTTGCCAACGAGAATCGCTACCACCCCATCCGGGATTATCTGAACAGTCTGAAATGGGATGGGACTGAACGGATTCCCCATGTCCTGCATCATTTCCTCGGTGCTGCGGAGGACGAGTACACTTGCGAAGCTATGAAAATTTTCCTGCTGGGAGCCATCAAACGCGTGTTCCAGCCGGGATGTAAGTTTGAGACCATGCTCTGTCTGGTGGGCGGACAAGGCACAGGAAAGTCCAGCTTTTTTCGGCTGTTGGCGGTCAAGGATGAATGGTTCTCGGACGACCTGCGGCGGCTGGACGACGACAATGTGTACCGAAAGCTGCAAGGCCACTGGATCATCGAAATGTCGGAGATGATCGCCACCGCCAATGCCAAGAGTATCGAGGAGATCAAAAGTTTTCTTAGTAAACAGAAGGAAACCTATAAAGTCCCCTACGAGACCCATCCTGCCGACCGTCTGCGCCAGTGCATCTTTGCTGGCACGACCAATCGGCAGGATTTTTTGCCCCGTGACCGCACGGGCAACCGCCGCTTTATCCCCATCCCGGTGGATACGGAACTGGCTGAGACCCACATTTTGGACAACGAGGAGGAATCTCGCGCCTATATCGATCAGCTCTGGGCAGAAGCCATGACGATTTACAACAGCGGCGACTACAGGTTGGCGTTCAGCCACGCCATGCAGGAAACGTTGCAAGCCCATCAACAGGACTTCATGCAGGAGGACGCGCAGGCGGGTATGATCTATGCCTTTCTGGAGGACTACACGGGTGACCGGGTGTGTTCCAAGCAGCTCTATGCGGAGGCACTGGGCAACACCAACATCCCGGCAGAGTGGGAGACCCGCGCTATCTGCGAGATCATGAACACAGGAATTTCGCGCGGCGATATCCAAGGCTGGCAGGCGCACAAGACCGCCAAGCGTTACCCGAAGTACGGCGTTCAGAAAGGCTGGGAGCGCGTAACCAGCCCCGAAACCGGGGCTGAAGATTTCTCCGAAATAACGGATGCGGAAGCCAAGCAGCTGGGCTTTCCCTTCTGATGAACAGCGGTTACACGTCTGGTTACAGATTCGGTTACACCTCAGTTACGGCGAAAAAGCCGCATGACTGCTGCGTTTTCCTCTTTCTGTAACCATGTAACCTTAAGAGAATAAGAAAAAGTATAAAGTGCATCGGACAGCCTGTGTGCAGAAAAAGAGAGTTTTCCTACCCGGTTACAGGCGTTCGGTTACAAGGAATTGGAGGTCTGCCTATGAGCAATACGCCTGCGCACACCACGAAGCAGCAGACGAAGAAGAAATTTATTGTTTCCCGTGAGTTTTCTGGAAACCAATCTATGAAAGAAGCCTTTGAACAGCTTATCGAGCGTCAGACGCACTCGCAGTTCGAGGAATGGCTTGAAAGAAAAGCCGGATAAACCCAATTTGACCGTTGAAAGGCTCGCAGGGACATGGTATTATAATGGTGTCGTGTCCCTGCTCATAGAATAGGAGAAAGAACTATGAGCAGAAAGAAACAGAATATCCAGAAAACCACAGCCCTCTATTGCCGTCTTTCCTTGGAAGATGGGCGCGAGAATGAGAGCATGAGCATCAGCAACCAGAAGTTGATGCTGAAAGACTTTGCGGAAAAGAACGGAATGTTCCGCTACGAATACTATGTGGACGATGGCTACACTGGGCGTAATTTCAATCGTCCGGCGTTCCAGCGGATGATTGCCGACATTGAAGCCGGAAAAATCGACTGTGTTATCACGAAAGACCTTTCCTGTCTTGGCCGCAACTATATCGAAGCTGGCAGTTATATCGAGATTTTCTTCCCTAAACACAATGTCCGCTATATCGCCATTACGGACGGTGTGGACAGCCTGACCCGTCAGGAAATGGACATTACGCCGTTTAAGAATATCCTGAACGATATGTACAGCCGGGATATTTCCAAGAAAGTGCTGGCTGGCGGTATGACCCGTTCCCGGCAGGGCAAGTTCTACGGCGGCACTCCGCCCTATGGTTTGATGCGTGACCCGAAAGACAACGGACATCTTATCATCGACCCGGATGCAGCACCCGTTATCCGCAAAATTTACGACTACGCCCTTGACGGGATGGGCAATATGAGAATTGCCAAGAAGCTGCTGGAAGAGAAAATCCCCATTACCCGTGTGAAAGCAAATACAGCACTGGATGCCAACTACTACACATGGGGTACAGCAAGAATCGGCCACATCCTCCGCAACCCGTTTTACAAGGGCGCACACCTTGTGTGCCGGACACACCAAACGGGCATCCGTTCCGGTTCGTTCAAGTTCATCCCCCGTGAGGAATGGGAAATTATCGAAAATTGCCATGAAGCAATTGTGACCCCGGAAGAATGGGCGAAGGTACAAGAACTGATCGACCGCCGCCCGACCATTATGACGGGCAATGACTGCCCATACTACAACATCTTCCACGGCATCATTTACTGCGCCACCTGTGGGAAATCCATGCAGGCACGGTATGAAAAAGTCGGCAGAAAGGATGTCAACCGAACTACCAAGAAGAAGCGTGAACCCATCGACAAAGCATTTTTTACCTGTCAGACCTATAACCGAATCGGCTGCAAAGTATGTTCCAGCCACAAAATCGAAGCCCGTGACCTGCATGAACTGGTTCTGAACGATATTCAAGAATTGGCGGCACAGGCTATGAAAGATTCGGATGCCTTTTATCAGCGGCTGAGCCGCCGCATGGAAAACCAGTATCGCACCGATACTTCTGAGGTTCGGGCAGAGATTCGCCGTTTGGAAGAGCGGAATCAGGAAATTGACGATGTGTTTCTGAATCTTTACACGGATAAGAGCAAAGGCATCATCTCGGAACAGCGTTTTCTGAAACTGACAGATGCTATGGAACAGGAGCAGAACAGCAACAAGACGCGTTTAAGCGAACTGAATCTTCTTCTGCACCAGTCGGATGAACAGGAAAGCGATGTCCATGCCTTTATTGAGGAAATCCGCAAATATGCCGCCATCAAGGAGCTGGACGAAGTTGTACTGAACCGTCTTATCAAGAAAATCATGATTGGTGAGGTTCAGAAGGTCGATGGGCAGAAAATTCAGGAAGTCAAAATCATCTACAATTTTGTTGGAGAAATTTCCGCCTAAAGGAAAAAAAAATATGCGGCAAGGTATTCTTAAATAAAACTATAATCAAATAGTGGGAACAAAGGATTATGATAGCTCCTTTTGTAGGGGCTTAGTTTTTTTTTGTACCCAATTTAAGAATACTTTTGCCTTATCAATTTTGACATATTCCCAAAAAAACAGCAATCACAAATAGGTGTATGCTGTATATGTGTATGTCCGCAAATTATAATCCCCAGTGGTAAAAGTATTTTACTGCTGGGGATTTTTATGCCCTTTGGGGCTGTAAAGGGAGGACAATCACATGAAAATAATCAATATTGGAATTCTTGCCCATGTAGACGCTGGAAAGACGACCTTGACGGAGAGCCTGCTATATGCCAGCGGAGCCATTTCAGAACCGGGGAGCGTCGAAAAAGGGACAACGAGGACGGACACCATGTTTTTGGAGCGGCAGCGTGGGATTACCATTCAAGCGGCAGTCACTTCCTTCCAGTGGCACAGATGTAAAGTTAACATTGTGGATACGCCCGGCCACATGGATTTTTTGGCGGAGGTGTACCGCTCTTTGGCTGTTTTAGATGGGGCCATCTTGGTGATCTCCGCTAAAGATGGCGTGCAGGCCCAGACCCGTATTCTGTTCCATGCCCTGCGGAAAATGAACATTCCCACCGTTATCTTTATCAACAAGATCGACCAGGCTGGCGTTGATTTGCAGAGCGTGGTTCAGTCTGTTCGGGATAAGCTCTCCGCCGATATTATCATCAAGCAGACGGTGTCGCTGTCCCCGGAAATAGTCCTGGAGGAAAATACCGACATAGAAGCATGGGATGCGGTCATCGAAAATAACGATGAATTATTGGAAAAGTATATCGCAGGAGAACCAATCAGCCGGGAAAAACTTGCGCGGGAGGAACAGCAGCGGGTTCAAGACGCCTCCCTGTTCCCAGTCTATCATGGCAGCGCCAAAAAGGGCCTTGGCATTCAACCGTTGATGGATGCGGTGACAGGGCTGTTCCAACCGATTGGGGAACAGGGGAGCGCCGCCCTATGCGGCAGCGTTTTCAAGGTGGAGTACACCGATTGCGGCCAGCGGCGTGTCTATCTACGGCTATACAGCGGAACGCTGCGCCTGCGGGATACGGTGGCCCTGGCCGGGAGAGAAAAGCTGAAAATCACAGAGATGCGTATTCCATCCAAAGGGGAAATTGTTCGGACAGACACCGCTTATCCGGGTGAAATTGTTATCCTTCCCAGCGACAGCGTGAGGTTAAACGATGTATTAGGGGACCAAACCCGGCTCCCTCGTAAAAGGTGGCGCGAGGCCCCCCTCCCCATGCTGCGGACGACGATTGCGCCGAAAACGGCAGCGCAAAGAGAACGGCTGCTGGACGCTCTTACGCAACTTGCGGATACTGACCCGCTTTTGCGCTGCGAAGTGGATTCCATCACCCATGAGATCATTCTTTCTTTTTTGGGCCGGGTGCAGTTGGAGGTTGTTTCCGCTTTGCTGTCGGAAAAATACAAGCTTGAAACAGTGGTAAAGGAACCCACCGTCATTTATATGGAGCGGCCGCTCAAAGCAGCCAGCCACACCATCCATATCGAGGTGCCGCCCAACCCGTTTTGGGCATCCATCGGACTGTCTGTTACACCACTCCCGCTTGGCTCCGGTGTACAATACGAGAGCCGGGTTTCGCTGGGATACTTGAACCAGAGTTTTCAAAACGCTGTCAGGGATGGTATCCGTTACGGGCTGGAGCAGGGCTTGTTCGGCTGGAACGTAACGGACTGTAAGATTTGCTTTGAATACGGGCTTTATTACAGTCCGGTCAGCACGCCGGCGGACTTCCGCTCATTGGCCCCGATTGTATTGGAACAGGCATTGAAGGAATCGGGGACGCAGCTGCTGGAACCTTATCTCTCCTTCACCCTCTATGCGCCCCAGGAATACCTTTCCAGGGCTTATCATGATGCACCGAAATACTGTGCCACCATCGAAACGGCCCAGGTAAAAAAGGATGAAGTTGTCTTTACTGGCGAGATTCCCGCCCGCTGTATACAGGCATACCGTACTGATCTGGCCTTTTACACCAACGGGCGGAGCGTATGCCTTACAGAGCTGAAAGGATATCAGGCCGCTGCGGCGGTCAACCTCATCATGCCGCTGCCCATGCTGCTGGGCACCATCGGCTTTATGCTGGGCACCGGCGGCAGCGCCATCGTGGGCATCACGCTGGGCGAGGGCGACCAGAAAAAGGCCGACCGCTATTTTACCCTGTTCCTGCTGGCGGCTCTGGTCTCGGTCAGTGTGCTGGCCGTGCTGGGCATTGTGTTCCTGCGGCCCATTGCCGTGCTGCTGGGCGCAAAGGGGGAGCTTTTGGACTATGCGGTGCGCTACGGACGCATCCTGATGCTGTCCCTGCCCACCTTTGCGCTGCAGAATATGTTCCAGAGCTTTTTTGTCACCGCCGAAAAGCCGCACCTCGGCTTCTGGTTCACCGTGGGCGCAGGCTGCACCAACATAGTGCTGGATGTGCTGATAGTGGGCGTCTGGGGCTGGGGCGTGGAGGGCGCTGCCATTGCCACCTTTATCAGCCAGCTGGTGGGCGGCGTACTGCCGGTGTTCTACTTCATCGACCGCAGCAACTCCAGCCGCCTGCACCTGTGCAAGACCAGTTTTTACAGCAAAGTCCTGCGGGATGCCTGCATCAACGGCTCTTCCGAGCTGATGACCAACCTTTCCATGTCGCTGGTCAATATCCTGTACAACTACCAGCTGCTGCGTCTGGCCGGTGAGAACGGCGTGGCCGCCTACGGCGTCATCATGTCCGCGGTCTTCCTGTTCGTGGCGGTGTTCGAGGGCTATGCCGTGGGCAGTGCACCCATCGTCAGCTTCCACTACGGTGCCCGCAACCACACCGAGGTGCACAACCTCTACCGGAAAAGCCTGCGGCTCATCGCCGTGGTGGCTGTGACCCTGACGCTGGCTTCCATGTTCATCATCCCCTGTGTAGCGCGCATTTTCGTGGGCTACGATGCGGAGTTGCTGGCCCTGACCAGCCGGGCCTTCCGGCTGTATGCGCTGAGCTTCCTCATCATGGGCTTCAACGTGTATGCGTCCTCCTTCTTCACGGCGCTGGGCGACGGCGTGACCAGCGCGCTGATCTCTTTTTTGCGCACGCTGGCGTTTCAGGTAATTGCCATTCTCCTGCTGCCGCTGCTGCTGGGCATCGACGGCATCTGGCTGGCCGTCACCGCCGCCGAGCTGGCGGCTCTGGCCGTGAGCGCTGCCATGCTCCTCACCAAGGACAAGGTGTTCCATTACCGAAAGGCCTGATAAGATCCCCTGCTTTCTGCGAAACGGCGAAAAGCGGGGGATTTTTTTGGTGATTCTGGCTCTGCCGCTGGCAGCAAAATCGTGTTAAAATGGACACAGCCTTTATTCACTTTTTATGAGGAATCATTATGACATTGTTTTTGACCAGCAGCCCCAGCGGCTGCCCCTTTGAGCCGGGGCCGGATATTCCGGTGCTGGACACGCGCAACCACTTTGTGGCGAACCTGCGGGCCGTCTGGCCGGATCACGCCGTGCTGGGCCTTGCCATTGCGGCAGACCCCTATGCCTACGAGCAGAACGACGAGATGTGCCGGGTGTTTGCCCAGAGCTTTGCGAACGCCCACCTGCCCCTGACGGCGCTCATCCCCTGTGATGCCCGCAATGCCGAGGAGATCGGTTCTCTTCTGCCCCAAAGCGGCTTTGTGATGCTGTGCGGCGGGCACGTGCCCACCCAGAACCACTTTTTTGCTCAGCTGGGCCTGCCGGGGCTGTTCCACAACTACCACGGCATCGTGCTGGGCGTGAGTGCCGGCAGCATGAACGCCGCCCACATCGTGTACGCCGCGCCCGAGGAACCGGGCGAAGCCGCCGACCCGCACTACTCCCGCTGGATGAACGGCCTTGGCCTGACCGAGACCCGCATCCTGCCCCACTACCAGTTCATCCGGGATCATGTGCTGGACGGACAGAAGGTGGAGGACATCGCCCTTGCCGACAGCAAAAAGCGGCATTTTCTCGCTTTGCCGGAGCAGACGCAGGAAGAAATTTTTCGTTACTATTAGGAGGTTTTACCATGCGAAAACGATATAACACGCCGCACCGCAGCCGGGTAGTCAAGACACGCATGACCGAGGAAGAATACGCCGAGTTTGCGGAAAGGCTTTCTGCTTACAACATGAGCCAAGCCGAGTTTATCCGGCAAGCCATAACCGGGGCAGCCATACGCCCCATCATAACCGTTTCCCCCGTCAACGACGAGTTGCTTGCCGCTGTCGGGAAGCTGACCGCCGAATACGGCAGGATCGGCGGCAACTTAAACCAGATAGCCCGGACGCTGAACGAGTGGCACAGCCCCTACCCGCAGCTTGCCGGGGAGGTACGGGCGGCGGTTTCCGACCTTGCTGCCCTAAAGTTTGAAGTCTTGCAGAAAGTGGGTGACGCTGTTGGCAACATTCAAACATATCAGCTCTAAAAATGCCGACTATGGCGCAGCGGAAGCCTATCTCACATTTGAGCATGACGAGTTTACCATGAAGCCCACCCTTGATGAAAACGGGCGGCTGATACCGAGGGAGGATTACCGCATTTCTTCCCTCAACTGCGGGGGCGAGGATTTCGCTGTTGCCTGTATGCGAGCTAATCTCCGCTATGAGAAAAACCAAAAACGGGAAGATGTGAAAAGCCACCACTATATCATCAGCTTTGACCCACGGGACGGGACAGACAACGGCTTGACCGTAGACCGGGCGCAGGAGCTGGGCGAGCAGTTCTGCAAGGAGCATTTCCCCGGACACCAAGCCCTAATCTGCACCCACCCGGACGGGCATAACCACAGCGGCAATATCCATGTGCATATCGTCATCAACTCCCTGCGGATTTATGAAGTCCCGCTTCTGCCCTACATGGACAGACCAGCCGATACACGGGAGGGCTGCAAGCACCGCTGCACCAACGCCGCTATGGAATATTTCAAGAGTGAAGTCATGGAGATGTGCCACCGGGAGGGGCTTTACCAAATCGACCTCCTAAGCGGCAGCAAGGAACGGATAACCGAACGGGAATACTGGGCGGCAAAGAAAGGACAGCTTGCCCTTGATAAAGAGAACGCTGTCAGAGAAGCCGCCGGACAGCCGACCAAGCCCACCAAGTTTGAAACGGACAAGGCGAAGCTGCGCCGGACGATACGGCAGGCACTTTCCCAAGCTGGCAGCTTTGACGAATTTTCTTCCCTTTTGCTGCGGGAGGGTGTGACCGTCAAGGAGAGCCGGGGGCGGCTTTCCTACCTCACGCCGGACAGGACAAAGCCTATCACAGCCCGGAAGCTGGGGGACGATTTTGACAAGGCTGCTGTCCTTGTCCTGCTTACGCAGAACGCCCACAGAGCCGCCGAACAGAGCAAAGCCATACTCGAATACCCTGCCGCGGTTAAAAAGCTGTCACAAGGGGAAAAAACCACAAAAACCACCCCGGCAGACAACACCTTGCAGCGCATGGTTGACCGGGAAGCCAAGCGAGCCGAGGGCAAGGGCGTGGGCTATGACCGCTGGGCGGCAAAGCACAACCTAAAGCAAATGGCAGCTACCGTTACCGCCTATCAGCAGTACGGCTTTTCTTCCCCGGAGGAACTGGACGAAGCCTGTTCTGCCGCCTATACCGCCATGCGGGAAAGCCTTACAGAGCTGAAGCAGATGGAAAAGACGCTGAACGGGAAAAAGGAGCTGCAACGGCAGGTGCTTGCCTATTCCAAGACCCGCCCTGTCCGGGACGGGCTGAAACAGCAGAAAAACGCCAAAGCAAAAGCAGCCTACCGTCAGAAGCACGAAAGCGACTTTATCATAGCAGACGCAGCCGCCCGCTATTTCAGGGAAAACGGCATTTCCAAGCTGCCGAGCTATAAAGCCCTGCAAGCAGAGATTGAAACCCTTATCCAAGAGAAAAACAGCGGCTACAACGATTACCGGGCAAAACGGGAGGAATACCGCCGCTTACAGACTGTCAAGGGCAATATCGACCAGATTTTACACCGGGAGCGCAAGCCTGTGAAAAGGCAGGAACAGGAACGATAAAAACCGCCCCAAAATGTACCCGAACCTATACAGAACAAGGGGGCTGCCCCGTACCCTATCCGCAAATACCAAAGGATTTTTTAACGGGCTTATAGGGCAGAAAAAACCCGAAAATGATACCGAGATGATACAGAATTACCGCCGATACCGCCACACCAGCGGAAACGGCAGAAACAATGGCAGATAACCGCAAATATTACTACCTCAAACTGAAAGAAAACTTTTCGACAGCGATTCCATTGTGCTGCTGGA